>JAEEGL011312355.1_pt1 | contig 16867 bp, 16 predicted proteins | sample 9134231 | NCBI WGS metagenome assembly JAEEGL01 (sample SAMN16246548, study PRJNA631951) | gut metagenome | biome: gut microbiome; feature: rumen; material: fiber-attached | host: Bos | place: Iran: Karaj | collected 2018-10
ACAGGGCCAGGCGGTCAATGCCTTTAAGAAAACAAAAGACTCTAAGGACGTAGCCGAATATATTTTAGGAAAAAATCTGACCAGACATCAACTTGATTCGTATAATAATATGTACCCATACAACCGATATTACCCGGACGAAAGAAATGACGAGCTGTCCTGCTTCGTTGTAAAGGACGGGGAACCGGTGGCAGGGATAACGATGGCAGAAACCGATGATGGAAAACTTGAATTCCAGTGGATGGATGCAAGGGGCCAGTCGCCCCAGGATATAATGAAGCTGATATTCCATACCCTGGTAAACGCCCTTGGCAAATACCCAAAAGGCACCGAAGTTATCATCTGTCCCTTCACCGATGAGGTAAAGAGCCTCATATCCAAGTTTGGGTTCACGGAAACACCTGGGAATATCAGGACGAGAATCTATTCATATTATTTATGAGCTAAGAGCTTCTTAGATGGAGGTTTATTATGGGAATGTTCAAAGAGAATTTTGATGTAAAAGAAAAGCAGATCAATCAGGGCCCTGTTATTCAGAATCAGCTGGTACAAAATAAAGTGATGGAGCAGGCTCCGATCCAGGACAGAAAGCAGGAGTGCATCCTGACACTTAAAGGTGTTGAGCAGATCACCGCTGAAGATCTTGATACAAATGTTTCCATGACGAAGATCACTAATATCAATCATGAGGCTAACAGCTCTGACAGAGAGATCAGAAAAAATGCAGAGAAGAAGGCTCTTTCCACAGTTAAGATCCAGAAGATGTTAAAAGAGCTGATGGGCACCGGAATAAATTTCTCTGAGATCGTAGGGGCCAATGCTACTATCGCAAAGCTGAATAGAATGGGAGAAGGCGAAGACATTCCTGAGGATGTGCTTCAGAAGGTAAATATCCTTAAAACTCATGCACCTAAGGTTTATGAGAGACTTCTTCAGCTTGATAAATCAATGGAACTCATGGAAGAGAACGGAACCAATCAGCAGGAACTCAAAAAGAGCACAGAGGCTGAGATGGAAATGGCCCAGAGACAGTGGATATTCGTCAGGAATATGGTCAATAGGACTGCAAATGCATGACATACAAAGAAAATATAATAAGCAAAAGAAATCCCGTCTGCGCCCGGCGCAATCGGGATTATTTTTTTATATCTTTTTCTGCCATCATGTTCGGTTATTCGTATATAATAAATTTATGTAGATTGTGAGATAGGAGGTTATCCATATGCCAAAAGGTGGTCAGGGCCAGGGACAGGCTCAACTTAATGCCAATGCCAACGCCAACGCCAATGCAAATATACAGCAGGGCATAAACGTGCCGCAGCAGAATGCTCAGATGGGAAATCAGCAAAATCCTGTGAACGCAGCTAATGCTGTTGCGGTGAATGTAAATGCGGGTCCGCAGCAGATGAATGTCGTGCAGCCGGTAAATGTAGTGCAGCAGCCAAATGCAGTACAGCCTGTAAACGCCCAGCCTGCTAATGCCAATAAGAAAAAGACCAATATAAAGGAAATAACAGGCAAAAGCCAGTTTGCCCAAAGATGGGTGGATCTGTATGCGAATAATTCCGATGAACAGGATTTTAAGGATGCTGCCGAAGAGGTATCCAAGGGGCTGGTTGCAGAGTTTCATAACAGCAAGAAGGTATCTGACAAGTCTGTAGGAAGACGTCAGAAGGCCTTTGCTGAGAAGAATAAGCTAAGGACAACGGCAGAGCAGGCCTATACCCAATATAAAGTCGACCAGGCTGCAATTGAAAATGATGTTGATGACGCTTTTGAGAATAACCTGGAAGAGTTCTCCCAGAAGGTATGGGACATGATGGATGATACGACGAACTATATGGAATATAAGGATGATGAAAATTTCGTCAAGCATTATGGTGAGTCCATTGAAAGACTGACAAAAAATAGGGCCCTGTATGATGCCCTTAACAAGATAACCCGTAAAGACTATACGGAGATGAACGAGGAGCTTGAAAAGGCAAAGAAAAAGAAGCTTCCTTCTTTAGAGGATGCAAGGAAGAAGGCTCTTGACAACGTATATATCCATGATTTTTACCAGGCCAAGATCGACGTCATCAGGAATCCCTTCTACACGATCCTTAAGGAGTCCGATACACAGAAATTTACTCTGGAGGAAAAGAAAAAACTGGCGGATGATTATCAGGCCCAGGGAAACGAAAAGCTTGCTGCATATTTCAAGGCCCTCTATCGTATGGATGAGGCAGCAGCACTTGGTGCGCAGCACATAGAGGACACCAGAAGTGCAATTTACCGCTTTGGTAATTCAGGAAGGACAGGAAATAAATGGCGCATTGATTTCTTTTCTGTAAGGCATAAATTTAGTCATGTAAATTTCAATGATATCACGGATTTCAACATTCGAAATCAGCGCCTGAAAAAGGATCGGAAGAAAGAAACTGATACAGAGGATCCTGAGGTTAAGGAGCGGGGAAAATACAATTATGGTATTAATGTGGGCGTCGCCAACTACAACGTCAAGCTTAAGGGAGCTAAAGCTTCAGTTAAGAAGAAGGGCAAGTGGTGGTATACCGGAGCCAATGCCAGCCTCTTAGCCGGTAATGCCAGTTCAAGTCTTAATGCCAAAGGCGGAGTAAGGCGTGAAAATGGAGAGTGGCGTCTGGCTTCAAATCAGGGACTGTTTGGTGATGTCAAGGTAGGTGGAGCAGTAGTCCAGGGCAGAGTCAAGGCAGGACTTGACTTCGATTATTTCAAGGCACAGGTTCATGCCAAGGGCAAAGCACTGACAGCAAGTGCAACAGGATCGGCCAAGGCCGGATACATCAAGTGGACAGACAAGGATGGAAAGGTACACAAAGAGCTTGCTGCAGGCGTAATGCTCAGCGCGCAGGCTGCTGTTGTAGAAGGTGAGGTTGGAACAACATTCACAGTATTTGGAGCGAAGTTCAGCATAAGCCTTACCGGACAGGCAGGTGGTTTTGGAGGAACGATCGGCGGTGAAGTGACAGAAAGCTCTGTTAAGGCAACATTTGGAGCACTTTTTGGTCTTGGATTTAAGCTCAATTTTAAACTTGATTTTTCCGGATTTGCAAAATACTGGACGGATAAGTACAAAAAGTACAAGCTTAACGGGAAAAAGAAAGATGAATACGAGAAAAATAACAGGGGACGTGCGGTGCCTGACAGAAAGAAAGCAAATGCAAATCCATGACTTTTTGGAAGCATTAATTCGAATCGTAACATTGTGGCGCAATGATGTTGTATAATATAAAATAATAAGGAGTGAAATTATGAATTATCAGGAATTATTACCAATCGGATCAGTTGTTCTTTTAAAAGGCGCAGAAGCAAAGCTCATGATCACCGGACGTATTGTCTGCAATGAGAAGATGGATCAGATATATGATTATGTTGGGGTACTTTATCCTATTGGAGTAACCGGCAATTCGCAGCAGTACTTCTTCAACAGAGATGCCATTGAGCTTCCTTTCTTCATCGGCTATCAGGATGAGGAAGAGCTGGAATACCGCAACGATGTTCTTGCAGAGCTCGGAGAGCTTGAGATTAGAGACGGACAGATCGTACCGAAGGAATAAACACTATGAAGACAGCAGCTATCACCATTTCAAATTTCAATAAGTATACAGAATATATGCTGGACAAGAGCCGTGTCAAGGGCATCAGGCATATAGGCGTAGAGACTTCGGAAGGAGAAGTGGTGGGAACTGCCAGTTTCATCAGGTACAGGACTTATGTCCAGCTTTCATCCATATATGTAAGACCCGAATTCAGAAGGCAGGGGGCAGGCCACCTTTTGATAGCACGGATCAGGGAGGTCATAGAAGAAGCCGGATACCTGCCGATGCTTGTTGATTTTTCCGATGAGGCAGAAGGACTGAAGCAGTTTTTGGAAAATGAGGGTTTTTTTGTCTCGACCGGAGATGCTATGTATGAGTTTTTGGTTGAAGATGCCGTTTCAAAAATCTGTAAAAACGGCCAGGGTAACGATGAGAACATAAGACCCTTGTCGGATATAACTTCTCAGGAAGCTACAGAATGTGCGGATTTTATGGAATTGTCAGGATGGAGCGCAGACGATCTGCTTGATCCGAAAGTAAGGAGAGATCTGAGCTTTGCTTCATATTTTGGCGAGGATATCTGCGGGATCATAGTTGTTTCCGAGATTGAAGAAAAACGCCTGAGCATTGAAAGGATTGCCGCTGACAACAGCAGAAACATGATATTCACAGCTCTTGCCAGAGCCTCGATAGGTTCCATGAGAATGTCGGAAATGAGAGGTACTGTGACACAGTTTATCGGGGCAAGCCCAAAGCTGGTGAGCATTTGCAAGCTCATGCTGGGAGATAAGCTGCGACTTGTAAAGAGATTTTACACAGCAGCAGGATAATAATAAACACAAAAAAGCCATTGCTGTGCAATGGCTTTTTTAGCGTTTTCTAATTCCTCTTATCTTAAGAATTACTGCATCTATAAGGGCCGTTTCCCTTGCGGATGGGATTGGTGACAGTAGCTGCCGGGCCGCTTTTTGATATTGATATGGTTGTGGATGTACCGGAAGTAGGCCGGGATATTCTTATGACTATGCCGCCACCTGATACATCAGACAGTTCCTTCTCGTTCAGTTCATGCATTTCTTTAGCCTCTGACATACTTTAATCCTCCATGTGTTAATCGGGTGCAATTCTTTGTTATAATTATATATACGATAATAAATCAGTTATGTCAGCAGATTTTATAATAGTTTAATAAAAAAGGAATAAAAGATGGCAAATAACGTGGTGAATAAGTCCCATTCCCTGAAAAGAGATGCGCTCAGAGCCATATCTTTAAGTATGATCCTGATGATGCTGGCAACGATATTTGTTGGCATCAGGTTTTATATTTATACCGGAATTAAGATATATAAGAGCGAGATCAAACATCTCAGCAACTATTCTCTTTCGATGATAGACCGCGATTATTTCTTTGAACTGCTTTATAAGACAAAGGAAATCTATGATTCCATACCTGAAGAAGAGAGAAAGGATGCCTTTTCAGAGGAGTACAAGGATCATTTCCGCCCGCTCCTTGATGAAAGATATGAAAAGGCCAGGGATATCCTGTTTAAATGCAGGGAGAATTCCGACTTTTCAGACATATACATGGGATTTTATGACAAGGAGCACGAGAGACTTGTCATGGTGCTTGATGGTGATCTTAAGGATTACTATTACATCCCGGGACAGTATATTTCAAATGAAAACGGGTTTATCGAGAGCTGGGATAAGATCGAGAAGATAATGAAATCTGACTGGTACATGTCTTTTGCCCATACCAGTCTCATGGGATATGCAACCACCAACTATGATCCGATATACGACGAGGATAACAATGTCATAGGAGTTATAGGAGTTGATACCGCCGCCATAGATTTCACGGATGAGACCATGACCTATCTGGCGCTGTTCGTACCTGCGCTGGTTCTGGTGTTCATATTCCTGTTCTTTTGGATTTCCCGCGCAATTGACATGAGAATAATAAAGCATGTCAACAGTCTTGTGGAGGCAGCTAAGTCATACACGAACAGGGACAAGATCAATATGACCGGCTTCACCTCATATTTTGCCAGCGTTCATCTTCCGCATTCCAATGAGCTGACGCAGCTTAGGGACACTATGGTCGACATGGAGAGCGATATCTACAAATCCATGAAGGAGATCCGCCGTGTCAGCTCCGAGAAGGAGCGTATAGCAGCAGAGCTGGATATCGCTGCCGAGATCCAGAAATCCGCGATACCCACCAGATTCCCTGAGGATAGCAGATTTGATCTCTATGCATCCATGGATCCTGCCAAGGAAGTTGCAGGAGATTTCTATGACTTTTTCATGGTGGATGAGGAGCATCTGGCAGTGGTGATGGCGGATGTATCCGGTAAGGGTGTTCCTGCAGCTCTTTTCATGATGAAGGGAAAAGAGATGATCAAGCACCGCACTGCCAGGGGAGGAACCCCCTCAGAAATCCTTGCCTATGTCAACGACGAGCTGGCAAAGGACAACGAGCACGCAATGTTTATAACCATCTGGCTGGGGATCATGGACATCAACACCGGTGAGATCATCGCCTCCAGCGCAGGCCACGAATATCCCTTTATCATGGATAAAGACGACACCTTCAGGATGTTTGAGGATTCCCACGGTGTAGTCTGCGGAGCAATGGAAGGTATTGAATACGAGGACTACAACCTGACCATCCCTTCAGGCGGGGGCATCTTCCTCTACACCGACGGTATCCCGGAAGCGATCAATACTAAAGATGAGGCCTTTGGCCTTGAGCGCATCGAAGAAAACCTGAACGCACATCCCGGCGCTTCCTCCAGGGAGAGGATAGAATTCATGCAGAAAGCCATAGAAGACTTTTCGTCCGGTATAGAGCAGTTTGATGATATTACCATGATGTGCCTCATCAGGTGACCGGATTTAAGTGATAAAAGAGGAGGCTTTAATAACATATGGAAAAAGATCGTATTGAAGGGAAAAGAAAGAGATTATTTTCCTGCCATAATGTATTTTTATTCGTATATTAGTTATAGATACACGAAACAGTTAAAACAACAGGAGGGTTATATGACACTCGAGGATAAAGATTTGAACAAGCTTTCAGGCGAAGAGATGAACATGGTCACAGGTGGAACTGAACCCGGCTCCGGCATAATTGAGGGGGAAAAGACTTCAAAAAAGCTTATACCATCACCCGAGTATCTTAAGGGAAAAAAAGGCGGTAATGGCTGACAATCGCCAGCCCTGCAAGGGGCCTGCAGCGTTTGATGCAGTGCAGGCCGGCTGCAAAAATCTACGACCTGCCAAGGAGGCTGTCGTAGGTGACGCCGTATTTTTCAGCTATATCTCTGGCATAGGACATTCCTTCAGGCGCAGCGACCTTTACTTTATAGGAACGCTGACCCTGATCAGAGAGCACAATAAGGGAAGCTGCCCGGAAGGGCGGCTTCTTTTTAGATTCAGTTTCACTGTCAGTACCATCGGCGCTGTTTATCACATCAAGATCCATGGCGAGCTTGTGCATGTGGGTGTTATAGATTGTACGGATACCCTTATTCAGTATGGCTCTGCAGCAATCCCTTGCGATGTAGTAGCCCTCTTCGAAAGAAGTGGTGGAGAAGGTTTCGTTTAACAGAAGCAGGCTCTTTGAAGTAGCTTCACCGTAGATCTCTTTGAATCTCTTGCACTCCTCACCGAGTCTGCCAAGGTCAAGGGTCTTGTCCTCGTCAGCCGGGAAGTGGGTGAATATGGCATCCGCCGGGATATAGGAAAAGTGATCGCCCGTGACATAGATACCGCCCTGGGCCATGAAGAGGGCCTGTCCGACAGCCTGGGTGATGGTGGTCTTTCCGCCGCGGTTGGCGCCGGTGAGGATATAGAGGGTATGATCGCGGTCAAAAGAGATATCGTTTGGAACCACATCCCCGGCAGAGATGTCAGGATCCTGGAGCAGTTTCATGTTGTAAATTCCTGCAGCGTCCAGAGAAGGTGACTTACCGGTCTGAGCCTGATCACCGCACGTAACGCCCGGACAGGCGTCCGGCTTACAGAACCTGAACCCGCGCTCCTGAAGCTTCTCAATATATTCAGCCCACCTGATGTAGTAGATGAACTCCGGCATCAGGTCGGTGATGTCTGTGATCGTGAGTGTCGTGTATCTGCCCAGCACATCCCGAAGGTGCCGGACTGTCCTTGAGAGCATTTTCTCCGTGATATCATCCATATAGTTTGTGACACTGCGGATGCTGTCGTCATTTTCGGAAATATATTTGATGCTCATGAGAGCCATAGGGCTAAGCGGAGGTATCACAGGAAGAGAATTCCGCTCCAACGGAGTTTTGGCGGTAAACTCCTGGAACTTGTAGTCGCCGTCCCAGTCATTGCCGTTTTTGACATTGTCTTTTCCCGAGACTCTGTCCATGAAATTGCTTATGACACCGGACCTTGTAAAAGACTTATTGTTCAGGGAGATGATACCTATACCCACAGCTTCGAACCTCTCATTGAGGTTTACACCGAGAGTGACACTCTTTAAATTCTGAGTGTTTGCCCTAAGGAGAGAGATGTCCTTCTTAAGCTCGCCAAAACCGTTGTCGCTGAAGAGAGCATCGACATAGTTTTTGAGCGAGGTAAGTCCCTCAGAGTGGATGTCCGCATCAGCCAGGCAGGCGGTAAGCGCCTCAATGCTCTTTATATAGTCGTCCAGCTCGCCAAGCCTGTGGAGCAGATCCCAGACCTGGGGCTCGTGGTCATGATCGTGCTTAAAGCTGCCAAACTCCCTGAGGAAGTTGATCTTATCAAGAATCTCAACGATGTCATTTCGCATCTTTTTGTTCTTCAGGATGTCCTCAAACACGTCGCTTCTGAACCTGGCTGAAGATGCATCATCAGTCAGCATGCGCATGACATTGGATATATAGGTCTGCTCGGGAATTTTGGCAGAGAGTTTTAGGACAATAGCGTCCATACCAATATCATGCACGGCGGTCTCACTCATTTTTTTGAACTCAAGATTTTTATTTGGAAAAAGAATGCTTATCTTATCGGACATTTCGGTCTCCTTAAAATCGGCACAATGCGAACTTTCTTTTTTGTCATATGAAGTGGCTGATCTTACTATAGATTATAGCAGTAACAGACATGGTTTTTCGTGCCTAATAATGCGATTGGACTATTTTTTTTGGCAGAAAAGACCTTTTGAATTTCATTACAGGGTGTTATAATAGGCCAAAAGTCATCAGTGGAAGAAAGCTGAATATGGATGAATAAAGGAGTAGGTGGTATGGAACGTTACAAGGAAGAATTTATCGAGTTTATGGTGGACAGCAACGTACTTAAGTTTGGGGAATTTACTCTTAAGAGCGGACGCAAGTCTCCTTTCTTTATGAATGCCGGCGCATATGTCACCGGATCACAGCTTAAAAAACTTGGAAGTTACTATGCAAGAGCCATACACGATACCTTTGGCCTTGAGTTTGACGTGCTCTTCGGACCCGCATACAAGGGAATTCCTCTTTCCGTTGTGACGGCTGTTGCCATCAGCGAACTCTATGGTAGAGAGATCCGATACTGCTCCAACAGAAAAGAGATCAAGGATCATGGCGACAAGGGAATACTTCTTGGATCCAAACTCCGCGACGGAGACAGGGTCCTTATTATAGAAGATGTCACAACCTCAGGCAAGTCCATCGAGGAGACAGTGCCCATTATCCAGGAGCAGGCAGACTGTGACATCGTAGGCCTCATGGTATCCCTGAACAGACAGGAGAAGGGTCAGGACTCAGACATGAGCGCACTGGATGAGATCAGGGAGAGGTACGGCTTTTCTGCTCACTCCATCGTTACCATGAGCGACGTTGTATCTTATCTGTACAACAGGCCGGTGGATGGAGAAGTTCTTTTGACCAAGGATATCAAGAAGTCTATCGACGCCTACTACGCTGAGTACGGCGCTAAATAATAAGGGGGTATTTCATGGAAGAGAAAGTCTACAAACAGCTTGGAGGGTCAGGGGCTCTCAGCATCACATTTGGAATCATCTCCATAGTCGCAGGGGTAGCTATGGGTGTTCTTCTTATCATTAGTGGAGGTAAGCTCCTCTCAAGCAGGAGAAGCATGATATTCTAAAACAGGTATGAGGATCAGGATTAAGAAATTTGAACCGGTCAGAGACCGTTATATGTTTACAGATAACAGGCATCCCGAGAAGGGCGTAATGTCGGCCATCCTGGGATGCATATCTGTAGCAGCCCTGGGCTGTGCCGTTTTCTTTACATACAGGGATGGCGGCCAGGCCCAGGTGAAATATGCCGCGGCGGCAATGCTGGCGGCAGTTTTTTCTGTTGTGGGAATTGTTCTCGGAATACAGTCAAGATTTGAACGGGATATCTTCAAACTCTTTCCGAATCTGGGGATAATCCTCAACTCACTTTCGATAATATTTGTCATTTTGATTGTTGTGATAGGACTTAGCTGATATGAATAATGATGAACTGATTTTTGAATTTGAATCCGGAACGGATGTTGTAAGGGAGCGGCTTGAGCTTGCTGCTGACAGGATCAGGGAAATAGCAGATGAGGGACTTGGTACCCCGGAGTTTTCCGACTACTTTAAAAAGGTGTCGGAATTTCTTTTGCTGGTTCTTAATACCCTTTACAGGAATGAGAAAGGTGAGGGGGCTGACCTCGACCTTGCAGAGCTTAAGGCAGAGAACAAAAGACTCTTTGAGGACATTCTTCCCGAGAACTATGGCAGCAGCTACGGAAACCCAAGTGTAGCTGTCAGGAAGCTCGGAGAAGAGATGGGAAAACTCTTATCTTCTCTTTACTTTGAAATGAGGTCTCTTATTCCCTTTGCGTATGAGGGAAACGTTCAGGAGATCGTCATAAGGCTTGAGCTGTTTTTGGAAATCTACGGACTGTTTGCCGGGTGCGATGCTAAGAAAAAGCAGCCCGCCTATCAGGACCTGCGAAAGATCATGTACTGGTTCTACAGCGACTACGCCGAAGAGGAGAGAGTGGCCAGGTTTGCGTCAATTGTTGATCCCGGAGAGAATTTTGCAAGGAAACTGATCATGGAGAGTGATCTGAATGATCTGCGATACCTCTACAGGTTTGGGGAGTATATTTCGGACAATGAGCTGGGGGCTGCAAGCTACCTTAATGGATTATCAGAAGATGAGATAGACAGGCTGGCGTCTACATTCACTGAAGGATACAGGATAGGATTTGAAGTTACCGGCAAGGACATAAGTATCAAGAAGACTGTATCTATTATTTATCAGCTCGGCTTTGAGAGAATTGTCAGAAAGGCTGTGGAGAACTTCGAGAAGATCGGGCTTAAGACAACTATTTACAGGGCTGTAATGTCAGGCTTTTTCATGGGTGGAAGCGCAAGGCGAGCAGGCTACTACGGCGCTGTCCCCAACAGGCAGTTTGACTACGACCACAAGGACGATGATGCCCTGATCCTGGACGCAGCTCTTGTGAACAGAAGACTTGAGGCTGTCAGGGCAGCAGGCGAGAAGTACAAAAGCCAGGCTAAACTCTTTGGCGGACCCGCTGTCATCGAGGTCTTCGGCGAGAAGCCTTTTTCTCCGGTTCCCTGCAAGGACGCGCTTTCCTTCAGTGATGCCCAGAAGAAGATGGTCAGCGACTACAAGGTGCAGGCGTCCCTGATCCAGAAAGAATATATTATAGGAAAAGAGAGGAGCTTTACCATCATCTCTTTCCCTGTTCCCGAGATAGGTGATAACTACGCGGAGATCTTTGATGAAATAGATAAGATCAACACTCTGGACTATCAGCTTTATCAGAACATTCAGCAGAAGATCATAGATGCCCTGGATGAGGCGAAGTACTGCGAAGTCACCGGTATGGGTGACAACCACACAAGCATGAAGGTAATGCTCCATGAGCTGACGGACAGATCCGCGCAGACCAACTTTGAGAACTGCGTGGCAGATGTCAACATCCCGGTGGGCGAGGTCTTTACATCTCCAAAGCTTGCCGGAACAGAAGGCGTTCTTCATGTTACAGGAGTTTATCTTGAGGGGCTGTTCTTTAAGAACCTGGAGATCAGGTTTAAGGACGGTATGATAACCGATTACAGCTGCTCTAATTTTGAAAGCACTGAAGAGAATAAAAAATATATAAGTGAAAACATCCTCTTTGGCCACAAGACGCTTCCTATCGGCGAGTTCGCCATTGGTACCAACACTCTTGCCTACGTGGCAGCCAGGAAATACGGCATCGAGGAGAAACTTCCTATACTTATTGCGGAGAAGACAGGACCTCATTTTGCAGTGGGTGATACCTGCTATTCCCAGGAAGAGGACAACTGCACCTACAATCCCGACGGCAAGGCAATAATTGCCAGGGAGAACGAGATCTCAGCCAGGAGAAAGACTGATCCGGACAAGGCATATTTCTTTTGCCACACGGACATCACGATTCCCTATGACGAACTGGGAGAGATCAGGGCAGTACGTGAGGATGGAAGCTTCGTTACCATCATAAAGGACGGACGTTTTGTGCTGCCGGGAACTGAGCAGCTTAATGACCCCCTTGATGAGAAATGATTTTTGTAACATTTTTGTAAAAAATTGTGGTACAACATTTTGTATTGTGGTAGGATAGGTTTGACTAAATATAGTTATTAATGAGGAGGCAATATGGCACAGGTTGGAATTGTGATGGGCAGTGATTCCGATATGCCCGTTATGAGCAAGGCAGCAGATATACTGGATCAGCTTGGAGTTTCATACGAGATGCGCATCATCTCGGCACACAGGGAGCCGGATGAGTTCTTTGAATATGCAAAGACAGCAGAGGAGAAGGGCTTCAAGGTCATTATCGCCGGAGCAGGAATGGCAGCACACCTTCCGGGTATGTGCGCAGCAATCTTCCCTATGCCGGTCATCGGTATTCCCATGCACACCACATCACTGGGCGGAAGAGACTCCTTATACAGCATAGTGCAGATGCCTTCGGGGATACCTGTGGCAACTGTAGCCATAAACGGCGGAGCAAACGCCGGACTTCTGGCAGCCAAGATCCTGGCTACGAGCGATGCAGAGCTCCTCGGAAGACTCAAGGAGTACAGCGCATCTCTTAAGAGAGCCGTTGTTGCCAAGGATCAGAGGCTTCAGGAAGTAGGATACAAGAACTATTAAAGATGCGAACATCCAGCCGGGAGAGATTATTTCTTTTACCGGCATCTGATATGTCAAAGGAGGACAGATGGCACTGGATTACAGAACAGCCGGCGTTGATATAGAGGCCGGATACAAGTCGGTGGAACTCATCAAGGGATATGTGAAAGAGACCATGAGGCCGGAAGTACTGGGCGGCCTGGGAGGATTCTCGGGAGCTTTCTCCATGAAGGCTATAAAGGACATGGAGGATCCGGTTCTTTTATCCGGAACAGACGGTGTGGGAACCAAGATCAAGCTGGCATTTCTCTTGGACAAGCATGACACTATTGGTATAGATGCAGTGGCAATGTGCGTCAATGACGTTGCATGTGCCGGCGGCGAGCCGCTCTTTTTCCTGGACTACATAGCCTGCGGCAAGAACGAACCCGAGAAGATCGCGCAGATCGTCAAGGGCGTTGCTGAGGGCTGCAAACAGTCTGACTGTGCTCTTATCGGAGGAGAGACTGCAGAACATCCGGGGCTCATGCCTGAGGATGAGTACGACGTGGCAGGCTTTACTGTCGGCGTCGTTGACAGGAAGGACATGATAGACGGCAGCACCATCGTGCCCGGGGATGTGCTTATTGGCGTGGCATCCAGCGGCGTACATTCAAACGGTTTTTCTCTTGTCCGCAAGATCTTTGACATGACAAAAGAGAGCCTTGAGACCTACTACGATGAACTTGGAATGACACTGGGAGAGTGTCTTCTTACTCCCACAAGAATATATGTTAAGATGATGAAATCCCTTAAGAATGCAGGGATAAGAGTCAAGGGCTGCAGCCACATAACAGGCGGAGGCTTCTATGAGAATATTCCCAGGATGCTTCCTGAGAATATAAAGGCTGTTGTCAATAAGGGCAGCTATGAGATCCCGCCTATCTTCAGGCTTATGCAGGAAAAGGGCGGCATCGAGGAACAGATGATGTACAATACCTACAACATGGGACTTGGAATGGTCCTTGCAGTTGATCCCGGTGATGCCGAGGCTGCCCTTGCAGCCATAGAGGCATCAGGTGAGAAGGCTTATATTGTAGGAAGCGCCGAGGCAGGCGACAGAGGTGTGGTATTACAATGAGGATAGCGGTTCTGGTGTCTGGAGGCGGAACCAATCTTCAGGCAATAATTGACGGTGTAAAAGACAAAACAATTGAAAATACGGAGATATGCCTCGTATACAGCAACAATCCAAAGGCCTACGCCCTGACAAGGGCACAGGATGCCGGCATACCAACGGCGGTAATAAGCCCTAAGGAGTTTGAGACAAGAGATGACTTTAATGAAGCTCTTTTGCAGCTTCTTTTAGAGACTGATCCTGACCTGATAGTTCTTGCGGGATGCCTGGTGGTGATTCCACAGAAGGTTGTGGAAGCCTTCAGGAACAGGATAATCAACATCCATCCGTCGCTGATACCGTCCTTCTGCGGGACCGGTTACTACGGCCTTGGAGTCCATGAGAAGGTCCTTGAGAGAGGCGCAAGGGTTTCGGGTGCCACGGTTCACTTCGTGGATGAGGGTACCGATACAGGGCCCATAATCCTGCAGAAGCCTGTGATGGTCAGGGATGATGACACAGCGCAGACTCTCCAGAAGCGCATTATGCAGGAGGCTGAGTGGAAGCTTCTTCCCATGGCCATTAACCTTATCGCCACCGGTAGAGTTAAGGTGGAAGACGGAAAAGCAGTGGTTTCAGGTTATGACGATGAGATACTTCCGGGACTGAACTGATAAGTATACTGGTTAATGAGTAAAACAGTAGATTGCAATACAGGAAAAGAGGGGAAAATGAAGGTTTTGATCGTTGGAGGAGGCGGCAGGGAGCACGCGATTGCCGAAGCCGTATCCAGAAGCAGCAGAGTTGACAAGATTTACTGTGCACCGGGAAACGGCGGCATAGCCCAGCTGGCCGAGTGCGTTCCCATCACTCCAATGGAGTTTGACAAGCTGGTTTCGTTTGCGAAGGAAAAAGAGATCGATCTGACAATTGTAGGCATGGACGATCCGCTGGTGGGAGGCATTGTGGATGCCTTCGAGGCGGAGGGCTTACGGGTCTTCGGTCCCAGAAAGAACGCAGCCATCCTTGAGGGAAGCAAGGCCTTCTCCAAGGACCTTATGAAGAAATATGATATACCCACGGCTGCCTATGAGACCTTTGACAATCCGGAGGAGGCCCTTAAATATCTGGAGAGCGCCAAGTTCCCTATTGTGCTCAAGGCAGATGGGCTGGCTCTTGGAAAGGGCGTTCTCATCTGTCAGGATCTCGATGAGGCAAAGGCCGGAGTAAAAGAGATAATGCAGGACAAAAAGTTCGGAGATGCCGGAAATCACATGGTAATCGAAGAATTCATGACAGGCCGCGAGGTATCGGTGCTGTCCTTTGTGGACGGCCATACCTACAAGCTCATGTCCAGTGCCCAGGATCACAAGAGGGCAGGGGACGGAGATACGGGCCTCAATACAGGCGGTATGGGCAATTTTTCACCAAGCCCTTTCTATACGGAAGAGATCGATAAATACTGCCGCGAGCACATCTACAGCAGAACTGTGGACGCCATGGCAAAAGAGGGAAGAGAGTTCAAGGGAGTTATATTCTTTGGCCTGATGCTCACAGATGACGGTCCAAAGGTTCTCGAGTACAATGCCAGATTTGGTGATCCTGAGGCACAGGTGGTGCTTCCAAGACTTAAATCCGATATAATTGACGTTTGTGATGCCGTTATTGACGGCACGCTGGATAAACTTGACCTGGAGTTTGAGGACAAAGCTGCGGTATGCGTGGTACTTGCCAGTGACGGATATCCCTTAAGTTATGAAAAAGGAAAACTCATAACAGGACTTGACAACTTCAAGGGAAAAGATGGATACTATTGTTTTCACGCAGGTACAAAACTTACGCCGGAGGGAATTGTCACAAACGGCGGCAGGGTACTTGGCATAACAGCTAAGGGTGACACTCTGAAGGAGGCCCGAAGGAAGGCCTATGAGGCGACAGAGTGGGTAGACTTTGAGAATAAATACATGCGCCACGACATTGGCAAGGCAATTGAGGAAATGGAGGAGTAAAAAATGAAGAATCTGGGAAAAAGACTTATGTCCCTGGGACTTTCAGTGGCCGTCTCAGCAACAATCTTTGTATCGGCAGGCCTTTCGGTATTTGCCTACACTGAGACCACAGGAACAGTAACAACCGACAACGTAAAGGTGAGATCTGAAGCCAGTACCACAGCATCACAGGTATCAAGCCTTAAGAACGGCGACTCAGTGGAGATCGTGGACGAGGCAGCTGACGCATCAGGATACACCTGGTACAAGATCAGGGTAAATAAGAGTGAGTTCGGTTATGTGAGAAGTGATCTTGTCAACAAGAAAGAGGGATCATCTTCAGCATCAGAGACCACAACAACATCCAATACAACAGAGGCTAACGGGGCAGCAGCATCACTTCCTGCCACCACAGCCACAACAACAGAACCCAAATCCGCAACAATTACCGAGAACAGCGTAAACGTAAGACAGGGCGCAGGAACCGGATTTGATTCAGTAGGCAAGGTATCAAAGGGTGACACCGTAACAGTAACAGGCGAAGCCACCGGTGAAGACGGCAAGACCTGGTATCAGGTAACCTTCGGCAGCAACAAGACAGGATTTATCAGAAGCGATCTCCTTACAGTAGGTGAGGCCATTGCAGCTGAAGGCGGCGAGGGTGAAAACGCTGAGGGCGGCGAAGCCCAGGAAGGCGGCGAGGGAGAAGATGCCCAGCAGGCCGAAGAGGGACAGGAGTCTTCAGAGGGCTCTGACCAGGGCACAGCTGTAACCAGTGAAGCAGGCGATGGAACCTATTCACTTGTTTATTCAACCGACGATGAAGGGAACGGAATCTGGTACCTCTACGACAACGTAGGAGGTTACAGAGTTAAGGTCAACGAGCTCATCGAGGCTGCCAAGAGCAGCGATGAGGTTGGCAAGCTCAACAAGACCAACAACACATACAAGACTGTACTTATTATCCTTGCAGTTGTAATCGCAGCCCTTGTGGTCGGACTTATCCTTCTGGCACTCAAGCTCAGGGATTCCTACTACGAGGATGATACAGAGGAATATGACCGTTATTCAAAGCCTGTAAGAAGCAGGGAC
>JAEEGL013443528.1_pt1 | contig 16867 bp, 13 predicted proteins | sample 9134231 | NCBI WGS metagenome assembly JAEEGL01 (sample SAMN16246548, study PRJNA631951) | gut metagenome | biome: gut microbiome; feature: rumen; material: fiber-attached | host: Bos | place: Iran: Karaj | collected 2018-10
ATATCGGAGTTCCACTCAATCTTAGATATGGCGAAAATATAAAGTTCCCTTATTTCTTTATGGACTACGAAACTAATGGATTCTTATTTGAAAAAAGGCTTGGTATTATCTTCTGGATTATTGTTATGTTTATTGGGGTTTCCACTATGTGTGTGCTCTTCTGTTTAATTATGAAAAAGAGGCAAAAAAGAGCTAAAAAATAATAAAAAAATGACACAAAATCATTTAAAAATATTATGAGTGAAATAAAGAAGAATAATATAATTTGATTATGATTTGGATTATTCTTGGTTCAATAATTGGCGGATTATTAATTATCTTTTTCTTATCTTTATATTTTATATATAGATATATCTATCACAGTCCAAGAAAAGGCCAAAATAACGATTATCGAGTTGAACCTTCCTTAGATTATCAAGGTACAAAAGAATATATTGATGAATTAATCACAAAACTAAGAGCCGTTCCTTATGAAGATTTGTGGATGAAATCTTATGATGGCTTAAAACTCCATGGTCTATTTTATAGAAATGATTCATCTAACACGTTTCTTCTTATGTTTAACGGATATCGCGGAACTGTAAGGAGTAATTTTTCAGGAAGTGCGTTATATGCTATAGACCTTGGAATGAACGTTGTTTTGTGTGAGCAAAGAGCACACGGACAAAGCGGTGGACACTCTATAACATTTGGACGAAAAGAACAATTCGATGTATGTGCTTGGATTGATTTTATTAAGGAAAAATGGGGGAATTCGGTAAAAATCATCATTGCTGGAATATCGATGGGGGCAGCAACAGTTCTATTTGCATCAGATAAAATTGACCCTCAAATTAAGATTATTGCCGACTGTCCATATTCTCGTCCAAAAGATGTAATTCAAAATCAAATGAGAACAATGAAACTACCCGCTAAACTATTGTGGCCACTCGCTTATCTTGCTTCAGTGTTATTTTGCCATGCTCGTCTAAAAGACGATGCTCTTATCAATGTAAGCAGATCAAAGAACAAAATTCTTATCATTCATGGTACAAAGGATACAATTGTTCCGTATAAAATGAGTGAAAGAGTTTATCTCGCGAATAAAGACCACGTTAGATACGAATTGTTTGAAGGCGCAGAACACGGTTTAAGTTATCTTAAAGATGAAGAAAGATACCATAAATTAATTGACGAATTTCTTGCTGAATAAAGCTATGTATTAACCATGGGAAAGATTGCTATTAAGCAACTTTTTCTTTTTTAAATATTATTTATGGTATAATATCGCTCATCAAAAGAGATTTTAGAGGCATTTAATATGAGAAAACCACTATTAAAAGTATTGCTCCCTATAACCGCTTTGCTTTTGAGTGGCTGTAATTTTATCGACTGGATTAAAGATAAAACAAGCGGAAAGCCTCAAGAGGAAGAAAGACAAGAAGAACAAAAAGAAGAACAAGAACCAGAGATTCGTTGGGATTCTGATAATCCTCAATCAATTGAAATTCAAAGTTCTCTTCCTTTAACAATTGGCCAAACAAAGTCTTTATCGGTTAATTTTAGTCCTGTCACTACAAAGAATAAAAAAGTGACTTGGCTATCTGAAGACAAATCAATTGCTGCAGTTAATGAAAAAGGCGAAGTAACAGGCTTAAAAGCCGGCACCACTCTTATTAAAGCTCATGCCGCGAACCAACAACTTAATGATATTGTTTCTGAATGTAAGGTCGTTGTTAGCGATCCAACATTAATTAATAAAACAGCATTAGATTATACATATGATGATTACATGGCTAATGCTCTTTATCCATTTGATAACTGCCCATTAGTCGGTAATCCAAAACTATTAGTTGTTCCTGTATGGTTTAGTGATTCAACACAATTTATTGCAATGGACTCTCGTGAAAAAGTTAGAGATGACATCAGAAAAACATTCATTGGAACCGATGAAGAAACTGGTTGGAGAAGTGTTAAAGGATTCTATGAAGAAGAATCTCAAGGCACAATCACAATGGATGCAACTATTACTGAATGGTATAACACCGGTAGAAGTTACATGGACTTTGCTTCAAGTAGTTCAGGTGGTGCTTTAACTGATAGTTTAGTTTCTGCTGCACCAGATTGGTATTTTGAAAACCACACTGATGAATCAAGAACAGATTATGATTCAAATGGTGACGGTTATTTAGATGGCGTAATCCTCGTCTATGGTGCTCCAGAAAATGATTCCTTAGGCGTTTTAAACGCTGGAAATCTTTGGGCTTATACTTCCTGGACATTTATGACTCCATCAATTGATAATCCAAATCCAAACGTTTTCTTTTGGGGTTCATATGATTTTATGTATTCCTCTGGAGAAGATGCTTATTGCAGAACAGATGCAGCATCCTATGGTCGTGGTGATACAAGATATTGTAATATCGATGCTCACTGTTATATTCATGAAATGGGCCACGTTTTAGGCTTATCAGATTATTATGACTATAACGGACAAGCAACTCCTGCAGCCGGCTTTAGTATGCAAGATATGAATGTTGGTGGTCATGATCCATATTCAGTTATTTCTTATGGTTGGGCTCAGCCATATATTCCAACGGAAACTATGACAATCACTATTAATGATTTCCAATCATCACACGATGTAATTTTGCTTGCGAATCATGAAGTTAATTCCCCGTTTGATGAATATCTTTTAATTGAGTTATATACACCAACTGGATTAAATGAATTCGATTCTTTACATGGTTATAAAGATTACTATCCAAGAGGACCAAAGGACGTGGGTATTAGATTATGGCACGTTGATGGAAGACTTTCTTATGTTGTAGGAAGTTCTATGTCAGAACAGCTTATTACAGATCCAACTCACGGCGATATTTACCACGCATTTAACAACAACTCATATAAAGATGGTGGAAATCCTGCAGCTAATATTGGAAGCGGCACTAAATACGCAGCATTTAACGAACTTCAACTTATTAGAGCTGATGGCGTTAATTACTACATGCATTCTGGCTCTTTATTTAAAGAAGGCGCGTCGTTTGAAACATCTGAATTTGGTGAACAATTCCCAAAGAGCCAAAGAATGAACAACGGTGATTACCTTGGTTGGACATTCACTGTTGATGCATTAGATTCAACATCTGCAACAATTACAGTTACAAAAGCATAAAAAAGACCTGATTAATCAGGTCTTTCTTTTTAATATTTTATCATTTCATTTATCGCTTTAATTTTATTTGGTTCAACTTTCACTACTTCTCTATCAAATGTTATAAAACCATTAAGCTCTTCTTCTACATCTGAAAGCTGTGTGTAAACAATGGCGGATAAACCTTTTGGAATATTATCAAGAACATCATGGTAAATAGTGGTGCGATATTTCTCTAGCCATTCTTCCTCAGTTTTGAATGATTTATAAACATGGTTACCTTCCATCATGTGACCATCTATTGCGAGTACAAAACCACCGAATTCTGATAAAATAATAGCTCTTTTCTCGGATATTTTTGGTTTTTTAAGCTTAAATTGTTTGAAATAAACGTGATAAGATTTAACATCACTTACTCCTTGGTCATGCCAACCAGAGGCGTGATCAAAAAGTCTGGTGTTATCTAATTTTTGTAATTCTAATAATACTTCTTTGCTATCAAACTGGCCCCAACCCTCATTGAAGATTGTCCAAAGCCCAATTGATGGGACATTATATAAATAATCTATTGTATCTTTAAACTCTTGAACTGCTTGTTGCCTACCAGTTTCGTTTTGTCTATTAAATTTTTTATAGTTGTGGTCGTTATGATGAATTCCAGTAATCAACGGGAATGCAATGGTTGAGAATTTATAACTCTCTCCTCCGTTAACGAAGTCTTGCCAAACGATGATTCCGTGCTTGTCACATTCGTAATACCAACGAGGCATTTCAATTTTGATATGCTTACGAATCATATTAAAACCGAGCGACTTAACAAACTTGATATCTTTAACATAGGCATCATAGCTGTTTGGAGTAAGCAATCCGTCCTTGTAGTAGCCTTGATCAAGTACCCCTTTCATAAAGTAAGGTTTATTATTTAATCCTAGTCTTGTGATGCCGTTTTCATCTTTGATTAACGAAAACTTTCGCATAGCGAAATACGAGAAAACATCATCATGAAGTGTGCTAATTTTAATCGTATATAAATATGGGTCTTCAGGAGTCCATAAGTGCATGTTTTCAACTTTAATATGAACATCTCTATTAGCTTCAATGTGCTGTGTTTTATCAAACACGTTTATTGCCACCGTTTTAGCAGATGTTTTAACATTTATGACTATTTCTTGATTATCAATATCTGGTGTAATCTTGATTTTTTCAACATACTCTTCAGGAACACTTTCCAAGAAAACAGGAAAGTAAATTCCGCTTTGAGGAGTGTACCAAATACCGCCGTGTTCGAGCTTTTGTTTGCCTCTACTTAAATAGGATGAATCTGTAAAATCTTGAACCTTTACGATTAGCTCGTTCTCTTCTTTTAAATACTCTTTTACTTCAAATGAGAATGGCAAAAAGCCACCGATATGTTTTCCTAGCAATGCGCCGTTTAAATAAACTTCAGCTATTTGATCAACAGCAAGAAAGTGGATAAACACCTTATCTTTAACTTCAAAATCATCGAGCGAAAACTTTAGTCGATAAAACAAATATTCATCAGGTTGAAGAATATGATTAACTTCACTTAGTTTTGTCTCAGGAGAATACGGAACAAGTATTTTTTCGTCAAAAACACTAGGAATTTCGGGACTTTTTGTGATTTTATAGTCCCAATAACCGTTTAGTGATTTATATGAGTCCCTATAAAACTGAGGACGCGGATATTCATTAAGCGGCTGTTTGTTCATCTTCTTTCTCTTTCTTGATTAAGAATAATAGTGGAACAACCACGAACAACATCATGATTGCTGCGAATAAGAAAATATATTGATTTGGTAAAACGCTGTTCTCACCATAAGCATTAGGAGCATAGCTACCATTAATATTTGAAACACCTCTTCCAATAAATGGTCCGGTAACCATTGGAATCATAACTACGAACACCATACGGACACCTTGGAATAAACCAGTTTCTTTTTCTGGTGTATAGTCTCTAATTTTAGCGCCTAAAACAGCGGTTGCTACTAAGTAGCCAGTCATAAGAATAATGCCGCCGATAATAACGCCGATTTGGGCTTGTAAGAAGAATAATAATAACCCACCAATAACTGTGGCTGCTAAAGCAGAGAAGACCAATTTGTATTTGCCAATCTTGTCCATAAAGAATCCAAACACAACCGTTAAGATACATGCAAGGCCAAGAATTGGACCTGCTGTGGTAACTAAATCAAAGTGTAAGATATCTTGAATGTAAACCATGAAGTATGGCATAAAAATTTGAATACCAATTGAGAAGACCATAAATGCTGTTAAGGCTAAATATAGTTTTGGTCTACTCTTAATAATGCTTGGTCTAAATCCATGAACAATATTTTTAAAGTAAGGTTCCTCTTTATTTGGACCTTTAATATCTTTAGGTAATAAGAATAGGCAAACAACACCAGATAAAGTTGTAATGCCTCCAAATACCACAAAGAACCAAAGCCAGTTAAGCTCAACATCAGGTTTCTTTTCGCCAACTAGCATTCCTTGTAATAAAACAACGGCAATCATTGCAATTAAAGGAAGGATTGATAAAACACTTTCAACTTTTCCTCTATTAGAGGTTTCTGTATTGTCAGTTACAAATGCATTAAATGCAGCGTCGTTTGCGGTGCTACCAAAGAATGTCATAATGCAGTCCATAATAACAATCATTGTTCCACTCATTAAGGCTGAGTGAGCAACAATGTTATATGACTTTCTTGGATCTAAGAAAGCAAACATTATGATTGAAATACCCCAAATGATGTAACCACTTGAAATAAACATTTTTCTTCTGCCTAGGCGATCAGAAAGAGCGCCCATGAATAATGTGGTAACTGTCGCGGCAATTGCGCTAAATACAGTCATTAAAGTGATATAAATTGAGTCACCTGTACAATCAAAAACGTAAACGTTTAAATAGTTATTTTCAATTGCCCATGCAAGCTGTCCAATAAGGCCTGCGACTAAAAAAGAGAGCCATTTTCTCCATCCAAGTTTTGCATTTTCCATCTTCTAAAACCTCTATTTAATTATAATGCTTTATAAAATTAAAGCACTTACATATACAGAAGAGGCTAAAATTAGATAAGATAATTATAAAGAGGCCTTTTATGAAGACTTTAATCATGCTTAGCGCAATTCCAGCAAGTGGCAAATCTACTTGGGCTAGACGTTTTAAGGCTGAGCACGATAATGTCATCATTTTAAATAGTGATGAACTTCGTATGGAAGTTACACATGGAAATTATCATGACCACTCACATCAAAAAGAGGTGTGGGAACTATTTGAAAAAAGAATTCATGAATATGGCAATATAGAAAATATCACTCTAATCCTTGATGCATTAAATGATGTAAACGAAGTCAGATTAAAATATCTCACCACAACACCGGAATTTGCTAAAAAGATTCTTGTTTTGTTTCCATCAAATCTTGAAAAATCCAAAAAGCTTAATGGAGAACGAGATCCAAATGTAAGGGTTCCTGATGGAATATTAGAAGGTTTAGTTCAAAAGTTTGAAGAACCAAATGAAGAAGTCTTAAATAACATTAATGAAATCTGGTACATCTATTGGTAATTTGAAAGCCGTCAATTGATGGCTTTTTTATTTGCTATAAGAAGTTGTACAATAATAAATAGAAAATCTTGAAAATATTGGGGTTTTTATGACGAAAAAGAAATTTTGGTTATATATCTTCACGCCTATAGCTGTGGTGGCTGTTGCTACTGGAATTATTGTTCCTGTTAGCATTATTGTTTCTAAAAATAAAAGAATACAAGACTTAGGAGATAACTCTCCAACATCTTTTCCAGATGATAAAGAACGAATCATCTTACATACCGATATACAAAGAAAGTATTTAAGAGATGGTTTTGAAAATATAAACACGTATGCTGTAGGCGCTGAAGAATTATCAAGACCTACGAAAGTTGAATATACGTGGGAATCAGGTACTAAACCTTATACAGTTTATTTATCGGAACATGAAGATTATTCTGAACCATTAATTTATCAAGTTGATGAGAAGAAAATTTCGTTTACAAACTTAAAAATAGATACTCAGTATTACTTTAAAGTAATATCTGGCTCAGACATTATTAGAAATGATTCATTCTTAACAGATAATGAAATTATTAGAAATCTTTATATTTCGGGTGTCACCAACGCTAGAGATTTAGGCGGTTATAGAGTTGGTAAAGAAGTCACAAAGCAAGGATTAATCTTTCGTACTGGAAGAATAAATGAAAATAGCACAGAAACCCCAAAGGACAAAATTACTGAAGCAGGAAAACACACCATGCTTAACGAACTTAAAGTGAAATCTGAGATTGATTTAAGAATGGTTAATAATAACGAAGTTGGTGGATTAACAGAGGGCGTTGGTGTACTTGGCGATACTGTCAGTTATTACCAATGTCCAATGGATTACAATAAATCGTTTGAAACCGAAGAAAACGTAAAATCTTTAAGAAAAGTGTTCGAAATCCTAGGAAATTCCGAAAATTATCCAACATTTTTCCATTGTTCAATTGGCACAGATAGAACTGGATACGTTGCCTGGTTAATAAATGCTTGTCTAGGAGTCAATGAAGGTTACTTATGGAGAGATTATTTGTTTTCTAACTTTGGAAACATCGGTGGTAAGAGAAGTGTCAGCAGCATTGATAACAGTTATGTCAAAACAATAAATGGTGGTCCTGGCGCGACTTTAAAAGACAAAGCAACATATTATTTATTGCAAAAAGGAATCACGCGAGACCAAATAGACACCCTTAGAAACATGATGCTTGGATAAAAAAAGAACCGGAATCAACCGGTTCTTATTTTATAAGAAATTATTTTAAGAATGGTTTATAAGCTTGTGCAAATAAATGACCGAGCTTGATTTGTGATTCTGAATCGTAGTGGACGCAATCGTTTGGTTCTTTATCACTATGTAGGCCTTCTGCAATTGTGTCGATATAAATATTTGTGTCGCTTAATGCAGCAAACTCTTGCTTACAATCATTTACTTCTTTGTAATATTCCCAAGTATTTACATTTGTAACCGGATCTTTTCCTGCACCGATACCAGCATCAATAAATGGAAGATTGCTTGATTCTGTATATTTCAAGAATTCTCTATCTAAATTTTGTTTAAATCTTACAAGATTATCGTAGTAGTAATTCCAATAAAGAGGATATGAATCACCTTCACCTTGCATCCAGCAGAACGCTCTCAATGTTGGATTGTAACCATCATTTTTAAGGGATTCCATCTTTTTATGAACAAAGGCTGTAAGGATTTGGAACATATCGCTATTGGAGTCAGCCCAGTCATCATTTAAATTACTTGCGCCACACGCACATTTAATAATGTATAACTTGTTTCCAAACTTTTCATGGAGTTCTTCTGCCATACCAATTTCTGGTCCGAAGTTTGTTTTTACATTTCCTTGGCCAAGTTGGACATTAACGAATTCTCCTTTAGGAGAAGAGTTTTGTAATGTTTTGGTTCTTGCTAAGCTTGCATAATCACAATCATAGTTATTGAAAGCAATTTTAACATCTTCATAGCCTGCGCTATATTCATCATATTTCTCTTGGCCCATTGTTTGAGCAAGATATTGGTAGTTCTTGCATCCGACAGCGTTTGATTGGCCAGATAAGATGATAACGTTTATATTGTTTTTCTTATTTTTATTAAAAAACGGCATATTAAAACCCTCACAACTTGCTAAGCAAAACAAAGCAGGAATTAAACCTAATAAGTGTAATTTTCTTTTCATAATTATTTTTGTTCCTATTTTATTTATTTTATTACTATTTAGTAAAAAGTTAAATATACATGTATAAGATTAAAGAAAAACCAGGATATCCCTGGCTTTTCCGTAATATTTGAATTGTTTATTTTGTTAAATATGCATCTGGATTATTAAGATATGCATCTGAGAATTGAACATTATTGATGGTGTTGAACTTGCTTTGAAGTGAGCTGGACCAATCAGTAATGCTTGAATCAGTATTCTCTAATGTAACGTCAAATCCGATACCAATCTTGGTTGATAAGCTTCCAAGTTTCATAGCTTCAATTTGTAACTTACCATTTAATCTAGAGAACTTCTCTTGGTTGTTACCATAGATTGCAATTTCAAGATCTTTAAGTGCATCAACACCTGTTAACACGTCAAGGTTAATACCAACAGACCATTTCTTTTCATTTGCACTGTACTTGAATCCAGTACTTGTGAATGTGTTGGTAAAATCTCCTGCTACCTTTTCTTCATCTGAACTTAAATTAACTCCGCCGATAGTATCAATAATCCAGTCTCTTAAGTATAAGAAATCGGAGAGTAAATATTTAATAATATTTTCGGACTTCAATAAGTTCTTGCTTGTTGTCTTATAGTGATAAACCTTATCGCCGCTTAAACGTCTTGTATCAGTTACCTTAAAGTGGAAGTAACCTCCGACACCATCTTCTCTATTTGGATCTCCATCTGGATATGTTTCAAATGTAAATTCAGATTTAAGAGACTTGGTGGTGATGTCGTTATACTTTTGAACTGCAAATGAAATCTTAGCGTCTTCAATAACACCATAAATCTTGCAGTAAGAATCTTGGACAACAATATAGATATCAATTTTGAATTTGAATAAATCAATTATGCCTAAGTCTAAGTCGATATTAGCAGTTAAGTGCCAGTAGTTATTATCAGTTGTATTAATACCAAACTTGAGCAATAAGGCAATGCTGCTTAAATCCATGAATGAATTTGGATTTGATTTATCAACTGAAGATTCTCTGGTTGGATCAAAGTCTTCAAGAGCAATCTTAACGTTGAGCTTCTTGCTGTCATTTGCAAAGCAGAAATCGATTAATTCTAAACTTTCAATCTTGTCATCCTTTAAGTTAACGCGGACGGTCATATCGTTTTCAAAATCAAATAATTCACCGCCAATAATGAGATTGAGTTGATCGCTATCTCTCTTAGCAGATTTGACTAAATCATTCTTTAAAAGTCTGAAGTAATCTTTTTGATTAATGATTGCACCGAGTTCTCCAATTGAGAGCATTTTTTCAATTGGGTCTAAGAACTTAGTCCATTTTTCATTATCAGCGTTGTCTTCAAGGAATGTCATAATGACATCAAAGATGTCCAAAACTGATTGAATGGTAACTTTACCTTTAATATTCTTACCATTCTTATCACCATAGACAAAGTGAGCATTGTTAATGTTCTTGTCATCGGTGGTGTTGTCGATATCCATAGCAATCTTGTGTGAATACCAGACACCCTTGTTTTTGTATTTATATTGGTCAATTGTTAAATCACCAAAACCATAAGCTGCCTTGTAATCAAATTGACCTTTTCCGTTTAATGTAAATCCGATTCCATCATTATCAAACATTGAACCTTGGACAGTAAAACCAGTTTGGTGAGTATCAATAATGTTGTAGACTTGGTCAAATACAGTTGGTAAGAAATCTAATGAATCGTATTCGGATTCATCATCAAGAGTCCATTGAACAAAATCGTTGGTGTTAATAGAAGCATTTAATACGAATGCGCCCATTTCTATGTTGTTGATATCAAGATTTAAAACCTTATGAGCTGCACCAACTTCTGAATCTAAAACTAATTCAACTTCAGCATTATCACCAAATCCTAAAGATGATAAATCTAAACCGATTTCTATGGTTTTTTCTGTGTTTTTTAATGTTTTGAGGATATCTAAAACGACTGAGTAATCGCCATCTTTGATGCCTTTAATAAATGTTGAATCTGTAACAAAAGAGAATAAACCTGTCAGTAATGATTCTGAGCTTCCATCACCAGACATGTTTGCAAATAAACCTGGCATTTCATCTATTAACCAGTTCATTGTTTCGGTTTCAATCTTTGATTTAACAACGGCTTTCTTAACTCCGCGTTCATTTTCGTGTTCATTGAGTTTTAAGTAACCTTGGCCATCAACGTAGTTAACCATAAGGTTGCTATATTCCTCGTTGCTTTGACCAAAGATGTGTAAATCAAGTCCTAATGCTGCGCTATTTCTGAAAGTGCAGTTGTCTTTATTTGGATCTGCGACTCCGCCTGTATATTCACTGAAATCTAAAAGTTTAGAGAAGTCTGCGTTGATAGCACCTTCAATTGTTCCGATATTAACTAATGTGGAGTTATCTTTTTGACCTAAGTTAAGTGCGAAATCAACGCCGAACTTTTGTCCATCTTCATCAATGAAGTTTGCGAGTTTTTGTAACCAGCCTTTGTAGTTGATAACTTCAACATAGTGGTGATTTGGATTATATTTACGATAATTCTCGTTATCTGGCGCATAAACTGTGTAATCTTGAATTGCATTAATATTTAATGCGCCTTTGATGACAACATTTCCTAAATCAATTGTTCCTAAATCAACACGTGTTAAACGATAGGATTCATTAACAATTAAGGCGATATTCATTGATGTATCCATTGATTCATTTCTAATTTGGACATTTAAATCAAATTTATAACCACCTTCGATTTCGTTTTCGTTAACGACTAAGCCTAAACCTTCTTCGCCATCTTCTAAGGCATGGAAAGCAAAAGCTTCGGTTAAGTTGGACATATCCATTGATGAAATCATTCCACCTAACTTGTTATCGATTAGGTCGTTAACAATATCGTCGATGTATGTTTCAACGTCGAAGTTAATTCCGCCTTCATCTTTACTTGCGACAAAGATTTGGGAAATTAAACTATCAATACCTTCTTCTTCATTACCGAATAACTCGTCGATAGTGGTGGAACCAACTTTCATTCTTAAATCTTTAAGACCAAAATATGCAGTCTTATTGATAAAACCAAGTTCAACTGGAAGGTTTCTACCGTTATAATCAACATCAATATCTAAATTGAATGCAATATCTTTAATGGTTTTTAATTTAAGATCAATATCACCTTCAATTCCAATTTTGTTTGTGGCAGAAGTATCATCTTTCTTAAATGTAAATTCAAAATCATCAAAGTTAATATTAAAACCATAATAAGTATTTTGTTCATTGATACTGTCATCCATGATGCCTGTGTCTTCATTTAAACGTGTGACGAATCTCATGAAGTGGTCTGGGAGAACTTCGGTTTCTGCAACCTCGTGATGTGTTTTAGCTTTTTGTGATGCTGTAATTGTTTTCTTAGCATTTGGAGTTAAGAAATATGCGCATCCTGCTGAGATACCAAAGAAGAGAACAGCGGTTCCGACTCTGGCTATCGTTTTTCTAACTTTCTTTCTATTCATATGTAATTTCTCCTTCTACGGAATAATTGAGTGCTTCGTTAAGTTCTGGAATTTTTAAGTACTCGTTCGCGTGGTAGTAATAATCTAAGTGGTTAACTATGGTTGCGTTTATGCCTGCCATTGATGCGACATACTTTTCATCTGTTGTGAAGTGAAGTAAATTCATTTCGTTATCAAAGACGTAAGTTTGTCTTAGATATTCAAATGTCGGCAAGGAGCTTAATTCTGACAAAGTCTTCATTTGAACTTTGTAGTTATAAGATGCAATCTCTGGATCAAGTTCTAATGTGACGAAGATTTTGTCGTCCTTCTTGTTAATCTCACACTTATCTGTATCAACTGTGTCATTTGAAATGATATAGATGAACATTTCAGGTAAGGTTTTGCCCCAAGAAGCTTTGAAGTCTTCTGAATTCATGGTTTCAGGACCATCTTTATATTCAGACACTTCAATGTCTTTTGCTTTTCCTTTGTAAATTTGCGCATTTGCCTCGTCTGCGATGACTCTGTTAGCAAGGCTGACCATGCTTGACTTTGAGATTTGCTCCTCGAAGTAGGAATCACCATTTCGAATTTGGAAGTTTCGAATTGACTGATTAACAATGGTGGAAGCAGTGCCAACTCCTATCGAGTAAGAGTTCTCGCATTGACGGTATTTCTCACAACCAATATTAACGAGTTCTGCTGGCGTGAAGTCTTGATTTGGATTCTTCTCGTATTCTTTGAGAAGTGCTTTTGAGTCGGCTTGGAATGAATTTGAATCAAAACCGGAATAGTCTGTTTCAACTGGACCAAGTTTTTTCTTCAAGATAATTCCGCCCCCTACTCCAAGACCTGCAGCACATAGAGCGATGATCGAGTATTGGATGAGCGCTTTTTTGCCTTTTGATAGATGCTTTTTTTCCTTTGCGTTTTCCATAGCGCTCAATATTATCGTGCGTGTGTCAATAAGTTTCACGGAACTCTTTCAAGTATTGAAAAGAGAGAGAAAATCCGACTCTCCTAAAAATAGAAAAATATATTTTTCTTTTGACATAATTTTGGTTAAGTTTTATGCTTTTAGGTATGAAAGACTTAAGAAAAATCATCGGAGATAACCTCTCCGAACTAAGAAAAAGACGCGGTTTAACACAGTTTGAGCTCGCAGAAAAGTTCAATTATACAGATAGAGCAGTTTCTAAATGGGAGAACGGTGACACACTCCCAGATGTAGAGGTTTTATACAATCTTTGTGAGTTTTATGGAGTCACAATGGACTACTTAACTCATGAAGAAAATGCTCAGTTTAAAACAAAGGGAAACCCACTCACTAGATCTAACAGAATCGTTATCACAGCACTAGTTCTTTCTATTGTTTGGATGCTCGCAACAGTCGTATTTGTTTATTGCTTAATTAGAGGCAAAGGAACAATTTGGCAATCATTCGTGTGGGCAGTCCCAGTAAGTTCCATAACGTTAATTTACTTTAACCACATTTATTTCCATCGAAAGACTACAGCATTTATTGGTTGGTCACTTCTTATTTGGTCACTAATCACAGCCTTATTCTTGTCTGTTGGAGATTATGAATTATGGCCACTTTATTTCATCGGAATTCCCGCTCAAATATCGTTGATATTCTGGCTAAATATAAAGCCATCTCAGAAAGAGAAAAAGAAAAAATAAAACCAGCGTAAAACGTTGGTTTTTTTCTTTATAAATTGATACAATTAATGCAAGGAGTTTTATTATGGCAGTATTAGTAGTTTATTTCTCTCGTGCTGGTGAAAATATCGTCGATGACAAGCGCGAAATTATCACAAAAGGTTTTACCGAAATCGTTGCAGAAAAGATCCACAAATTAACTGGTGGAGCACTTATTGGTCTTCAACCAACAGAAGAATATCCTTATGGATACGATGAATGCAATCGTAGAGCACGTAAAGAGTACGAAGAAAATATTCTTCCAGAAATTAAAAACCTACCAGCATCCATTGATGCTTATGACACAATTTATATTGGATTCCCTCTTTGGTATCGTTCATATCCAAGAGTAATTGCTCGTTTTATTAAGTCTTATTCATTTATTGGTAAGACTGTTAAACCTTTCTGCACAAACGAAGAAGGTACATTCGGAATTATGGAACTTGAATTAAGAAGTATGATGAAAGGAGCAATCGTTAAAAGCGGTTTAGCAATCCATAGTTACGAAGTTAATAATTCCGATGACCTAATTAAGAAATGGGTTGAAGAATAATGAAACTTATTAAACCAGATATCTATTATGTTGGTGTTAACGACCATCAATTAGATCTTTTTGAAGGTCAATACATTGTTCCTAATGGAATGGCATATAATTCATATGTCATCAAAGATGAACTTATCGCAGTATTTGATTCCGTCGAAAAGAATTTTAAGGATGAATGGTTAAAAAATCTTAAAGAAGTTTTAGGAGACGAACAACCAACATATTTAATTGTTCAACATATGGAACCGGATCACTCTGGTAACATCATGGAGTTTTTGAAAGTTTATCCAAATGCATTTGTTATTGCGACTGCTCAAGCTTTCAAAATGATGTCTCAATTCTTTAAAGAAGAAATTAAACACAAAATAGTCGTGGCAGATGGAGACACATTAAATCTTGGTAAGCACACTCTTAAGTTTATCGCTGCCCCAATGGTTCACTGGCCAGAGGTTATGGTTACATATGATGAAGTTAGTAAGACGCTTTTCTCTGCTGATGCATTTGGAAAATTTGGAGCACTTGATCACGAAGAAGATTGGGCGTGTGAAGCTCGTCGTTATTATTTCGGAATTGTTGGCAAGTATGGTGTTCAAGTCCAAAATTTATTGAAAAAAGGCGAGAATTTTGAATTAGAAACAATTTGCCCACTTCATGGTCCGATCCTTAATGAGAACCTTTCATATTACTTAAATCTTTACGATACATGGTCTTCATATCAAAGTGAAACTGATGGTGTTGCAATCTTCTACACATCTGTTTATGGCCACACAAAAGAAGCAGCAAAATTATTAGCTGACACCCTTCAAAATAAAGGTTGTTCAAAGGTTGTTTTCTGTGATTTAGCACGTGAAGATATGGCTGAAGCAGTAGAGGACGCCTTCCGTTATCCAAAGATTGTTTTTGCTACAACGACATATAATATGTCGATTTTTCCATTTATGAAGACATTCTTAGATCATTTGATTGAACACAACTTCCAAAATAAAACGGTTGGTTTAATTGAGAATGGAACGTGGGCTCCAAATGCATCTAAGGTTATGAAGGAAATGCTTGGTCACGCAAAGAATGTTAAGGTTCTTGAAACTGAAGTCTGTCTTATGTCGGCATTGTCAGAAGAAAACAAGAAACAAATTGAATTGTTGGCTGCCGAATTAATGAAACCGAGTGAACATCTTGCTAAAGAAAAAGAAGTGAAAAAGATTGTAAAAAAGCATCATTTTGCTTGTAAAATCTGTGGTTTTGTCATTGAAACTGAAAATGAAGAACTACCAAAAGATTACGTTTGCCCAATATGCAAGCACCCTGCATCTGATTTCGAAAAATTAGATTAAAGTGAATTATAAAGAATTAGAAAAACATCTTTTTAACATAAGCGACAAGAAGTTCGCAGATTTTTCAAAGAGTCTTTCTAATAGTGACTACATCTCGATTGGTGTTAAAAATCCTGTATTAAGAAATATAATAAAAGAGCACAAAAATGACGAACATCTTCTTTTAGAAGATTTTGTTCTTGGCAAGTACTTAGAAGTTGATTTTATATATTTCGGCCTAGCTTTAGTGAGACTTAATAGTTTAAATGAACAACTAAAGTTTTTAGAAAGCAACATTAGGAAAGCAAAGTCTTGGGCCATCACTGATTGTGTCACAACATATCTTAAGAAATCTGATTTTGATACATTCTTTAATTTTTATAAGAAGTTATACAAATCGAAGTACACTTTCGATCGAAGATTCTGTTATGTTTTTGCTTTAAAACATTGGAAAAACCCTAGAATTCTCGAGCTTTTTCCTCTAATTACATTTAATGAAGAGTATATGGTTATGATGGCTGAAGCGTGGCTACTTGCGACTGTTGCAATCAATTTTTCAGATGAAGTTTTTGATTATTTAAAATCAACAAATGATGTTAGTTTGAGAAGAAAAACCATTTCGAAAATGTGTGATTCTTATAGGATTAGCGATGAACAAAAAGCAAGGTTCAAGACGCTCAGATAACTAAAAATCAATAAGTTTATTTATTGAAAACAAAATGAAAAAAATGCGATTAATAAACGAAAAATGAGTAAATTTTAGTAATTTTCTTGTAAATGTATATGCGTTTTTATATAATAAGCACAAAGAGAGGTAAATGATATGAGAATTGCTGCTAGCTGCTTACAATCAATCAAATTAATTTGGGGCAACCTCCACGCCGTCGGACAACTCTTTGGCTATGGTATTTTTGGTGTAGTC
>JAEEGL016313211.1_pt1 | contig 16867 bp, 12 predicted proteins | sample 9134231 | NCBI WGS metagenome assembly JAEEGL01 (sample SAMN16246548, study PRJNA631951) | gut metagenome | biome: gut microbiome; feature: rumen; material: fiber-attached | host: Bos | place: Iran: Karaj | collected 2018-10
AATTATGAATTGAAAATGTTTCAACTTAATTAGTATTTTACTATATATTTTTCTTTTAACATTTTATCACTTTTTTTAATGTTATGTGAAATACAATTATTATTTTTTAAATTTGCATAAATAATTCTGTTGTATTTTTATAATTATTTTTAAATTTTGTTTATCAATATTTTTATTAGTATTTTAATAGTTTTTTACTCCTGATCTCTCCAATATTTTTTGATTTTATTTTATAGATCCTTATTAATTTTTTGGAAAACTATTTGATCTATAATATCTTTGTAAATTATTCATATATAAATTATTTGAAAGCATTAATTGTTTTTCATTTTTTTGATTGTATTCTAATATTATTTTTTTATTTTTATTTTTTGTATTGTTAGTCAAATATTCTTTAAAATTTAAAAATTTAAGATTTAAAGACTATTTATATTCTTTATTATATCTTTTTTATTTTTAATTAAAAATAATTTTTAAAAATGTAAAAAAATCAATGACTTTGGAATAATATATTTAAAACCTCGTATAAATATTAAATCATTAATCATTATATTCGAAAAATTATTTTTATTTTTATCATATATTTTAACTTTCTTTAAAATTATCATTCATTAATTTAATCACTGACAGAAGTATTAAAATATTGTAATCTTGAATTAGATATTTTAGGTTTTATTAATAAAATAAATTTCTATTAGATATGTTCCAATAAAATTTATTTTTATACACTATAGTTTTTAAATTATGGTAATAAAAAATGATAGTTAAATTCCAGAAGAAGATTGGATATGTAAAAAAGTTTAATTCTCACAAAAAAAATATTTATTATTTTCAAATATAGGAGAAACCATAAAAATGGTTTTAAAATGAATATTTTTTGAAAACAAAGAATTAAAATCTTTCTATATTTATTTTCAAACAATTTCTGAATTTTATTTTCAAAATCATTTTTTTTGATACTCAATTAATTCAGATTTATTATAGTTTTACTTTTTAACATTATAAAATATGCACCTTAATTTATTTTAGTTTATTATAAATCTTTCTTAATTAATTTTAAAATTTGTTTTACATATTCTTTTAATTTTTAATATATTTACTTTTATTTTTTTGATAGAATGAACTATTTCATAAGAATTAAAAGTGTAAAATCTATTTTATTGATTTTATTCTGAAATACTTATTTTTTGTTTTTATAAAAGACAAGTTTGATAAGTTTTAATCTTTCTTCTCCATATTTATTATAAATTTTTTTTATTTTTTGAGCATTTATTTCATTTTAAATTTTTATAACTTTCTTTTGATTATCTTTGTTTTATCCCATAATAATTTTTTAAAGAACCAGGAATTTGTTTTTTTGTTTAATCAAACAAATTGGAAAGATAATATTATGATATATGTATTATTTATTGAATGAATTTTATTTTAAATGAAATATTAAATGTTGTTTATTATTTTAGATGATGTTGTTTAGTTGTCTGATTATTTTAAAAAAAATTCATTAATATTTTATTTTAATAAAGAATAGTTATATCTTATTTTTTCATCATTCCTTTAAAAGTTTATTCTTTGCTTTAGATATAGAATTTATTTTAATTATTTTTCTATAATAAATTCTATTTATCAATTATCATTTTTCTTCTCATTAAAAAATCACAATTTTTTTTATTTGAGCCTTAAAATAGTATATTCAAAATAAAATTATAAACCATTTTAACATTTTTATTTAATCTAATTAGGATATAATTGTTTAATTAAAAATAAAGAATTTTTTATAATTTGAGTTTGAACAAGAATCTTAAATACCTTCAAACATTAAAAAGAGTTATATATCAAAAGATAGATTAAACATTTATTTATGCAATTTATAACTCTTCATCAAAATACTTAAAATCTATTTGTTATATATTTCTAATAATTATATAATAATTTTCAAAAATTTTTGAACAATTAATTTAATTTATTTCTTCATTTTCAACTTATTTTTTAAATAAAATGGAAGAAAAGGATAATAAATTTTCACTTATTGACTCAGAACAAAATTATAATGATAATATTACAACAGAAAATATGATAAGATGCCCTGAATGTTATTTAATTCCATTTATTTCAACTTATCAATCTAATGATGATACAATTATTATGTTAAAATGTTTAAATGATCATATAATAATTAAACCATTAAAAGAATTCTATTGTGAAATTAAAAATAATCAAAAGAATTCTATTAAATGTGAAAATTGTAATGAAAGAGAAATTGTAAAGTTAAATTATTGTGTTAAATGCTTTAAATTTTATTGTAATAATGAAAATCATTCTATAAAAGAAAATCATAATATATTAATTCCTTTTAACAAAATAGACTCTTTTTGTTATGAAGAAAATCATAATAATTATAAAGTTAATAAATTCTGTTTTTCTCATAAGAAAAATATTTGTAATTATTGTGAAAATAATAATCATAAAGGAGATCAAATAGAAAAATATTTTATAGGAGAAAAACAAATAGAAATTCTGGAAAATAATATAAAAAAAGCAAAAGATAATTTAATTAAAATGTCTAATTATATAGATTTATATATATCAAAATTATTAATTTTAATTGACGAAATAAAAATAGAATTTAATATTTTTAAAAACAACAATGAATTAGAAATTAAATTATGTCAAGATTTAATAAACATTTATAAGTTAAAAAAAGAAAAAAATGAACTTAATTATCAAATTATTCAAAATATTAATAATATTTCTTTAAATCAACAAGATTTTTCTGAGTTTAATACAAATATTCTTTTAGAAATTAAAACTCAAATTATAAAACAGTTTAAAAAAATATCAATTAATATTAAAGAAAATGTTTTGAAAAGAGTGACAATCAAAAATGATTTTAAAAGAGTAAAGGATGAAAAAAAAAAATGGGAATTAAAGTAAAAACTTATTATTATTTCAGAGTGTTGTTATTTTTAATCTGGTGTGTAAAATAATTTCATAAAATTTTGGTCTGTAAAAAAAAAAAATAATTTTAAGAAAGTAAATATAAATTAAAAAATCAGTGTGTAAATAAATAATAATAAATATATTAAAAGGATGTATTATTATTAATAATGTGAAGTATGTAATTTAAATATTAGAAAAAAGAAAGTAAAATAAAAAATAAAAAATAAAGTTTGTAAAAATAAATATTAAATCTAGTATGTAAAAGAATGAATTAAAAATAGGAAGTAAGAAACTTATAAAAATAAAGGGAGTTAAATAAATTAAATAAAAAAAGAATGTAAAAATAAAAAATATTAAAAACAGTATGTATAAAAAAAATAATCTTTTAGGAAGTAAAAAATTAATATAATGTTTAGCCTATAAGATTATTTTATTAATTAATTATAAAATGAAAGAAAATATTAATTCATTATAGAATGTAAAATAATATGATTAATTTATATAAGAATGTAATTAAAAAAATTAATCAATAGTGGGTAAGAAAATAATATTAATAATATTAGTGGGCAAGCAATTATTTCTTAATTATAGTATGTAATATATATATTATAATGAATATTAGAAAGTCATAAATTAATATTTATTAATTATAGGAAGTAATAAATTAAATTTGAAAGTGATATAGTGGGTATAATAATAATAATAATAATAATAATTATAGTATGTAAAATAATTAATTATTAATAATATTTAGGCAGTAAAACAATAATTTTATAATTTTAAGGATGTAAATTTATATTAATATACAATTAGGATGTAATATATTTTTGTAAAAAAAATACAGACAGAAAGATAATATTTTAAATTTATTAGATTGTATGATTTTTATTTTATTATTGTAGTGTCATGAAGTATTCTTATTTAATATTTTAGAATGAATAATTTATTATTTAATTTTATTAGGATGTAATTATATTTTAATATTAGCCTGTATTTAATTTATTAATGTTAGTGTGTATTTTTGATAATTAAAAAGTTAGCCTGTAAAATTGAAAATAATAAAAGAAAGTAAATAATATTTAGTTAAAGTCAGTGTGTAAATATTTATTTTCATTTAAGGGAGTAATTAAAATAATATAATGATTAAAGAATGTATAAAAATTAAATTATCTATTTAGAAAGAAGTATTTTAATTGTAAATAATAAAAGAAAAAAAAAGCGAAAAAAGTTTAATAGAGAAGAAAGAAAATTTAATCAAATTTTAATGATTTTTCTGATAAATTTATTTATTCCATATTATTTTTTTCTTTAAATATATTATTTTTTTTTTGAGTTTATAAAAGATATATAAGCATTATTTTAGCAATAACATATAAAATATATATAAATAAAAATAAAAGTTTTTCAAATGAAATAAAAAATAAAAAAAAAAAATTAATATTTTTATGAACAAAAAATAAATCCAAAAAAAAAAAAAAAAAATATAATTCAAAAAATGGAAGAAGAAATCGAAGCAAAGAAGGAGCTTTTACAGAAGGAAATCTTAGACAAGAATTATGACCAAAACAAATTTATAGAATTTTGTACAAGTAAAAAGGAAAATGGAGATGATTTGACACAATGGACATTAGAAGAGCTTCAAGAAATAGTAAAAGAATTTATAAAAACTCAAGAAGAAACATCTGAAAATACAAATAAAAATGTAGAAGAAAAAACTAATTCAGAAGAAAAGAAAGAAGGAGAAAATATAGAAGGTGATATAAACAATATGCAACAAGGTGAAAAAATGGAGAAAAAAATTCGTAAGACTCAAACAATAAATTGTAGAAAATTAGAAAAATCATCTCTTAATGATAAACAAATTGAAGTATTAGTTCAAAATCCAAAAATTGTAGAAACTTCATTTATATCTTCAAATTATGTTAATTATGAAGTTTTCACAAAAGAAATGGATTGGAAAGTTTTTAGAAGATATTCAGATTTTATTTGGTTAAGAACTGTTCTTTGTAAATTTTTCATAGGACAAGTTGTTCCTCCTATTCCTAATAAAAAAACAGGAGGAAGAAGATTTGAACAAGATTTTATTGAAAAAAGAATGAAATTTTTACAAAAATTTATTTCTGCTGTTATGGAAAATGAAAATTTCAAAGCAAGTGAACCTTTAAATGCATTTTTATCTATGACTGATCATAATCAATTTGAAGCAAAAATGAAAGAATTAAGTTCTTATCAACCTTCTCCTTATATTGAAGAATATAAAACTTTTTCTGGAAATGTTGTTATTACTTCACCTGAAGAAGATAATGAAAAGTATTTTAAAAATATTGAAAAATACATGAAAATTCAAAATCAAATTTATGAAAGATTAAATTATAATTTAAAAGACTTTTATAATAATTTATATACTACTCAAAAAAGTATGGAAAATATTCAAAAAGATTTTGAAATATTACATTTATTAAACAGTAGAGTTGATAATAAAGAACCAATAACAAAAACTTTTGAACAATTTGGTATTTTTTTTAAAAATTGGAGTCGAATATTATATAAGCAAAATATAACAGTGAAAACATATATAAAAGAATTTTATAAATACCAAAGAATGGAAGGAACATCATATGAAGAATTAATTCAAAAAAGAAATGAAATGAGAGATAGATATTTAAACTTTAAAAATAAATTAATTGGAAAAAAAGAAAAAAATTGGTTAAATAAAGATATAACAAAATGGGAAATTGATGATCAATATGGAAAAGTAGATAAAGCTAAATTAACTCAAGATAAAGAATATGCTTTTTCTCAAATGTGTACTAAAGAAACTTTATTGTTAGATGGTTATCAAAAACAATTAGGTTATGCTAATAAAACTAATATTGATGAATTGAAAAAAATGATTAAAATTCATTGTACTAAATATATTGAAAATGATAATAAGTTTTGTACTGAATTTTATCCTACTTTAACTGATTCTTTTAATGTTTATTCTACTTTCCAAATGTTTATTGCTACCAGTCAAATGAATTTGCAAATGCAAATGACTGAAACTCAAAAGGAAGAAAAGAAAGAATAATTATTTAAATGAAATTTTTTAATTTTTATATTTGGGTATTTTGATTAGAATTTAAAAAAATTTCTAAAAATTTAACGGAATATAATTTTTTTTTTATTTTCTTAATGATTTAATTAAAACATTAAATTGCCATTTTTAATATTCATATCTCCATAAAATGAATATTAGAAAAAGAAACAATTAATTTTTATTTTTTTAATGCATTTTTCTTGACTAAAAACCAAATTTATTTTAATTTACAAATAAAGAAGATTAATAAAGTTATTCACCGATGTAATAAAATATAAAATTATAAATTCTCTAAAATAATGGTAATAGAAAATTTATACTAAAAATCCTTAAAATTCTATGAAAATAATAGAAAGTAAATAATTTAATAATTTTAGAATGATTTTTTAAATGAAATCATTTCAAAGCATTTTAAAAGGAAATAAAGATGAAAAAAGTGAAAAAAAAAATAAAATGAAAAATCAAAAAAAAAAGGAAGAAAACTCAACCAATAAAATTTAAATTATTTAATTGTAAAATAAGTGAATAGATTATTTATTTTTTTTATTTTTTATGTCGATATAGAATTTAAAATTTTTAAATTAATATGATTTTATTATAATAATCTAACTAATTTTTTTTTAAAGTCATAATTTATTATAATTGATTAATATTTATTAAATGGTTTAAAAGAAATAATATATTACTTTAAAAAGTGTCTTTGATAAAGGAAATTTATTATCAAAAAAAATTGTTTAAATTATTATTATTCAATAAATTTTTATTTTGTATAATTAAAGATAAAATTAGGATTATCTTTTCCAATTTTTAATTCCATAACTCTAATTTGTTCTTTTAACTTTTGAATTTGTTCAATAATTTCATTATTTTCTCTATTTAAATTAATAACTTCACTTTTATATTTAATAACATCTGTTAAAATTTTATCTTTCGAATTACACATTAAGGAACAAATTCCTTTTAATTTATTATTCATTTCATTTTGAATAATTAGAAATTCAGCTCTTATTGAATCATCTACCTCATCAATATAAGTTGAAATTTCAGAAACAGCTGATTGATATTTTCTAACAATATCATAAAATTTTTCCACTAAATTATCATATTTTACCATTTGATTTAATATTGAATTTTCATCCATAAATTCAGTTTCTGTCTTATTCATTTTTTTATATTTTTTTTAATCTTAATATTTTATTTTAAAACATTTTATACTTTAATATATTTTAATTGAATGAATTTTAATACATATTATATTTTTTTTATACTTAAATATTCTCTAATTATGAATATTTTTAAATTAATTTTTTCTTTAAAAATAATTATATTAAATATGATTCACTTAATGCTTTTAGTTAATAGACAAGGAAAAATAAGATTAATGAAGTGGTATGATTCATATTTAGTATCTGAAAGACAAAAATATATAAAAGAATTAAGTATAATGGTAATAGGAAGGTCTCAAAGATTAAGTAATGTAATTGAATGGAATAATTATAAAGTAATATATAAAAGATTTGCATCATTATATTTTATAACTTTATGTGATAAAGAAGAAAATGAGTTAATTATTTTAGAATTATTACAACATTTTGTTGAATGTTTAGATAGATATTTTGGTAATGTTTGTGAATTAGATATTATTTTTAATTTTCATAAAGCTTATTATATTATTGAAGAAATTTTATCAGGAGGAAATATTCAAGAAAGTGATAGAAAGGAAATTCAAAAAATATTAACAGAACAAGATACTAAACTTAATGAAGAAAAAGAAGAAGATTATCAAAATAATTAATTTTAAAAATATACTTTAAAATATTTTAGATATTTTTTTTAATATTTTTTACAAAATGAAATACAATTAATACTAATAAAATAATTAAAAACATTACTTTTGAACATATTATTTTTTTACTTTCTTTTTATAACAGGAAAATAAGCATTTTAAACTTGAAAACCTAAAATTAAAATAACTAAAAAATAAATTCAGTTTTTAAGATATTTCATCCATATGATTTAAACAAATTTTATATTAGATTTAAATTTATAAATTTTTAATATTTATTTTAAAATTTTACCATTTTTTCTATACCTCAAAAACAAATTAATATCTATAAATGTTTTTAAAAACACATTTTTTTTAATTAAATAACATAATTACTTAAAAAATAAAGAGTAATATTGTTTTTAGAAAACACCTACTAAATAAAAAATAAATTATAATAATTTATTATTTCATTTATAAATTATTTTGAAGATTAAATTTAATAGTTTTCTCATCATTATTTGAAAAAATTATATTATAACTTTTATGACGAGTATTTTTTGTAGTTTGAGATAGATTTCTTGTTTCTTCATTTTCACTTTCTAAACTATTTAAATCAATATTTGGTTTTGATTTTTTTTTTTTTTTTTTTAAACTTTCTTGCCTAATTTCAGGAACTTCTTTCACAGAATAAAATTTTGATTTAAATTTATGATCGACGTTTTCTTTTATAATAACACTCTTTTGTCTTTTATAATTTTCTTTTTTTCTTTTTTTATTTGTAGAATAATTAATAAAAGTTTTTGCTAATTGTCTTAAAGAAAGAATATAATTTTTTTGGATTTCTATTGTTTTTTGTTTTTCTATTCTTATCATTTTTTTTTTTTTCTTTTTTTCTTTAAAATTTTTTAATTTAAATTCAGAAATTTTTCTCTTTGATTTTATTTTTATTGATTCTAAATCTTTTGTAAATTCAAAAGCAAAAATTGGATTTTTTCTTTTAATATATTTTAAATTTTCATTTTTTTTATTATTATTACTATTTTTTATATTCTTTGTTTCATCTTTTGAAGAAAAACTCATACATAAATTTTTTCCTCCGTTTATTATTTTATTATCTAAAGTTATTTTAAAATTTTTTAAATGATATTGTGAATTTATTTCCTCTATTGGAATACTATTTAACATTTTTAAATTTTTTTTTTCTTTTTTTTCAGTTTGTTCATTTGATATTAATAATAATAATTTTGTTCTTATTATATTTGCTTTTTTATTTTTCAAATCTGACATTTTTTTTATTTTTTTTTGAAATAAAAAAGATTTATTTTATTGTAAAATTAAGAAATAAATAAATTTTTTTCATTTGATTGAAATGGGAAATGTAAATTTTAATATAAAATAATTTTAGTGTCAAGAACAATATGATAATTTAAAAAAAAATTATTTTGAATTTAAAGAAAAATTAAATACTGAATCAGAAAAAAACAATTTAGAAGATTTTTATAAATTTCAAAATACAGAAACAGAAACTTCGTTATTTCATTCACATAGACAAAAAGTAAATTAAAATAATATTTTAGTCATCATCAGATTTTTCTTCAAAATTAAAAAAGTATAATAATTATATTACAGCAAAATATTATTCAGAAGAAAATTTAGTTCAAATTTTAAATTGTTTTGAATTAAGTAAAAATACAATAAAAACAGAAGTTGGAATTAAGAATTTAAATGAAATAAAAGAATCATGTACTTTATATATAAATGGAATAAATAAAGAATTTTGTTTAAAATATATTTTTAAAAAAAAAGAAAATAAAATAATATTAAAATTTAATAAACCTTTAATCAATGCAAATTACCTTTTTTGTTCATGTTCATCATTAATAAAATTAGATTTATCAAATTTTAATTCTTCAAATATAATAAATATGAATTATATGTTTTCAAATTGTAATTCTTTAAAAGAAATATATTTAAAAAATTTTAATACAAATAATGTAACAGATATGAGAAATATGTTTGAAAATTGTTCTTCTTTAAAAAATATAGATTTAACAAATTTTAATACAAATAATGTTATTGATATGAGTTGGATGTTTTGTAATTGTTCTTCTTTAATTAATTTAAATTTAAGTAATTTTATTACTGATAATGTAATTGATATGAGATGGATGTTTTGTTATTGTTCTTCTTTAAAAATATTAAATTTAAACTCTTTTAATACTCAAAATGTTAAAAATATGAGTTTTATGTTTTCTAATTGTTCAAATTTAATTTCTCTATATGTAAATAATTTTAACACTAATAATGTTTTAAATATGAGTAATATGTTTTATAATTGTTCTTCTTTGAAAAGTTTAGATTTATCTAATTTTTATACTTTTAATGTTATTAATATGAATGATATGTTTAGAAAATGTGATTCATTAATGTTTTTAGATTTGTCGAATTTTACTTACAAAAAAGTTAAAGATAAAGGCTATTCAATTTCAGATTTTCATAAAGGATGTGATATAATCACGAATGAAATATAAATTTTTATATTTAGATTATATATTATTTATTATTAAATATAAGTAATTATTTAAATTAAAATTGTTGAAAAAGAAAAAAATGAATTTTCTTTTCACATTTCTATTTTTCCTATTTCCAATTATAAATTCATCAGAAACTAATGAAAAAATAATAACTCCATCTCCGCAGAAACCTTCAAATTCATCATTTTACATATTATATCAATCATTTGTATTTAACATTGGATGGTCAGTTTGGTCAAAAGAAAATCAAATAAATGGATTATTTAATATTCCAATATTAACATTTAGAATAATATCAAAAATAAATATAATATATAAGGCATATAAACCTAATTTTTGGTCAAATTGGATTCAAAATGGAAATACAATTTTTGGTGAATTTGAAGGAGGATTTTTAAAAGGAATTCAAATTAAAATAAATGAAAGTGATATTGATAATGAACAATATATTCCTTATTATAGAGTACATAATCCAAACAATGATAAATGGTTAGATTGGAATATTAACGGTGATACCGCTGGTAATTTAAGTTCTAGTTTTTTAGGTTTTGATCAAATGCAAATTTTATTTATTGAAAAAAAAGATATTTATTATAAAGTTAAAGATAAATTTAATGAATGGTCTGATTGGGTTTTAAATAATGAAATATGTGGTAATCTAAAAGATGAAATTTATGGAATTATTATTCATGTTGAAAATCAAAATTTAAAAGATTTAAGTTATAATGTTTTCTTTAGTAATAATTTTATTAATTGTAAAAACGGAGAAAAATGTGAAAATAAAAATAATAATAATGAATATTTAAAAAAAATTCAAATGGTAAACAAGAAAAAGAATAATTTTAATTCTTCTTTTCAGTTTAGAATTTATATTCAATATCACAATTGGACTAATTGGACTTCTTATGATATTGAATTAGGAAGTCAAAATGGATTTACTGCAATTCAAATTAAATTAAATTAAAAATAAATATTTTATTAGTTTTCTATAAAATATAAAAGAAATTAATTTATGTTTTATTTTATAATTAATAATGAAAGAAATTGAAGAAAGTGAAATTTTAAGTAATTCAAATTTAAATTTTGAATTAAATAAAAACAGAAAAAAAAATGAAAAAAATAAAGAAAATGAAAAAGAAAAAATTTCAGAAAAACAATTAAAATTAAATAACTTTTATTTTTTCAATGAAGGAATAATTCAATTAAAAATAATAATATTAGGCGATTTAAAAGTGGGAAAAACAACATTTTTTAAAAAAATTAAGGAATATTTAAATTCAACAAAATTACAAAATAATCGAAATCATAAAACAGAAGATAGTTATTTATCAGAATTAGTAAAAATAGGAAATCATTATATTAATTTAGAAATATTTGATTCTCCAAATCAAGAAGAATATTTTTTTTTAATAGAAAATTTAATAAAAAAGGCAAATGGAATTTTTTTATTATATGATATAACAAAAATTCAATCTTTTAAAAATTTAAAAAACTGGATTAATAATTTAAAAGAATTAATTGATTTAGAAAAAATTCCGATTGTATTTATTGGAAATAAATCTGATAAAGAAAATGAAAGATTAATTTCTCTTATTGATATTGCTGAATTAATTCAAAAATTAAATTCTTCTTTTTTAGAAATTTCTTCTTTTAATATTAAACATATAAAAAATGCTATGGAAATTATTATTGGAAATATTTTAAACAAAATTCAAAAAGTCAAAAAAAATGGAAATGAAATTTTAAAAAAAGAAAATTCACAACATTTTTTTCCCGATATTTCTTATAAATTAAGCTCTGAAAAAATTTATATTGAAAGAGATAAAGATAGTTTAATTCCTGTTTTACATAAAGAAGATTTTACTTATAATAATTTTTCTTGTTGATTAAAAGAAATTGCCCATTAAAAAGCTATTTATTAAATTATTTATTTCAATAATAATTTGATATTTAAAATATTTTTTTATTGATTTTTATTTAAAGGAAATGTAAAATATATTCATCATTTAATTTTGTTTAGTAAAATTATCTGAGGAAATTAATGTTTTTTAAATAATTTATTTCAAGTAAATATTTTAAAAAATTTTTCAATAAGGTTCAAATCAATGTAGATTAAATGATGATTAATTATTATTAATTTGGAAGAAGAAGGAACAACAACTTCAAAATTATTTATTTTCAAAAAAAGAAATATTTAAAACATTTGATAATGAATTTATTGTTGGAATAAATATAATTGGAAATAAAACAATTTATTTGGAGAATTATAGTAAAGATATAAGAATATATCATACTTATAATTATGAATATATTCAAGAAATTGAAGGTGCTCATCATTATGATATATTAAAGGATTTAGAAAAAATGCTGTATTTGTTCTTTTTCTGAAGATAATACTTTTTTATTTGAAGTTATTGATTAATTGATTTTTTTTAATGAATATATAAATATTAATATTATGAATTTTTAAATATATTTAGATTATGATTTTATAAATAAAAATATGAAATTTATTTTTTTCCTAATATATCTTTTTCAAATATCAAAATCAGAAATATCAGAAATTGAAATAACAGAAAATAATTACATTCAACATATTCAAATATGTTTAACACAGGAAAATCAATGTTTCAATACAATAGTAGATATAAATTCACTTTATACTTGGATTCCTAGTTCAGAAAATAAAATAAATTTTCAAAAAGTTTTCTACGAAAAATCTTCTGATATAAATATAATAAATGATAATGTAACAGTAATGTATGAAGACAATAAAAGAAAATTAAATGGGAAAATTCTTTCTACGAAATGTTTAATTGCAAATAATAATTTCAATAATTTTAATTTTATTAATGTTTATTCAACAGAATATATTTATGATAAAAAACTTGAAGGTTATTTTGGTTTAGGTTATCCTTTTACAAATGAAGGAAAAATTTATTCTTCTTTAATGAATTTTGAAAAAAATAATTATATTAATAAAAAAGTTTTTTCTATTTATTATAAAGAAAATAAAGGGAAATTATTATTAGGAAGAATTCCAAATGAAATTAATAATGATAATAAAAATTTTGGTTTTTGTAATATTGAAAACAATTTTAAAAATGATTTTGGAATTTGGTTTTGTCAAATTAAAGGAATAATTTTAGGAAAAACTATGAAAGATATAATAATTGATTTTGAAGATAATAATAATAATAAAATTAGATTTGATTATAATTTAAATAAAACACTTTTTCCAATAAATTATATTTTAAAAATAGAACAAGTTTATTTTCATAATTTAATTGAAAGTGGAGATTGTAATTTTGGGGTAAAAAAAAATTATTTTACTTTTACTTGTTCAGAAAATAATTATAATGAATTAACAGATTTAACTTTGTTGTTAAATAATAATATTGGATTATTTATTTCTAAAAATGATTTATTTATTTATGATGAAATTGATAAAGAATATGAATTTATATTTTATTCAAAAGATGGAGTTAATGATTTTAGTCTTGGAAGTGATTTATTAAAACAATATTATATGGTTTTTAATATGGATGATAATCAAATTGGATTTTATAATAATCAAAATAAATTAATTAAATTTAATAATGAAGAAGAAGAAAGAAAAAAAGAAGAAGAAGAAAAAAAGAAAAAAGAAGAAGAAGAAAAAAGAAAAAAAGAATATGAAGAAGAAAGAAAAAAAGAAGAAGAAGAAAAGAAGAAAAAAGAAGAAGAAGAAAAAAGAAAAAAAGAAGAAGAAGAAAAAAAAAAAGATAATCCTATTAATCCAAATAATAATGATAAAAAGAATGAAAAAAATAATGATGGTGGTTTTAGTTTTGGGAAATTTATTTTAATAATATTTATTTTGATTATTTTATTTATTGGGTTTAGATATTATAGAAGAAAAAAAAGTTCATCTGGATATTATTATAAAGCTGCTAATGAATTATTTAATTCAGGTATTCAATTAGAAGACCAAGATTAAAAATAAATTAATTAATATTTTGAAATTATTTTTAAAATAATTTAAAAAAATTAATGAAATAATAAAAACATTGATTTATTAATAAAATATAATATATAAAAAATTAAAAACAAAAATAAAAAAACTCAAAAAATGGAAAAAGAAAATTTAAAATCAAGTGATACTTTAAAAACTATTTCAACAATAGATACAAATATAAGTTATATTTCTCCTTTAGATAATACTTTAGTAACTTTATCAGATAATAAAAGACAAATAAGAAAAGTTTCTTTTGATTCATCAATTAATATTATTGAAATAAAAAATTTAAAAAAATTTAATTTACAAAATAGTGTGAGTAAAGAAGAAATTTATTACAATTTAAAAACTGTCAGAAAAAAAATTACTGATGAAAAAAAAGATTTTGAGCTTTTTGAGTTAAATAATAATAAATCTTGTATTCAATGTAATATTTTTTAAAAATTTTTACAAAGTTTTTCATTATTAATAAATATTTATTATCTTATGAATTTTATATTGTAAATTTTATTGCTATAAATGTTTGGAAATGAGTTAGAGTTTTAAAATTGTTTATTATTTAGAAAAAAATATTATTATTATTATAAAATAAATATAGTTTTAAATGCTCATAAAATATCTATGAACATTTCTTTGGAAATAATTTTTTTACAAATTATAAAATAAATTGTTTTTTAATTTATTTTTTCTATGTTATTTAAATTAATTTGTTTAATACTTTTAAACTAAAAAATTTTTATTTTTAGGTATTATTTCTAAAATACAAAATATTCTTATTTATTAAATTTTTAAAATAATTTTTATTTTAATATATTAAAAATGGGTTCAAAACAAAAAAATTCCAATAAAAAAGAAAAACCAAAAAAATTATTAGATATAGTATATTTAGATGTACCAAACACAGAAAATTATAAATTTAAAAATAGAAAAGTACAATTTTATACTGAACAATGTGAAATATCACCTGAAGAACTTTCAAAAATAAATTCAATTAATAGTACAAAAGTAAATCCTATAGAAATTCCAATAAAAGAAAGTCCAGTTAAAGTTATAATAGATACAGATATTGGGACAGATTTAGATGATGGATTAGCATTATTATATGCTCTTCATAATAAAAATATAGAAATATTAGGTATAACAACAAATTATGGTCCAACAAAACTTAGAGCAGCAATAGTTTCAAAAATATGTGAAACATATTGGAAAAATAATCCAAATTCAAAAAAATTTCCAATTGTTCCAGGATGCTCTTTTCCAATGGGAACTCATAGAAATTTTTTTTTTGCAGGAAATGAAGGAGTTGGTATATTTAAAGATGAAAATGAAATATTAAATATTGCAGGTGATTGGTTTAAATATGATAAAAATAAAATATATAAGAATGATGCTTCTGATTTTATTATTAAAATGTGTTCAGAAAATAAAGATTTAACATTAATATCAATTGGAATTCCTACAAATATTGGAAATGCATTAAAAATAAATCCAAAAATTGCATATCAAATAAAAGAAATTGTGATTATGGGAGTAGGTTCATATTTAACTCAATTACATAAACATAAATTTATAAAATATTCATTAAATTGGGATAATAAAATTGAAGATGATCCTCCATTTGAATTACCAAAAAATAAAAAAGAAGCAAATAATTTTTTATTTGAAGGAAAAAGAACAATTTTATTTCCAAATCATAATTTATCAGGAGATACTTTAGCATCTAAAATAATATTTGACACAAAAGATTTAAATATTAGAATAATTCCTCATTATGTAACTTCACAATTTTGGTTAAAAGGAGAAGCAATTGAATTTTTAAAGAAAAAAGCAAAAAATTTTGATGAAGATATGAAAAATAATAAAATTCAAAGTTCATCTTATGTTGGAAAATTATTAGAAGGGTGGTTTTATGTTAGAAGAGGAAATAGAGATGGACAATGCCCTCATGATCCTTTAACAATATATGAAGCTATTTATGGAGGAAATGATTCAAAAGTTATTTATATATCTGGAACTTTAATTATTCATGAATGGGCTGCTTATTCTACTTTTATTCCTCATGAAAATGGAAAACATTTATTAGGAATTGATGCTAAAAATATACAAGAATATTTAGAACATTTAAGTCAAGTACTTATGAAAGATGATTAATTTATTAATTATATTATTAATTAAAAATATAATAATTAATGAGAATTATTTGATAAAAATTATTAATTAATTAAATTACTTTTATTATTTAGTTTATTTTTTATTTTTGTTTGAAGAATATCTTTTTTACATAAATGATAATCCTTCTTTTGATTTGATGAATATAATTAATGTTAAATTAGATTTTTTCTCAACAAATTTCTAATTATAATTTATTTATATTTTATTTTTTTGGTTTTTTTGAAATGGCTCATTGAGGTTTTTTCATTAATTAAGTATCTTTTTTATTTTCCAAAAGATTTGAATCAATCTCCTTTAAAGGTATTTTTTTTCTTTGTTTTCTTTAATTATATTTGCCTTTCAAATTTTATTAGATTCTATAAAAAAAAATTAAAAAAAAA
>JAEEGL010774589.1_pt1 | contig 16866 bp, 11 predicted proteins | sample 9134231 | NCBI WGS metagenome assembly JAEEGL01 (sample SAMN16246548, study PRJNA631951) | gut metagenome | biome: gut microbiome; feature: rumen; material: fiber-attached | host: Bos | place: Iran: Karaj | collected 2018-10
CAGATAGTAAGCGGTTTGACGAAGATCAGCGGCGGCGTATTCGGCGACCAGGCGAGCGAGCAGGCGGAGAACTTCCGTAAACTATTGCTAACCATCAGCGACGATATACGCGTGGTGTTGATCAAGATAGCCGACCGACTGCACAATATGCGTACGTTGGGTGCACAGCCCAAAGACAAGCAATACAAGATAGCCGGTGAGACACAATATATCTATGCGCCGCTGGCACACCGCTTGGGTCTATTCCCGATCAAGACCGAACTGGAGGACCTGAGCTTCAAATACGAACATCCGGGTACATGGCAAGAGATACACGACAAACTGGAATCGGTCAAAGAGCACCAGTTTGAGTATTTCGAGCAGTTCTCCAAGCCGATACGCGACCGACTGACCACAATGGGTTATCAGTTCACGATGACCGCGCGACTGAAGTCGGTTTATTCGGTGTGGAAGAAGATGATGAAGCAGAACATCCCGTTCGAGGAAGTGTACGACCTGCTGGCTGTTCGTATCGTTTTCACGCCAAGCGAGGCGATGAGCGAGAAAGACCAGTGCTGGATGATCTATTCGGCCATCACGGAGATATACCGTCCGCACCCGGAGCGTATACGCGATTGGATATCGACACCCAAAGCCAACGGCTACGAGGCGCTGCATGTGACCGTGATGGCGGCCAACGGCGAATGGGTGGAAGTGCAGATACGAACCGACAGGATGCACGAGATAGCCGAGCGCGGCTATGCGGCACACTGGAAATACAAGACCGGCGAGTCGGATGACTCGGAGCTGGACAAGTGGCTGCGCGAGATCAAAGAGATACTGGAGCACCCGGACAAGGATGCGATGGAGTTCTTGGGAACCTTCAAACTCAATCTGTTTGCGCAGGAAGTGTTTGTCTTCACGCCAAAGGGCGACATCAAGACCATGCCGCTGGGTTCGACCGCATTGGATTTTGCTTTCCTACTCCACTCCGAACTGGGAGAGCACTGCATAGGCGCCAAAGTGAACCACGCCCTGGTGCCGCTGTCATACAGACTGAAAGGCGGCGATCAGGTGGAAGTGCTGACTTCGTCGAGCCAACATCCGCAACGCGACTGGCTGGACATGGTAACAACAGCCAAAGCACGCAACTGTCTGAACCAATATTTCCGCCGCGAGGAGCGACGCTATTTGGAGCACGGCAGGAAACTGGTGCATGACGCGATACAGATGGACAAAGAGCTGGAGGCCAACAGCGATATGGCTATCGCCCGCATGATGAACCACTACTCTATCGGTTCACAAGCCGAACTGTATCTGCAAGTGGGTCAAGGACTGATTAGACTGGACAACATGCGCGAGATAGTGTTCCCGAAAAAAGCGTGGTGGTCGCACATGCCGTTCCTCGGATCGAGCAAGGCTAAAGACAAAGGGCCGAAGACAGTGGAGGAAGTGGAAGAGGCAGCCAAGAAGAGCATAGCCAAGCCGAAGAAAGGGCAGCCGCACATGATAGTGCTGACCGATGAAAACCTCGGCAAAGACTACATATTGAGCAACTGCTGTCACCCGATACCCGGCGATGAAGTGCTGGGTTACCTGGATGAAAACGGCAAGATGCGAATCCACAAGATAGACTGCCCCGAAGCTACGCTGCTGAAGACCAGCTACGGCAAACGTATCTACTCGGCAACATGGAATACCCACCGCGTACAATCGTTCGTGGAAACCATCGAACTGAAAGGAATAGACAAGTTCGGCGTGTTCATCCACGTGCTGCAGACCATCACGACCGAATTCCATATCAACATGCGCTCTATCAACGTGTCGAGCGAAGACGGAATATTCAAAGGCACGATGGAGATATATGTCTATGACCGCAAAGAACTGGACGAACTGCTCAAGGCCATCAAGAAGATAGATGACATCAAGGAAGTAAAGCGCCTGGCGACCATAGATACGGAACAGTAAGACAAAGGACATAAGGATATTATATTTAACCACATAAATTCATTAAAGAAATGAAAAAGATTTTTGCAACTCTCTGCATGGCTCTCACAGCAGTAGCCGTGATGGCACAACAACCGGTAATCACATTTGAGAAGATTGAACACGATTTCGGTAAGATCAACGAGGCAGACGGCCGCGTTACAACCGTATTCTCCTTCAAGAACGAGGGTATGGCTCCACTCGTACTGAGCAATGTACGCGCCAGCTGCGGTTGCACCACTCCGACATGGACCAAAGAGCCTGTTGAGCCGGGTCAGACCGGTAGCATTACCGTTACCTATAATCCGAACGGTCGTCCGGGTCGTTTCCAGAAGACCATCACCATTACCTCGAACGCAACAGAGGCAACCAAGAAGTTGTTCATCAAGGGTGAAGTTATTCCTAAGCAGGCTAAGCCGGCTAACAAATACAATATTCCTGTAGGCGAACTGAGCATGAAGACCAAATCGCTGGATCTGGGTACCATCAACAAAGACCAAGTTAAACAAGGCGAATTGGAATACGCTAACCTGTCGCAAGCAGAACACCGCGTAGAGTTGGCAACCAACTCGGCTGATGCATTCATGATTAGCAATACCACTCTGAACCCGGTTAAGCCGCAAGAGATCGGTAAGTTCGTATTCATGTTCGATACCAAGAAGACCAAACTGTACGGTCCGGTAGAGGCATACGCTTACGTGATGGTTGACGGCAAGAAGGAAATCACAGATGCCTTCAAGCTGACCGTTAAGGCTGATATCGTTGAAGACTTCAGCAAGATGACCACCGAGCAGAAACAACAAGCTCCTATCATCGAGGCTGCAGCTACTCTCAACGCAGGCAAATTCAAAGCAGGCAAGAGCTACAAGTACACCTTCCCGATCAAGAACATCGGTGTCAATGCGCTGGAGATCCGTCGTATCTACTCGACCGACAACTCGCTACTCTTCACTCTGCCGAAGGCAATCAAGTCGGGCAAGAAGGGTGCAGCCAACATCACCATCAACACCAAGGGTCTGGAGCCGGGCAGTTACACCCGCGAGGTAATCGTCATCACCAACGATTATCAGAATCCGCGCAAGAAAATCACACTGAACTGGACCGTTGAGTAAGAGGCGGACAAATGAATTATGGAACGCGCACGCGTTGCGCGCGTAGAAGAAGGAACTAAATGGCAGAAACAAATAAGAATACCGGACGCAAACGTTCGCAGCAAACCACTATCATCAAAGTGGGAGCTAACGAAATGGGCAAACTGCCTCCTCAAGCGCAAGAGCTGGAGGACTCGGTATTGGGTGCAATCCTGATAGAGAAAGATGCCTACGGAACGGTAGCGGATCTGTTGCGTCCGGAAGTATTCTATAAAGACCAGAATCGTCTTGTTTACGAAGCAATTCGCGCATTGGCCAGCAAGGACGAGCCGATAGACTCGATGACCGTTTGCGAGAAACTGCGTAGCCAAGGAACATTAGAGCAAGCCGGTGGCGTTGTTTACGTCGCCGACTTGACTCGTCGTGTCGCTTCGACAGCCCACCTGCGTTACCATGCGCAGATAGTGGCACAGAAAGCCACAGCACGCGACCTAATTGCTTTTGCGGCAAGTATCGAGGAAAAGGGCTTTGACGAGACGCAGGATATACAAGATTTGATGGATGAGGCAGAAGCCGGTATCTTTGAGATATCACAACGCTCGCAGAAGCGCGATGTGACGCAGATTGACCCAGTTATAGAGGAGGCTTTTGCCCGCATGGAGAAAGCAGCCAAAAACGACGGTTCGATCTCGGGTATCCCATCCGGATTCCATGACTTGGATAAGATCACTTCCGGCTGGCAAACGCCTGACCTCATCATCATCGCTGCCCGTCCGGCTATGGGTAAGACGGCGTTCGTCCTGTCGATGGCAAAGAACATGGCAATAGACCGTAGTATTCCTATTGCCGTCTTCTCGCTCGAGATGAGCAACGTGCAGTTGGTTAACCGTCTGATTATGAACGTGTGCGAGATAGAAGGTGAAAAGATCAAGACGGGTAAGATGAACAAGGAGGACACCAAGCGACTCAATACGAAGATCAATATCATGAAGGGTAAACCGCTCTACATGGATGATACGCCTTCACTTTCTGTCTTCGAGTTGCGATCAAAAGCTCGCAAACTGGTGCGTGAGCATGGTGTGAGAATGATTATCATCGACTATTTGCAGCTGATGAACGCACAAGGTTCCAGTTTCGGCAGCCGTGAGCAGGAGGTGAGTATCATCTCGCGAAGCCTGAAGGCCTTGGCAAAAGAGTTGGATATACCAATTATCGCCTTGTCGCAGCTGAACCGTGGTGTTGAGAGTCGTCAAGGTATAGAGGGCAAGACGCCTCAGTTGAGTGACTTGCGTGAGTCCGGCGCCATCGAGCAAGATGCCGATATGGTTTGCTTCATCCACCGACCGGAGTACTACCATATCTACAACGACGAAAAAAATGGAAAGGACCTGCGCGGCTTGGCACAAATCATCATTGCCAAGCACCGTAACGGTGCCACCGACAGTATATGGCTGCGTTTCCGAGGCAAATACGCCAAGTTCCAAAACGAAGAAGAAGCCGTTGATGAAAACGAATTGCCACCATTGCCGACTCCGGAAGGCAGCGTGTCTATTCAGTCGAGCATGAACAGCAACTCGATGGGTGCGGTATCATTCGGGCAACAGATGTATCCGGACGGAATGAGCATGAACAACGCCATGGGAGAAGATATATCTGCTCCGTTCTAGACGAGACCGTCTTACGGGTTAAAAGTAGAAAAAAAAAAGACAATAGATAATAACAAAATCAAATATATGCAAAGAACAATCATCATAGATGCACTTAAGCGCACCGATTTCGGCAGTGAGATCAACGTACGCGGATGGGTGCGTAGCCGTCGTGGCAACAAGAGTATTTCCTTTATCGCGCTGAACGACGGTTCGACCATTAAGAACATACAAATCGTTGTGGATTTGGAAAAATTCAGCGAGGAGACGCTCAAACCGGTTACTACCGGTTCGTGTATCTCCGCGACCGGTATTCTGGTAGAGAGTCAGGGTTCAGGTCAGGCTGTGGAAATCCAGTTGACCGAGCTGGAGGTTTACGGCACAGCCGATCCGGAGAAGTATCCGTTGCAAAAGAAAGGTCTCTCGATGGAATACCTGCGTACCATCGCCCACCTGCGTCCGCGTACCAACACGTTCGGCGCAGTATTCCGCCTTCGCCACCACATGGCTATGGCTATTCACACCTATTTCCACCAACACGGTTATTTCTATTTTCACACCCCGCTGATCACGGCTTCGGACTGCGAAGGCGCAGGTCAGATGTTCCAAGTAACGACCAAGAACCTATATAATCTGAAGAAAGACGAGAACGGTCAGATCGACTACTCGGACGACTTCTTCGGCAAGCAGGCAGCGCTGACCGTCAGCGGACAACTAGAGGGCGAACTGGGTGCTATGGCACTCGGCAAGATTTACACCTTCGGTCCGACCTTCCGCGCAGAAAACAGCAATACGCCTCGCCACTTGGCTGAGTTCTGGATGATTGAGCCGGAAGTAGCATTCATTCAGAAGGACGAGTTGATGGATCTGGAGGAAGACTTCATCAAGTTCTGCGTTCGCTGGGCGCTGGACAACTGCATGGACGATTTGGAGTTCCTCAACCAATATGTAGACAAAGGACTGATCGAACGTCTGCGTTCGGTGATAGACACCGAGTTCATTCGTCTGCCGTACACCAAGGGTATCGAGATCCTGCAAGAGGCTATCAAGAACGGCAAGAAGTTCGAGTTCCCGTGCAACTGGGGCGACGATCTGAGCTCGGAGCACGAGCGCTACCTGGTAGAAGAGCACTTCGGCAAGCCGGTTATCATGACCGATTACCCGAAGGATATCAAGGCATTCTATATGAAACTGAACGAGGACGGCAAGACCGTACAAGGAACCGACGTTCTCTTCCCGCAAATCGGAGAGATCATCGGCGGTTCAGTTCGTGAAGAGAGTCTGGACAAACTGAACGAAGAGATCGAGCGCCGCAATATCCCGATGAAGGATATGTGGTGGTATTTGGATACACGCCGTTTCGGCGCTGCCCCGCACGCCGGCTTCGGTCTTGGCTTCGAGCGTTTGATGCTCTTCGTTACCGGCATGCAGAACATCCGCGACGTTATTCCGTTCCCGCGTACACCGAAGACTGCAGAGTTTTAAGTAATTTGTCAGCTGTCAGCCGTCAGAAAATAACCAAGCTCTGACGGCTGAAGGCTGAGTGCGATAGATTAACCATAAAAACACTAATAAGTATTCCTATGAGAAAAATCGTATCATTGATGTTTGTGCTGGCGATTAGCATCGCTGCTTTGGCACAGACATCTCTCAAGGGCACCGTTATCGACCAAGCTACACAGATACCTGTTGTAGGAGCGAAGGTAACTTTGGCTAACCAAAACATTTCCACTACTACCAATTCGGCAGGCGAGTACTCCCTGCTCTATTTGGATGTATTGGAGGAAGAGTTGATAATTGAAGCGGAAGGATATATGTCCACCATAGAATTGCTGCAACTCAAGCCAGACCAGGTCAACGAGATGGAAGCCATTGAATTGCAGCAGGATATCGTTACGCAAGCGCAAGACGAGATACTGCTTAACCTGACGGAAGAGGAAATGAGTGACGACGAAGGTCGTTCGCAGGCGCAGGCATCATCCTCGTCTGCCTCAACCGATGTGTTCAACTCGACCATCTCATTCGCTTGGTCCACAGCGCGTTACCGCAATCGCGGCTACGAGTCGAATGTAGAAAACTACTATATTGAGGGTTTGAACTTCAACTCGCAGGAGCGCGGCAATTTCAACTACTCGGCTATGGGTGGTTTGAACGACGCCAGCCGTTACAAGGAGGTGCTCAACCCAATAGAAGCGACCAACTTCACCTTCGGTGGTCTTGGTCAGTCGACCAACTACCTGATGGGAGCCACTCGCTATGCCCAGGGTTGGAAAGTTGGCGTTGCAGGAACCAACCGTAACTACAAGGCACGTGTGAACGCCACGTACGCTTCTGGCGTGATGTCCAACGGATGGGCAGTGATAGCTCAGTTGGCATACCGCTTCTCGCCGTATATAGACAACAAGGGCATCATAGGAGAAGGTATCAAGTACTACTCGCTGGGCTATTTCCTTTCGGCAGAGAAAGTGTGGGACAATGCACGCCTCAAACTGATCACCTTCGGTGCACCGACAGAGCGCGGACAGAACGCAGCCGTAACACAAGAGGTATATGACCTGACCGGCTCGATCTACTACAACCCGTATTGGGGTTACCAAAACGGCCAGGTGCGCAATTCGCGTATAGTCAAGTCGTATGACCCGACAGTTATTGCAGCCTATGAGTTCAAACTGGACGAAGATCAGAAATTCAAAGTGGCTGCGGGATACCACTATTCATGGTATTCTAACTCAGCACTCAATTTCTACAACGCGCCAGACCCACGTCCGGACTACTACCGCAACTTGCCATCAGCAATGTGGGATGGCCAGATTGCTAATCCGTACAACGAGACTTCAGGCGAACAGTTGTTCGATGACAACGGCAAGCACTATCCGTGGGGTCTGTTCATCGGCGAAGACATGAAGGGCAATTCGCTTGGTTCAGGCTTCGTAGGACATGACGGCAATCTGGTTGGTCCGTCTATCAATGCCGAACAGTACAACAATTTGGTTGACCTGTGGAAAGCGCGTGACAACAAGACCACGCAAATCGACTGGGACAACCTCTACGCGGCCAACTTCGCCAACAATCATAACGATCCGATGGCTTCGGCTCGTTACACTATTGAGCGCCGCCACAACGACATACAGGAGGCAAATGCCACATTCAACTACGTCAACACCAAGTTCGACCACCTCAAGATGACCTTAGGAGTGGAAGGCAAGTTCTCGCAAGGTATTCACTACAAGACGATTGACGATTTGCTGGGCGGTAACCAGTGGATAGATATCGATGCATTTGCCGACCGAGACATCAAGGAATTGGCCAGCAACAGCGGCTTCACACAAGCCGATATAGCCAATGTGCGCAAGAACGAGATTGCCGATGACTACAACAACGTCATCAATACCACCAAGCAACACTACGGCTACGATTATCACATCAATATGGGTAACCTGAAGGCATGGTTCCAGAACGAGTGGAGTTTCAACGAAGTGGACCTCTACTATGCTTTGGCGCTCAACTACAGCACAATGCAACGTACCACCGACATGCTCAACGGCCGCGCATGGTATCTAACCAAAGTGGCAGAGCAGACCGGCGCAGACGCATGGAAATACTACGGCAACACATCGTACCAATTGGTTAAGGACCGCGAAGCTAATGGTACACTCAAGGCGGGCACACGATATATAGGTGACGCACACCACTTCCTTGACCCGGCATTCAAACTGGGTGTGATCTACAAAGTAAATGGTCGCAATAGACTGAAGCTGAACGCCATCGCAGAAACTCAAGCACCATTCGCACGCGATGCATATATTTCGCAGCGCGTACACGATCGCGTGATTGAGACAATCTACACCCACGACAAGGCCAAATCGCTCAAGGAGTTCTATGCTGCCAGCGAGAAGACTGTTTCCGCCGACTTGACCTACGAATTCAACTACCCGATCGTTCGCGGTCGTGTCACCGGATTCATCACCCAGAGTTGGGATGGTTCGGAACTGAACGGTTACTACGATGACGAAGCACGCACTTTCGTCAATCAAGCAATGACCGGTATCGACAAACGCTATTTAGGCGTAGAGGCTGCTGCTGCCGTTAAAATGGGAACCTACTTCACCTTGACAGGCGCTTTGAGTTTCGGAAACTACTACTATACCAGCGATGCCAACTCAATCACTTCGGCTGAGAACGGTATGCCTATGACACAAGACCAGGTGACCAAAGAACTGGTTTTCGAGGTACAGGACAAGGTGCTGCTCAAGGGACTGAAACTGTCAACCGGTCCGCAAGTAAACGCCAGCCTCAAACTCTCATTCTTCCACCCGAAGATGTGGTTTGCCGATGTGACGGTTAGCTACCACGATTGGAACTTCCTGTCGGTGGCTCCAAGCCGCAGAATGCAGGGCCTCTATACTGGTGTTCGTACCGACGGAACAGCCGTTAACGGATGGTTTGGCGACCAATATTCAAATGCCATACAGACTATTGACAATCAGGCTGTACGCGTAAGTGTTGATGAGAAAGGCAATGCTACATATGAAAATGCCGTTCTCGATGGAAACGGCGTACCTATTCTCAAGTACCCGTTCAGCATCATGACGATGCAAGAGAACATCGCAGCCACTAATCCGCTCAACCGTTTCTTGATTGACGCATCGGTCGGAAAACTGCTATACTTGCCTAATCGTCAATCACTCTCTATCAACCTGAGCGTGACTAACCTGACCAACAACACGCACTTCAAGACCGGCGGTTATCAACAAGCCCGCCTGCCGCGTAGCGTTCGCCAAGGAGAGAAGGACTACCAGAACTCGGTTATTACAGCCAATGCATGGAAGTACCCATCTAAGTACTACTACGCTTGGGGCATTAACTTCTTCTTAAGTGTAACCTATAAATTCTAAGCTATATGAAGACGAGCAAATATATTTTGTACTTTGTACTTTGTCCAATTGCATTGATCTGGGCTTCGTGCGAGCCAAAAGCGTTGAACGAAGAGGATGTCTTTGTTTCGGAAGAATCGCTTGCGCAGATATTGGAGAAAGAGAATCCTGAGGGATATGACATCTATAATCTGAATGACTTCCTCGATACTTTCATGACCGAGGAAGGTACATATCATAACGATACCACCCCGTATCGCGAGCGTTCGTACGATGCAGCACACGGTATCTATCTCTACTCAGTGGATACCATCCGCACAAGCGGTCGCGGCATATATATCCGCGGACGTATCACAACGGACGACTATGCCGGCAACTTCTACAAATCGATGGTCATTCAGCAGATTGTAGGCGGCGAGCAACAGAACTTGCGTATCTCGGTTGACCTCGGTTCCAGCCACGGTATGTATCAGATGGGGCAAGAGATACTCATCCGTTGCAACGGTCTGGCTGTCGGTCGTTATGCCAACCAACCGCAGTTGTGCGTTCCGTCCTATAACAACAACATCTATGCGATGAACGCCTCGCAGAAGGTAGGTTGGTGTCCGGGACGTATTCCGAGTTCCGTCTTCCGCCGCAACACACGCATGATAGGCACACCGGATGTCAGCCAACTGCAATATGACGAACTGACGTTGGTTGATTTGTACAAGCAAATTGAACTCAAACCTTCTGCTAACGCAGCCGGCATGGACAAGGTGCGCAAGGCGGACGGGCGTCTTGTCATCATCAAGGATGTACACTTCACAGGCAAAACGGATGACAACGGCACCATCAAGGATTGCATCTACGCACACCCGGATTCGTCAGGCTTGGCTAACGTCTTCGCTCCGTCCACACAGAACATCGGTTATCCGCAAAGCCGTATCCTGCAGGACCAAGGAAGCAATACTATCTGCTGCTCCAACTCAGAGTATTGCAAGTTCGCCACCTATTATCTGCCAGGCGCAGACTCAACAGGTGTAACCGGCTGTCAATATTACGAAGGTCAGGTGCGAGGTATCCTTGGTTGGTATCTGGACAAAGCCGCCACGCTCAAGGATAACAAACTGGATGGAATGGAATGGTCGGTTACTCCGCGTGGCATTCCAGGTATCGGCATCAACGATATTTTGATGTACTATCAGGGAGATACCGATTATCCTTGGATTCCTGAGGAGTTCAACCCAAAAACGTATCACAAATAATTAGACATGAACTGGCTTGATGTTTTGCTACTTCTGCCTTTGTTGGTTGGCCTCGTTCGAGGTCTCATGCGCGGCTTAGTCTCCGAGGCTATTGCCCTTGTGGTTCTCGTTTTCGGAATACTCGGTTCGCGCATATGGGAACCCGATGTGTCTGCATGGCTTTGGCGACAGTTCGAATGGCCGGAAACAGTATGTAACGTAGTGGCATATGTGCTGGTATTCCTGGCAATTGCTATCGTGCTATCCATCATAGCGCACTATCTGACAAAACTCATGCACGCCATCCATCTTGGCTGGGCCAACCGCTTCTTCGGAGGCATCTTCGGCCTAATTAAGTACGGCGTGCTGGTTTTGGTGGTAGTCTTCGCTATGGATACTACTAATCGGTCATTCCACTATCTGGACGATTCGCCCGTAATACGCACATCGGTCGTCTATCCTAAGATGGTCAAGATTGTCCGCCGCGTTCCCATCTGGGCAGCAAATATTCAATACGATTAACAATATTACCTCCTCCCTTGAGGGGAGGTTGGGAGGGGTTTAAATGACATACTATTTCTCTCTCGGCGCAAACCTCGGCAATCGAGAACAGACCATACAACGAGCACTTGCTATGATGGAGCAGCAGATCGGACATATCGAACGCTGCTCCTCTTATTATTATTCTGCACCGTGGGGGTTTGAGTCAGAAAACGATTTCTGCAACCTCTGCTGCTGCCTTGCGACGGACATGCAGCCGATGGAAGTTCTCCTTGCAACCCAAGCCATCGAACGCGTTCTCGGCCGTACTAAGAAATCAACTATCAACAATCAACAATCAGCTATATACACCGACCGATGTATTGACATCGACATCATCCGAGCCTTTGACAGTAGCGATAAAGAAATACATATTACACATTCGATTTTACACATTCCACACCCTCTTTGGCAGCAACGCGATTTCGTTCGTATTCCGCTGGCGGAGATATTGCCCGAATAATTCGATATGATCACAAGCGACAAATACATTAATGCTGTCACTTATACCAAAGCTATCGGTATCATGCTCATGGTATTTGCGCACGCAATTGACAACCCGCCTGCCGACAACGGATACTTGATTCTATGGAAGATCATCTACACCTTCCACATGCCGCTTTTCTTTATCATGAGCGGTTATTGCTTCAAGGAGACGTATCTGGACAACTCTCTTCTGTTTCTATGGCGCAAAATCAAAGGTATCTATATCCCGTTCATCGCATACACATTGGTTTTCATTGCTTTACACAATCTGTTATGCACGCTGCATATCTACGAATCAACCGATTTTCTCCAACCGAAAGACATGCTGTTGCGAGCCGTCAGAGCCGTTACCATCATGGAACGAAAGGGAGCTATGCTCGGCACATTTTGGTTCTTGCGCGAACTGCTCTTCGGCAATATATTCTTCTTTTTTACTCTCAAACTGTGCCATCGGAACAAATGGATTACCACAGCCTTTCTTCTGGTTTTAACAGAATTGTTCGCTGTCACGAAATTTTGCGTACCCGGATTCAGAATAACTTATCTGTCTTTCTTTGCTGCCACTTTTATCGCTATCGGCCATATCATCCGCACGACTGATTTCCGGTTGAATACGTGGTGGAAAATCGGCTTCGGCCTTACGCTCGTTGCTACCGAAGTGATGTTGGCAGACCAATTCCGCATGGATGAACAAACACCCGTTTCTATCTTGTTCTATATCCTTCCTGCCGTGGCGGGAACGATGTTGGTTTATGAGTTTTCCACATGGCTGAACCGTATGAAACAATCACCCATCCTTACTTTTGTCGGCCGACACACGCTGTCTGTCATGGCCTTGCATTTCTTGTCATTCAAACTGGTTTCGCTGCTGATTATCTGTTGTTACGGCCTTCCTATTGAGTCTTTGACCGAGTTCCCCATCCTCCGCGACTACGCTTTCCATGGTTGGTGGCTACTCTACACTTTTGTCGGCCTAACAATCCCCTTGCTACTCACATTTTTTCGAACGCTGTGTTCGAAAAATCAACGTTAGTTGTTCGTTAGTGATTCTTAGTGATTCTTAGTCATTACCGAGAGTATCAGCCAACCGCAAGGGGAGTATCAGCCGATCGGATACTATTTTTGCGCAAACCATTTGCATATATCAAAAAATAGTTGTATCTTTGCGGTCGAAATCAAACAATATACCATGATATGAGTTGGATTATGATTCTTCAGCTCCTGATTGTCTTAGGAGCATTGTGGGTTGGTTCGCGCTATGGCAGTTTGGCGTTGGGAGCCATCTCGGGTATCGGTTTGGCCATCTTGGTCTTTGGATTCGGCATGAAGCCGGGCACTCCGCCGACAGACGTTATCTACATCATCATCGCAGCCGTCACGTGCGCCGGCATCATGCAGGCTTCGGGCGGAATGGACTGGCTCATCCAGTTGGCGGAGAAGTTGTTGCGCAAGCATCCCGGGAGCATCACGTTCCTCGCTCCGTTGACCACTTTCTTCCTTACCGTACTGGTGGGCACTGGCCACGTTGTTTACACACTGATGCCTATTATCTGCGACATCTCGCTTAAGAAGGGTATCCGTCCAGAGCGCCCGTGCGCAGTGGCGTCCGTTGCCTCGCAGGTGGGTATCACCTGTTCGCCTATTGCGGCAGCCGTAGTGGCTTTTGTGAGCATATCCAACGCCAACGGCTTTGATGTAACTATTCCCCAGGTGCTGATGATCACTATCCCTGCCTGTCTGTGCGGACTGATAGCTGCAGCTGCCGCTTCCTACAAACGCGGTCTGGACTTGGACAAAGACCCTGTTTTCCAAGCCAAGCTCCAAGACCCAGAGCAACGCGCATACATATACGGCAATACTGCTACTACCCTGGATAAAGAAATCTCCAAAGAGGCCAAAGCCTCTGTGTTCATCTTCCTTGGCGCACTGGCAATAGTTGTGATGTTCGCTATTTTCTTGCCGCGAATGACATATCTGCAGGGTTTGAAGATGAATCAGGTCATTCAGATCATCATGATCTCTGCCGCTGCCCTGATGATCATCTTCTGCGGGGCTAGCCCCAAGAAGGCCGTTGCCGGTCCGGTATGGCAAAGTGGTATGGTGGCGGTGGTAGCAATCTACGGAATCGCATGGATGGCGGACACCTATTTCGGCCATTACATGCCGCAAATACAGGAAATGTTGAAGGGTATAGTGGCAGACTATCCATGGGCGATAGCACTGGTTTTCTTTGCTGTCTCGGTTCTGATCAATTCGCAGGGCGCAGTGGTGGTAGCTATGTTGCCGTTGGCTTACAGTCTGGGTATTTCGGGCGTAGTGCTGCTCGGCGTACTGCCGTCTGTTTACGGCTATTTCTTCATCCCCAATTATCCGTCGGATATTGCAACAGTCAATTTCGACCGCTCGGGCACAACCGTCATCGGCAAGTATCTGTTGAACCACTCGTTCATGATGCCGGGTCTGATCTGTGTGATCGTCTCCACCGTCGTAGCATATCTACTGACACTATTGTTCTTCTAACAAACATACCGTGCTCAGCACACCTTCTGAACGAAAAAGCGCAGCCAAATGCGCTTTTTCTTGCGTATATCAAAAAAATATAGTACCTTTGCACGCTCATTCGGATTTTGTCCGGAGCAACCGTCCCAAGCAAGAATAAAAACTATATATGGAAAGAAGAGTCAGAGTACGTTTTGCGCCAAGTCCGACCGGCGCGCTGCATATCGGCGGTGTGCGCACTGCCTTGTATAACTATCTGTTTGCCCGCCAGCACGGCGGCGATATGTTGCTTCGTATCGAAGATACGGACAGCACCCGTTTCGTGCCCGGTGCAGAGGAATATATCCTTGAGGCACTCGATTGGCTGGGTATCGGCATAGACGAAGGTCTGCGCCAGAAGAAAGGCACCAAGGAGATTGAGGCTGTGGGCAATCACGGCCCGTATCGTCAGAGCGAGCGCCGCGAGATCTACCATCAGTATGTCAAGCAGCTGCTCGACAGCGGTCATGCCTATATCGCATTCGATACGCCGGAGGAACTGGAGGCTAAGCGCAACGAGATTGCCAATTTCCAATACGACGCCCGTACCCGCGAACAAATGTGCAACTCGCTCACGCTGAGCAAGGAGGAAGTGGATGCACGCCTGGCTCGCGGCGACAAGTACGTTGTTCGATTCAAGGTTGAGCCAAACGAGGATGTGCATGTGCACGACCTGATTCGCGGCGAGGTGGTGATCAATAGCAATATATTGGATGACAAGGTGCTCTATAAGTCTGCGGACGATCTGCCTACCTACCACTTGGCCAATATCGTGGACGACCATTTGATGGAAGTGAGCCACGTTATCCGTGGCGAAGAGTGGTTGCCGAGTGCGCCGCTCCACGTACTGCTCTACCGCGCTTTCGGATGGGCAGACACCATGCCGGAGTTTGCTCACCTGCCATTGTTGCTCAAGCCGGACGGAAACGGCAAACTGAGCAAGCGCGACGGTGACCGACTCGGATTCCCGGTCTTCCCGCTCGAGTTCCACAACCAGAAGGACGGCACTGTTTCCAGCGGATACCGCGAGAGCGGATACTTCCCGGAGGCTGTCATCAATTTCCTCGCTCTGCTCGGATGGCACAACACCGGCGACCAGGAGATGTTCACCATGGACGAACTGATTCAGCAGTTCTCGCTCGACCGCGTCAGCAAATCCGGTGCCAAGTTTGACTTCGAGAAAGGCAAATGGTTTAACCACCAATACCTGCAGCTACATAGCGATGACGAATTGGCAGAACTGTTCATGCCGGTTTTGGAAGAACACCTTCGAAATCTCAACGCATCGACAGCTCGAGATATTAATAAAACGGTGGTTGCCAAGGTTATCGGCCTGACCAAAGACCGTGTGAACTTCGTTCCGGAGTTGTGGGAGCAAGTCAACTTCTTCTTTGTCGCTCCTACCGAGTATGACGAGAAATCGCTCAAGAAGCGTTGGAAAGAAGATTCGCCTAAGCACATGACCGAACTGCTCGAACTGCTCGAAGGCGTCAACGACTGGAATGCAGAGACACTGGATGCCACCGTTATGCCGTGGATTGAGCAGAAAGAGTACGGCGTTGGTATCGTCATGAATGCCTTCCGTATCTGTCTCGTAGGCGCTGCGCGCGGCCCGCATATCTGGGCTATCACCGACGTCCTCGGCAAGGAAGAGACCTTGGCGCGTGTGCGTGCGGCACTGAAAACCATCAAATAATCCCTTCTTTTAGCAATAGTTATAAGATCCAAGAAACATATACATTCGCCGTTATACATGGCGTATATTCTCAAAAAAAGCAGGCAAAAGTCTGCTTTTTTGCATGAATATAGAGATTATAGGAAGAAGACGATAACGCCGAGGATGATGATAGAGATGGCAATGATCTTTCGGCGAGTGAGACGCTCGCCGAAACAGAAGAAAGCCAACAACGGAACAAACAGATAGGCCGTGCTCTCCAAGATACTCAGTTCCTTGAGACACACTCCCCTGTGCATGCACCATATATTTATTACCATGGTGGCAAACATGATGGCATAGCCGCATATGACCCAACCGTTGACATACTGACGCCACCAGGGTTGGTAGCCGCGACGCGCACCCTGCTTGAGCAACATTTGGGCACCTGCGGCAGCCAAGACGGCTAATAATATGACGAAGTAATAAAGCACGAAAGAGTGAAAGAATTAAAGAATTAAAGAGTGAAAGAGTTAGTCATCTGATCGGGCGAGGAGGACGATGCCGGCAATGATGACGGCTGAGCCGATGATGTTAGCCGTAGTGATCTGTTCGCCGAAGAGCAAAGCAGCCACCAACATAGTAAAAATAAGGCTCGTTCCCTTGAACATATAGGCGATGCTGAGTTGGATATGGCGAAGTACTTGTTGCCACAGCACAGCATAAACGCCCATCACGGCAATAGCCGCGCCGAAGAAAAGGATGTACATCCACGAGAACGTCGGCTGCTGCGATGCCAGCTTGGTACACACACCCACGCAGGCATAAACCATGTTAATGCCCACC
>JAEEGL011186151.1_pt1 | contig 16866 bp, 11 predicted proteins | sample 9134231 | NCBI WGS metagenome assembly JAEEGL01 (sample SAMN16246548, study PRJNA631951) | gut metagenome | biome: gut microbiome; feature: rumen; material: fiber-attached | host: Bos | place: Iran: Karaj | collected 2018-10
ATCGTAACTCCCCCGTCAAAACAGGAAAGCCTCTTTGAAGCGACCTCTATGGCGTCCTCATCCTGATCAAAACCTATCAGATTGCCGCTTGTAAGTCTCTTTCTGATCTCAAAGCTGTGACCCGCACCCCCAAGTGTCCCGTCCACATATGTGCCGTCTTCTCTGATATTCAGATTTTCCAACACTTCCCGCAACATCACCGGGACATGTTCAAATTCTATTGCCATATGTGAAACACCCGTTATCCTGATCAGAATGCGAAGCCCGCAGCCGCCAAACGCTCCGCAACCTCAGCCACATCATTGCCTTCCGCTGCGCTATCCCATCTGCTCTTGCTCCAGATCTCAACCCTTGTAATAACTCCCGCCAATACCACATCTTTATCCAGACCCGCAAACTCACGTAATTTCTGAGGAATTAAAGCTCTGCCCTGTTTGTCGATCTCCACTTCACATGCACCTGCAAAGAAATATCTTAAGAAAAATCTCGCATCTGCAGCTGAGAGAGGCGCATTTTTGAATTTCTCTTCCATATTCGCCCACTCTTCTTTGGAGTACACAAACAAGCAGTCCTCAAATCCCTTAGTAATCACTATCTCGTCACCGAGCAACTCGCGAAACTTTAACGGAATTATCAGCCTGCCCTTAGGATCTATGGAATGATCGTATTCACCCATAAACATAAGGCATGTCTCCTTTTGTAACGTATCCGCTCATTTCGTGATCAACTGGACAGATAACGTGGCACTAAGCTCTATCGGTGGGATTTGGATACCATTTTCACCACCTTCATACCACTTGGTCTCCACTTGTCCTCCACCCGACATCAAAAACTATAACACCACGCAAACTTAATTGCAAGAGTTTTTTCAAAAAAAAATTGGTAATTTTTTACGTTTCCGTAAAAAATTACCAATCCTTTTTGTCTACTATGTCTAATTGTTGTGTTCAGTGCCCGTATCTCGGACGTTTTTACCCAATATATTGATTTTTCAAAAAGTTTTACAAATCTTTAACTATTATTACTCCTTACCGATGAGCTTATCCTCTTTCGTATCAGCCACTAAATCTGTTACAGTCTCATCCGCCTGACTGTCTGTCGATCCTGCATCCACTGACTGTCTGCTCTTTCGTATCCCGACAATATTCAGCACCACCGACGCTATCACAAGCGCCGCAGCCACCACCATGGAAACAGGGATCGATGTACCCGGTATCTTCAACTGGTCTGTACGCAGGGATTCTATAAAGAACCTGCCCAAGCCGTAACCGCCCAGATACACCAGCATTACCTGACCTTTGAATTTCTTGTGATATCTCACAAAAAGCACAAGGAAAAGAAACAGTGCCAGGTTCCACATTGACTCGTAGAGAAAAGTGGGATGAACTTGTATGTAATCGATACCGCCCACATTTACAATCTTCTCGTACTGCTCCATCGTCATGTCAGAAGATCTGACTGCCGAAACCGGCAGCTGCATTGCAAAAAGCGAATCGGTATAACCGCCGAAGGCCTCTCTGTTGAAGAAGTTTCCGTAACGTCCAATAAGCTGTCCCAATGGAAGCCCCAGAACTCCCGTATCGCACAGAAGACGAAAATCCAGTTTTTTAACTCTGGTATACACAAGGCACACGATGAGGCACATTATAACCGCGCCGTAAATCGCAAGTCCTCCCTGACGCAGGTTCAGTATCGATAAAAGATTGTCTTTATAGCTGTCCCAGGAAAAGATAACGTAATATGCTCTGGCGCCTATGACACAGAATATTACCTCGTAAATGGCAAAATCCATATACATGTCCACGTCCTGTCCTGTACGCTTCGCCTCGGCCAACGCCATCCAGACGCCCGCTATTATACCAATGCACACCACAATACCGTAATATGCTATGGTGAATCCGTGTATGTCAATGAGTTTGCCCACGTGCTCAAAATATATTCCGAGGTGCGGGAAATTAATATTATAATCCATATGACACCGGTTTAAGCCTTTTCTGTTGTTTCCTGAATTTCTTCTTTGCGGATCTCCTTGGTGCGGATCTCTTTCGAGATCTGATCTATGAATTCAGATAACGGCTTAACGCCCTCATCTCCCGCAAAACGGCTTCTTACCGAAACCGTGCCGTCAGCCTCCTCATTAGCTCCGACCACCAGCATATAAGGCAGCCTGTCAAGACGTGCCTCCCTGATCTTAAATCCGATCTTCTCGGAACGTTTGTCAACCGTCACATCGACATCATTTTTCTTGAGTTCTGCGGCAACCTTCTCGGCATAATCAAGATACTTGTCTGAAACAGGCAATATACGTACCTGCTCCGGGCACAGCCATGTCGGGAATTTTCCTGCATAGTGCTCAATAAGCCATGCAAGAGTTCTCTCATAGCAGCCCATGGACGTTCTGTGGATGATCCACGGTCTTGCCTTATCACCGTTTTCATCGATGTAGTACATACCAAACTTCTCTGCAGATGCGCAGTCAAGCTGGATCGTCACCATTGTATCTTCTTTGCCGTAAACGTTCTTGGCCTGGATATCGATCTTAGGTCCGTAGAAAGCAGCCTCGCCGTCTTCTTCATAAAACTTGATGTTATTCTTTATCATGACCTGACGGAGATAATCCTGAGTGCTGTTCCAGTACTCCTCATCTCCAAGGTATTTCTCTTTGTTCTCGGGATCCCACTTTGAAAGACGATATGTCACATCGCCGTCGATGCCAAGCGTCTTCATAACATAGTTGCAAAGCTCCGTACATCTCGTGAGCTCTTCCTCTGCCTGCTCCGGTGTCAGAATGATATGAGCCTCCGTAATCGTGAACTGCCTTACTCTCGTAAGACCGTGCATCTCTCCGGAATCCTCGTTTCTGAACAGTGTTGATGTCTCAGACATACGATAGGGGAGATCCCTGTAGGAATGCTGTTCATTCATGTATACATAATACTGGAACGGACAAGTCATAGGCCTAAGCGCCATGACCTCCTTGTCTTCCTTATCTTCATTAAGGATAAACATTCCGTCCATATAATGATCCCAATGACCCGAGATCTTATAGAGATCTGACTTCGCCATTAAAGGAGTACGCGTACGTACATATCCCCACTCTTTATCCTCAAGATCTTCCATCCATCTCTGAAGCTTGATGATCATCCGTGTTCCCTTGGGTGTGAAGAGAGGAAGTCCCTGACCGATAACATCCACTGTAGTGAAGAGTCCCATCTCGCGGCCAAGTTTATTGTGATCTCTCATCTTGGCGTCCTCAAGCGCATCAAGGTACGCTTTCAGATCCTCTTTCTTATCAAAAGCCGAACCGTAAATTCTCTGAAGACGCGCTTTATTGGAATCACCTCTCCAATAAGCCATTGAAGAAGCCGTAAGCTTAAAGGCTTTAACGCCTTTAGTGCTCATAAGATGCGGACCTGCGCACAGATCCACAAAACCGCCCTGATCGTAGAACGATATCTCTGCGTCCTCCGGAAGATCCTGTATCAGCTCAACCTTGTAAGGCTCCCCCTTCTCCTCCATGAACTTGATGGCTTCTGCCCTAGGCAGCGTAAATCTTGTGATCTCGTGGCCTTCCTTGATGATCTTCTTCATCTCGGCCTCAAGATTATCAAGATCTTCCCTTGAGAAAGGCTCTGCATCAAAATCATAATAGAATCCATCGTCTATGGCAGGACCTATCGTAACCTTTGCACTCGGGAAAAGCCTCTTGACTGCTTCTGCCAGCACATGACTTGCAGTATGTCTTATAACCCTCAAGCCCTCTGCATCACGGGCTGTGATGATATTCAGTGAACAGTCCTTATCCAGAACCGTGCGCAGATCCATGACTTTACCGTCAACCTCACCTGCACAGGCAGCTCTTCCCAAACCTTCACTGATATCCGTTGCAATATCTATAATGCTCTTCGGCTCCGAGTATTCTTTTACGGAACCGTCCTTTAACGTAATCTTCATGTCAATCCACTTCCTTCTCTGTTAGAAACAGCAGTGGCAGATTATGCATTCCTTCCGCAACACTGCTTATACTTCTTGCCTGAACCGCACGGACAGGGCTCGTTACGACCGATCTTTCTGCCTTCGCGTCTGATGGTTCCGGCATTTTTAGCCTCTTTGTAAAGCTTCGCGCGCTTTTCATCATCAAAGATCTTCTCCCACTGGGGAAGGTTGTAAAGCCACTCAGCCTTTGCGTCTACCATGTTCTTGTATAATTTTTCTTTGTCGAATGCCAGAGATACATGGGTGTCTTTCTCCATGGTCTCGATGGGATTCGGCTCAACCAATGATTCCTGGATTCCGTCGAGGAATCCGGTCATCTCAAAGGAGGTGGTATTATATTTCTTTGCAAGCTCTTCAACGGTTCCCTCTACTACCTCATCGGGGTTATTCAAGAGCTGCTCGTAGATACCTTTTTCAATCTTGAAATACTGCTCCCAGAAGCGCTGAAGGGTTCCTCTGTCCGCGGTCTCGTCATATGCTTCTGCTTTCCATTTGTCTAAAAGTGCCATTGTCTTGTCTCCTTTTATAAAATTATCCACAAGTATAAATCAAACAATTATTTTTTTCAAGTAATTTCTGTTTTTTCAGTGTACTGTATTAATACTCACAGGTGTTTAATGTGTATTCCGGTACGATCACATACATACACCCTACTGCTCGTGTGTGCTTCCCTTCGTCGCGGGGTTCCCGCGTATGCATATTTGTGAACTGCGTGCGACTTTCGCTTCGCTCACTCACACTCGTTCACAACCGTATGCATACGCTTTCTTTTATCAAAACCTGCCAGCTATGACCCCTTGCTCGGGAAAGCACAATCTCACATCAGTGTATATGTATGTGATCGTGCCACACCTACCTAATTGGCTGTGAATAGTAACTTACTGTGAATAGAAACTAGTAACATCTTATTTACCGTAAATGGAGTCCGTGTATATAAAGTCATAGGGCGTCTGCTGGTAAACATAGTAATTTAGCCAGTTCGAATACAGGATGTTGCCGTGACTCCTCCACTGGAGCAGGGGTTTTTTCTCTGGATCGTCATCGGGATAATAATTGACAGGCACATCGATGTCCAGCCCCTTGTCCTTATCCCTGCGGTATTCCTTGTCCAGTGTCATGCGGTCGTACTCGGGATGACCCATGATGAAGATATGTTTTCCGGTCTTATCTATGGCCAGGAAAAAACCGGCTTCATCGGAAACTGCCAGTACCGTCAGATCCTCTATCTTCTCTATCTCTGACAGCGGGCTTTCCGTGTGTCTCGAATGAGGCGCCATGAAATGATCGTCAAATCCGCGCACCAGCGGAATCTTCCTGTTCAGAACCTTATGTTCGAAAACACCGAAAACCTTTTTAGGCATCTGTTTTTTGGAGATGCCGTAATAATGATAAAGTGCTGCCTGGGCTCCCCAGCAGAGATGTATGGTGGAAGTCACATGATCCTGCGCCCAGTCCATGTACTCCTTGACCTCATCCCAGTAATCAACCTCCTCAAAGGCGATATCCTCCACCGGAGCGCCTGTGATGATCAGCCCGTCCAGATTCTTGTCCTTTATATCGTCAAAAGTCTCGTAAAACTTATCAAGATGTTTCTGGGAAGTATTTTTAGAAACATGATTCTTAACCGCCAAAAACGTGACGTTTACCTGTAACGGTGTGTTGGACAGGGATCTTAACATCTGAAGCTCGTTGTCCTCCTTCAGAGGCATGAGATTCAAAATACCGATCTCTATGGGTCTCACATCCTGATGCATTGCCCTGTATTCATCCATCACGAAAATATTCTCTTTTTCAAGGATCTCCCTGGCGGGAAGATCCGATCTGATCTTAATAGGCATTTTCTTTTCCTTTCTCGTATAAATATTCAGTATAGCCCTTATGTTCCCTATATATTACCCGGTTTCAGTCTTTCAGCATTTCCATCAGCGCAGCCTCATCTATGACCTTTACCCCCAGCTCCGTCGCTTTGGTGAGCTTACTGCCTGCCGCCTCTCCGGCCAAAAGATAGTCAGTCTTTGATGAAACACTGCCTGCGCACTTTCCTCCGTTTGCCTCTATGAGCGCTTTCGCTTCATCCCTGCCCATGGTGGGCAGTGTTCCCGTAATGACAAATTTGAGACCTGCCAGCTTATCGGAAAGTGATGTTTTAACGGATGTCATGTTAAGCCCCAGGGCTTTCAGCTCTTCTATAAGACTTATGTTCCCCGGATCATCAAAAAACTCTCTCAAATATGTGGCAGTGATATCTCCCACATCCTTCAGGTCCTTAAGTTCATCATATCCTGCAACAGCCAGGGCATCGATGGATCCGAAATGTCCCATGATATTTTTTGCCGACTGTCTTCCCACATTCCTGATGGCGAATCCGGTCAGGAGACGTTCTGCATCATTCTGCTTGGAAGCCTCTATAGCATCAAGGATCTTGTCCGTGTTTTTCTCTCTGCCGAAAATACGCTGTTCTATCAGTTCGTCCCTGTGCTCCTTAAGCTTATATATATCACTGACCTTCTCTATGAATCCCGCATCTATCAGAGTTTCCACATAGGTCTCTCCAAAGGATTTGATATCCATAGCGTCCTTCGAAACAAAATAGCCTACCCGCCTTAACAGCTGAGCCCTGCAGTTTATGTTGGTGCAGTAGATATCCACGGTATCAGGATCTTTACTCAAAGGATGTCCGCAGACCGGACATTTTTCCGGAGGACTGTAAGTAACATCCGAAGGAACGGTGACACGTACTATGGCAGGTATGATCTCACCCTGTTTTCTGCATATTGCCCTGCAGCCCGGAGCGATACCCATAGATGATATGAAATCTATGTTGTGTAATGTTGCCCTCAAAACATTGGTTCCGCAAAGCCTTACCGGCTCCCTGAACTTTGCCCTGAAAGTGAGTTTTCCTGTACGTCCTATATCGACCTCAATGTCCTCTATCTCCACCTCTTTCTCCTCGGGTGGATATTTGTATGCGATATGTCCGGCCGAATATTTGCTGCCTGCCGGAAGATCCGGTCTGTATGAAGTCTGGTCGATCTTTACAACGGCACCGTCCAGATCATGGTCAAGCTCTCCCCTGGTCTCTCCTATGAGATCAATGGCTTTGGATATCTCCTCAAAGCTTTCACATCTGATGTGTTTTACAGTCTTTATGCCGTTTTTTTGCAGCTCATCAAGTGCGTCACAATGAGCATCCATCAGGTATGCCGCCTCACCTTTTGCATCCTGCACATTGAAAATATAGAGTGAAAGACCTCGCTCTGCAGTGATGGCCGGATCCAGCTGGCGCAGGGTCCCTGCTGCAAGGTTTCTCGGGTTTGCCGCAAGGGTCTTGCCCGCTATCTCCTGTTTTTCATTATACCTCTCGAATGCTTCGTGTGTCATATAAACCTCACCGCGAAGCTCCAGATAGCCTTTTATGGAAATAGTCTTTTTAACGTCCGGGATAGTGAGGGCATTTAAGGTGACATCCTCTCCCACAAGACCGTCTCCTCTGGTCTCTGCCAGCACCAGTTCACCATCCTCATAACGCAGAGTCATGGAAAGACCGTCTATCTTTTCCTCAACGGAGAATCTCGCATCGGAATGGAGGGATTTAACCTGATCGTACCACTCTGATACCTCTTCCTTTGAGAAAACATCCTTTATGGACAGCATCGGAACATTATGTGTCACCGAAACTCCCGCCTCACGCTTTGCACTGCCGCCGATCTTTCTGGTGGGGGAATCCTCTGTCTGAAGTGAGGGATCCTCCTTCTCCATAGCCTTCAGTCTCTGCATCAGCATATCATATTCATAATCGCTTATGGTCGGCGCATCATCATCATAATATGCCTTCATGTGCCGCTCTATCTCTTCTTTCAGAAGTCTGTATTCTTCTCTGATATCCTTCATATCCATCATACCCACTATATCCCCGGTATACTATACTGAAAGCAGTAACAATCTATCCATCATACTCTGTACACATCGATAACAATATACTGATCTCTTCGTCCGTCAGCTCTCTGTATGTGCCTTCCCGAAGATCCCCCAGCTCAATATTCATGATCCTGATGCGCTTTAAGGTGACCACCCTGTATCCCAGATATTCACACATCCTGCGTATCTGGCGGTTAAGCCCCTGGGTCAATGTTATGTTAAAGCTTTTATCTCCTGTCTTTACAACGGTGCATGGTCTTGTGACCGTATCCAGTATGGGAACACCACTGCTCATTTTCTTTATGAAAACATCATCCAACGGCTTATCCACTGTAACCTCGTACTCCTTCTCATGCCTGTAGCGGGCTCTCATGAGCTTATTTACCACCGAGCCGTCATTTGTCAGAAATATAAGACCATTGGAATCCTTGTCAAGACGACCTATGGGATATATCCTGACAGGATAATCTATTGCTTTGATAATGTTATGCTTCTCCCTCTTTTCGGAAGTGCATACAACGCCGCGAGGCTTATTGTAAGCTATGATGACCTTCCTGTCTGATGTGTTCTCCGAAACAGTCCTGCCGTCCACCGTCACGACATCTGATCCATCAATGCGTTCCCCGGTGAGTGCCCTGCGTCCGTTTACGGTGACACGGCCGTCCTCTATAAGGCGGTCTGCCTCACGTCTGCTGCATATCCCCCTGTCTGAGAGATACTTATTTATGCGCATTCCTTTATTATCCGCTGTTTCCATGTCTCACCAGTTCATTACAGATATCACGAATCTTTGATCCGTGGATCAATAAGCCCCGGGATCAAATAATTGTAAAACGACCGGCAGGGGTAGCAATATCCCCTGCCGGCACAACTCATTATCAATAGTTTTGAAGCAGTTCTGACAGAATATATCCTGTCTTATCTTTCCACTCGACCTTGGTCCAACCCTCGGCGTAGCTCATGATGACCTTTATCTTGTCACCCATCATGGCAGTTCCCATCTTCTCTGCATCCTTGGACATGGACTTTCTGATATTGACATTCTCTATCAATATGATCTCCTTGCCCGCAGGTATCACTATGGCGCTTTCTCCCGTGGACTCTGAGGTGCCGCTGTCAGTATTATCAGTCGTCTCGTTATCCTCGGATGAATTCGGTTTCTTGGGTTTCTTTAAGTACTCACGTTTTACATAGCCGTCACGGTCATTGTACACAACCTTAACCCAGCCCTCATCATTTTCGGAATCGAGATCCACCTTCATGTTCTCGCCCTTGTTGATAAGCTCCAGAACATCCGCATCAGTACTGGGTTCCGCCCTGAGTTTGATGCTGTCTGTGGTGATCATCCTGGTGTACTTGACTGCTCCGCCGTTTTCCGGGTCATTCGCATCATCACCGCTCACCGCATCCGATCCTGCGGAATCACCACTCACGGTATCACCGCTTACGGCATCACCACTCACGGTATCTGCCTCATTTGCGGCAGCTTCCTCCGCCTGCTTTGAAAGGTCGGCAGCCCACTGGGCGATGGCATTGGGAATCGTCTCCGTCATCATGACATTCAAGTCACTGTCCGAGCTTACCGCCTTACTGTATCTGTTCTGTACCTCTTCCTTTAATGTCACCATATCGGAAGTATTCTTGAACTCTTCTATCTTTTCAGAAATATCGGGATCTGTGGTAGCCTCCTGATTTGACTGGTTGAACAGTGAGTAAGCATTATCTATATAGAGACTTCCGTCCTCCTCGTCTGTCCTGACATAATAGAAGTCTAACGCCGGTGCTCTCGTCTTAACACCGTAAAACGCAATCTCCTCGTATACGGATACTATGTACTCTCCGTCCTTAAGACCGCTCTTGGTGTAGCAGACGATATTCTCCGCACGCTCGGCATACTCGCTGTAAAACTCTATATAGCTTTTTTCGGTATCTGAAACAGGCTGTGCATAAAGCTCTATCTCGTCTGTCGCTCCGGACATATATGCATTCAGGTAGTTTTCTATCAATGTATTGATATCCTCATAGGCATCCACCTGAAATTCCTCTGTACCATCCTCGGCATCGAGCTCGATATCCCTCATGTCCACCATTACTGTCTTACCGTTGGCTGCCGACAGCATTATGACAAACAGTATCAGGACACCGGCCGCCCCCAATAATCTCACGTGCTTTTTGATCAAAGCACCTATTATACCCAATATGTTTTTCATATATCAAACCTCAAATAGCAAGCTTTATTCATAAAAACAAATGCAGCCACCGGGAATCGAACCCGGATTGCAGGAGTCGGAGTCCTGTGTTCTATCCATTAGACTACAGCTGCAGACCTTAAACATAGGTTTAAGGGTATCACAACACAAAAACAATGTCAAATCCACATATCAATGTGCCAAAACCGCGCGATTATTGCCCGAATCGTCAGCATCATCATCCTCGGACTTATCCATCCCCGAAAGTCTGGACGCATTCATCGATGCGAAATAATACATTTCCTCATCCTCTTCGTCAAAATATCTGGTGTTATTGCGCTTCAGGAATTCCACAAACTTTTCAGGCGGGATCGGTTTTGAGAAAAGATAACCCTGAAGATAATCCACACCGTTCTCAATGAGGATGCTCTTCATCTCATTAGTCTCAACACCCTCTACCACAATATGTTTGTTGAGCTCCTGCACCATGGAAATGGTGTGCTTTAACACTACCATGGCGTCCTTGTCCTCAATGGCATTCCACAGAATGGATTTATCTATCTTGACCAGTGATACAGGGAACTTTATAAGGTATCCCGCCGAAGCAAAGCCCGAACCGTAATCATCGATGGAGAAGTCAATACCCATTTTATTTAGGGTACGGACGTTTTTGAGCAGGGTTCCAACATCCTCCAACTCCGCGGTCTCCGTGATCTCAAGGTTAATAGCGCTGGAAGGGATCTGATAATGATCCATTATACTGCGGATCGAATCCGGCAGAGAAAGCTTCATGCACTGTACCGTGGACAGATTGACTTCGATGTATTTGAGTCCCAGCGAAACATAGTCATTGTCTTTCATAAAGGCGCAGACCTTCCGGAATATTATGTCGCCGATCTTATCGATGAGACCGTTTTTCTCAGCCAATACTATCATCTCTTCCGGATCCAGCATTCCAAGCTCATCATCGAACAGTCTGACAAGAGCCTCGCAGGATTCAAACCTTCCGGTCCTGGTGCTGTATATAGGCTGATAATATACCTCAAAGCTCTCGTTTTCGATGGCTCTCTTGACACACAGGAGCATCTTCTCTCTCTTGTGCTTGGTGTAAACAACCGAATCGTGGATCTCTTTGATGCTCTTCATATCCTTCGGATGTTTTACCACATATGAGATCATATTCTCCACATCGGAAACGTCAAACATTCTGTTGATGTCATTCAGCGTCCTCGTGAAAATACTGAGTTCGATGGATCTGTGCGTGAGCTCCACAGGTTTTTCAAAGAAAGAATTAATGATGGTGAGTGCTCCCTGCTCGTCCTTCAGGTCATCCACAAACACTACGAATTTGCTCTCTGAGAGACAGAAAGCTTTTTTCTTGAACTGCTTGTTGATGAAGGTCGCGATCTTAACAGAGAGCTCGTCCAGCTCAAAGGCATCCAGGGTATGGCGGACATACTCGTAATCCGTAAATGATATTACGATGATGTTGTATTTGTCACCCTCCATGTATTTTCTGTATACCTCTTCCAGAAATGCCTGCCTGTTATAGCAGGATGTGTCCATATAGGTGAAATGTGCCGGATTCTCAAAGGAGATGTACACAAATACCAGTATAACCGCAGCACAAAAGGACCCTATCACAATGCTCGGGAATATCAGCTGAACCACTATACCGGCTATTATCATGACCGTCATGAGTATCAGCGTCATCTTCTGGAAATAATTAAACCTGTTCTTGGCCACCAGCACCATCATTATATCAAGATAGATCAGTGCAAAGGCAATGCAAAAGTTGAGGATCATGAGAGGACCATGTCTGTATACCCCCTCCTCATCAAAATACGCCAGCCAGTGAGTCCATGGACTTGTGATAGCGCAGAACCCAAGGTAAAAAGCCACAACCCATGATATTACAGGTGTAGCATGCTGCATAGCCTTGATCCTGGCCTTGGAATCGACATACAGAAAAAATACCACTGCCATCAGAGGATAAAAGAACAGATATCCCAAAGTGAAAACATACTGCACAAACTCCGGATAGAAATCCGGATCAGCCATAGTAATGCAGCTCATGGCATCGAATACCGCCGCTGCAAGATCCGTCACGATAAGACAGATAAATATAGTATTGGCCTTCGACACATAACTGCGTCTGAGGTAGTAAAAAATGAAGAGCAGCGCTGTAATGATGATAGCTGCTATATCGTATTGATAATTGTACGCCATGCCTCTGCCTCTTCCTTAACGGTCGTCCGTAATGTTATTTTGTTTCGAGCAAGCCTAAAAATTCGCCCTGTGCCACAGGTCTTGAATAGAAATAGCCCTGTGCTACCGAAGCACCGATGACCTTCATGAGTTCAACGTCGTCTCCCGTCTCAACGCCCTCGCATACTATCTGTGCGTTCAGATCGTTTGCCATGTTGACGATTCCCCTCATCAATGTTATCTGGCGGTCACGGTCCCTATGATTGATCAAAAATGATCTGTCAAGCTTTATAACCGAAGCGGAAATACGCTCAATGATGCCGAGTGAAGAATACCCCGAACCAAAATCATCAATGGAGATCCTGATACCGCGATGCTGAAGTTCATCCACAGTATTCTGTATGATCTGATCCTGCATCTGTTCAACGGCAAGTGTTTCCGTGATCTCTACCTCAATAAGATCCTTGGGTATCGAATATTTAGTGAGCATTGCCTCCACCCTGTCCGGGAAGTCCTTTTTAACAAAGTGAAGCCTTGAGAAATTCACCGATACGGTGACCACTGTCTTACCCTGTCTAATACGGTCAGCCAGCATTTTACAAACATCTTCGTATACAAAGAAATCGATCTCCGTGATGAATCCCGTCTGCTCGTAATACGGCACAAAAACACCGGGAGGAAGGACGCGTCCGGGGTTGTCCGGATCCTTCATACGAACCAGCGCTTCCGCACCTACTACCGAACCGGAATTAATATCAACCTTTGCCTGATAAAACGTGACAAAGTCTTCATTGGCATTCTTTTCATCCAGCTCTTTCTGTTTTTTGTGAGCTTCCTTTATCTGCTGTTTCAGCTCCTCATCGTAATACCTGACCTCGGATATCTTGGAATCCCTGGCAGCGCCCATCGCCTGCATTGCATAATCCAGTGCCAGCGAGATATCCACATCGGAATCCAGCTCATATACACCTATCTGTATAGGAATATGTGTATCGGTGACCTCGAAGATCCTGTTGTCGGCATCATCTATGATCTCCTTCAGTCTTTCCGTCAGGTGATCCTTGTCATTATATTTGAGCATTATCACGAACTTATCACCGTGATCCCTGCAGTAGATCTCCTTTTTGACATCAAGCTTTGATCTGAAAGTCCTGACCAGAAGCTCCAGCACCGCAGTACCCTTGTCAAATCCGAACACAAGATTGATCCGTCTGAACTTTCCAAGATTAATACAGCACAGAGCGTACTTAGCCTTGGAATCACTGTCCAGAAGCTTTTTGGCGCCTATATGTCTCAGGTAGTTAAGATTCCAGATATTCATCTGTGAATCCATGTACAAAAGCTTCTGAAGTCTGCGGCTGCTGCGCACAGTCCTGTTTGCTATGGTGATCACCACGATCATGATGACAAACGCCGCCACGACTGCTATCCATCCGTATCTTGCGGTAAAATATCTTATGTTGAATACCGTTCCTGAGATGGATTCCAGGGTAAACTCATTGATGGTGCGGTCATTTATGACAGGAAGAACCAGATTCATCAACTCCAGAAGTCTTGGGTTATTTCTGGATACAGCCGCACAGACATCATAATCCACGCTGAGTATGGCGGTTATGGCAAGCTCATTGTAATTGAAGTCGTTGCTCCTCAGGTACTGGCTCAGATAACCATTGCACACGGTGATCTTTGCGCGATCGTCAGCCACAGCATCCAGACAGTCCCTCTCGCTGTTAAAAAGCTCTATGGCATACTTGTCAATATTGATACCTGAGGTAGTCTCATCATAAAGATAATGTGTAGTGGCACAGATATTAGGAGCGTTACCCTTGTTATTCTCCTTTTTGATGATGACAAGAGGCGTCTTGGCATAATGCTCAGTTTCCACAAGATTGTATTTATCCATGGATTCCCTTGAGCCGCCGTAATAAGCGATGATATCTATATCTCCGTTATCAAGAGCCTTATTGGCCTGCGCCGGTCTTTCATACTGCACATAGGTAAAACTCATACCGTATTTTTGAGCTATCGCGTCAAACATACGTCTGGTAAGTCCGGTAAATTCGCCCTTATCGTCAAAGCAGAAGGGATAAAAATCATCAACATAACCAACCTTTAAGGTGCTGCTCATGATATCCCTGTATCCATCCAGCACTCCCTCTTCGGGCTCATCAAACTTAAATCCCTGCAGGATCTCGTCACCCGGCTTATCGTCTGCGGACCGGGCTGCCACACAGACAGGAGTGAAAAAAGGCACCAAAACAACAGCGATCAATGCTATGATCACTGCCATTTTCCGTGCCGGTATTTTTATTCCCCATAATCTATGTGAACATGCTCTATATAACATAACTTATACCCTAATCATCCAACTCCCCATACACAGATACTATACCGCATTTAGTATGGTTTTGTCAAAGAAAATCGCAATCCCGACATCTGCGCATGATATGGTATCCGATCAGAGTGAAGCGATCACTTCCACCTCTGCCAGAACCCCTTTTGGAAGCTTTTCCACAGCGACACATGAGCGTGCAGGTTTGCTGACGAAGTATTTTTCATATACTGCATTGAATGCTGCAAAATCATCCATATTATCCAAAAAACACGTAGTCTTTATGACCTTGTCAAAACTGCTGCCCGCCTCGGCGAGGATAGCGCCGATGTTTTTCATGATCTGTTCGCTCTGTGACGCTATATCATTGCCTATGATATCTCCGCTCACAGGATCTGCCGGGATCTGTCCCGATGCAAACAGAAGATCTCCGAATATCTTGGCCTGTGAATAAGGTCCTATGGCCTTCGGTGCGTTATCGGTATGTACTGTCTTTATCTCGCTCATTATCTCATCCTCCTCAATGCGTCCGCTATAGCGGTATTTGCAAAACGTTCTCTTCCGGGTCTGTCTCCCTGTCTCTTGCCATTATCTTTATTATGTTTATTATTGTTATCGTGTTTGCCGGATTCCGGTCTCCTGCCTTCAGGCTTTCTGTTTTCGGTCTTTTTGTCTCCGGACCTTGCGGTGCCGTTGTCCTTAAGCTTTGTGGAGGTACCCTTCATGGTGAGGGAGATCCTGCCCTTTTTAACATCCACGTCCAGAACCTTCACTTCCACGATATCCCCGATGCTGACCACCTCTAAGGGATGCTTTATGTATCTGTCACAGAGCTCCGAAATATGCACAAGACCGTCCTGATGAACTCCTATATCCACGAAAACACCGAAGTCGATCACGTTTCTGACTGTCCCCTTCAGAACCATTCCCGGAGTCAGATCCTTCATATCCAGAACATCGCTGCGCAGTATGGGTTTCGGCATGTCATCTCTGGGATCCCTGGCCGGTTTCTCCATCTCTTTGATGATGTCCTTTAAGGTTATCTCTCCCACATCAAGTTCCTTGGAAAGAGACACTATGTCGCCTATCTTCGCAGAGATACCGTCTAACGCGTGCTCTTTTATGGCACTCTTGTCCAGCCCAAGCTTAGCTATCAGCGCATCCGCGGCTTTATAGGACTCCGGATGCACTCCCGTGGCATCCAAAGGCTCGTCACCGTCATTGATCCTGCAGAATCCTGCACACTGCTCAAATGCCTTCGGTCCCAGCTTGGAGACCTTTAAGAGCTGTTTCCTGTTGGTGAACCTGCCGTTTGCCTCTCTGTAATCCACGATGTTTTTGGCTATGGTCTTCGAAATACCGGAAATATACTGAAGCAGTGAGACCGATGCCGTGTTCAGATCGACTCCCACCTTATTAACACAGTCCTCCACAACTGCGGACAGGGTATTGTCCAGTTTCTTTTGATTCATATCGTGCTGGTACTGACCCACACCCACAGACTTGGGATCTATCTTCACAAGCTCTGACAGCGGATCCTGTAAACGTCTCGCCATGGATGCAGCCGAGCGTTTTCCCACATCCAGATCCGGAAACTCCTCCGTAGCCAGCTTGCTGGCAGAGTACACAGATGCGCCAGCCTCATTGACTATGATGTAATCAACCTTCACCGGAAGCTCTTTTATAAGCTCGCAGATGACAGCCTCAGACTCACGGCTCGCAGTACCGTTACCCAAAGATATGATGGAAACATTATGCTTTTCAACAAGTTTTTTAATGACAGCTTTAGACTCAGCCACCTTATTCTGCGGCTCTGTGGGGAATATGACTGTAGTGTCCAAAACCTTTCCCGTGGGATCTACCACCGCGATCTTGCAGCCTGTCCTGAATGCAGGATCCCAGCCCAAGACCACGCGGCCTGCGATGGGTGGCTGCATGAGAAGCTGTTTCAGGTTCTCACCGAATACCTTTATTGCGGCATCCTCTGCCTTCTCTGTAAGGTCATTTCTGATCTCGCGCTCTATTGATGGCATTATGAGACGTTCATAAGCATCTTTTACGGTATTTTCAAGCAAAGTCTTTATCTGCCCGTTATCCGTATGTATAATCTGACGATTCAGGTAATCTATGATCTCCTGCTCCTCAACCTTTACGGTAACTGTGAGGAATTTCTCTTTCTCACCGCGGTTTAAGGCCAGGATACGGTGTCCGGGGATCTTCTCC
>JAEEGL011969150.1_pt1 | contig 16866 bp, 16 predicted proteins | sample 9134231 | NCBI WGS metagenome assembly JAEEGL01 (sample SAMN16246548, study PRJNA631951) | gut metagenome | biome: gut microbiome; feature: rumen; material: fiber-attached | host: Bos | place: Iran: Karaj | collected 2018-10
CTTGAGTTTTTCGGTTACTTCATTTATGATTCTTTCCACAGGGGACACCTCTCTTTGTGGTTTTTTGGTATTGTGGTAGATTCATTAAACCACTTTGAGGTGCCCTCTGTCTCGTTTTTCCTACACCTATTTTACACTAAGCGGAAAACAAAGGAATGTCTGCCATGATCTATCTGGATAACGCCGCCACCACCAGACCCTGCCCCCAGGCCGTGCAGGCCATGCACAGCGCCATGACGGAGCTTTGGGGCAATCCCTCCGCCGCCTACGGTCCCGGCCGGGAGGCAAAGGCCGCCCTGGACAGGGCCAGGGAGCAGGTGCTCCGCGCCCTGGGCCCCGGCGCCGAGGCCGGGAAGCTCACCTTCACCTCCGGAGGCACGGAGGCGGACAATCTTGCCCTGAAGTGCTGCGCCTTCCGGCAGCGCCACCGGGGCAAACATATCCTCAGCTCCCCCGTGGAGCACGACGCCGTGCTGAAAAGCCTCGCCTCCCTCCGCTCCCAGGGCTGGGAGGTGACCCTCCTGCAGCCGGACAGTGACGGGCGCGTCACCCCGGAGGCGGTGGAGGCGGCGCTCCGGGAGGACACGGTGCTGGTGAGCCTCATGCTGGTGAACAACGAGACCGGGGCGGTGACGGATATCCCCGGCATCCGGTCCGTGCTGGACCGGCACGGCTCCGCCGCCCTGCTGCATACGGACGCCGTACAGGGCTTCCTCAAGCGCCCCTGGTCCCCCGGGAGCCTGGGCGCGGATATGATCACCCTCAGCGCCCATAAGATCTGCGGCCCCAAGGGGGCCGGAGCCCTGTGGGTCCGGTCCGGCATCCGGCTGGAGCCCCTGCTCCACGGCGGCGGTCAGGAGGAGGGGCTGCGCTCCGGCACGGAGGCCATGCCCGCCATCCTGGCCTTCGGCGCGGCGGCGGAGGCCATGGCGGCACGGGGGGACATGTACTCCCGGTACGCCGCCCTCCGGGAGATCCTGCGCCGGGAGCTGCCCGGGGCCGTCTTTGTGGGCGGCGGCGGGGAGTGCTCCCCCCATATCTGCTGCGTCTCCTTCCCCGGCGCCAGGGCGGAGGTGCTGCAGTCCTGGCTGGACAGCAAGGGCGTCTGCGTCTCCCGCGGCTCCGCCTGCGCCAAGGGCAGGCGCAGCCACGTGCTGGAGGCCCTGGGCCTTCCCGCCGGGGTCATCGACGGGGCCCTGCGGGTCTCCTTCGGCCCGGATACGGCGGAAGAGGACGTCCTGCGCTTCTGCGCCCTGGTCCGGGAGTGCGTCAGCCGCTACTTCCCCTGACCGCTTTTGTTAACTGTTTCGCTGAATGGCAAGAGAATCTCCGGATTATCTCTTGCATGTTGGCCGTACCTATGTTAGTATTATGAAATCCCTAACGGGCCAAGACAGACAGGAAGGTACAGGTGACAAGCATGGTCTCAATGGCAATACTCGGTTTTGGCATCGTAGGCTCCGGCGTGGCCGGCGTACTGCGGAAGAACCAGGACCAGATCAGCGCCGCCGCCGGAGACGAGGTCCGGCTGAAGTATATCGTGGACGTGCGGGACTTTCCGGACAGTCCCTTTGCCGGTCTGCTCACCCGGGATTTCTCCGTGGTGGAGCAGGACCCGGAGGTGACCGTGGTGGTGGAGACCATCGGCGGCTGCGGTGTGGCGCTGGACTTCACCCGTCGGGCCCTGGCAGCCGGAAAGCATGTAGTCACCTCCAACAAGGCCCTCGTGGCGGCCCACGGCAGGGAGCTTCTGGAGCTGGCCAAAGCGCACAACGTGAACTATTTCTTCGAAGCCAGCGTGGGCGGCGGCATCCCCGTGCTGCGGCCGCTGCGCTTCGATCTTGCGGGCAACCGCATCACCCGCATCCGGGGCATCCTCAACGGCACCACGAACTACATCCTCACCTCCATGCTGCAGGACAAGCTCAGCCTGGAGGACGCCCTGAAGGGCGCCCAGGCCAGAGGCTATGCCGAAGCCAATCCCACGGACGACCTGATCGGCATGGACGCCGCCAGGAAGCTGGCCATCCTTGCGGATCTGAGCTGGGGCCGGGAGGTCAGGGCGGAGGATATTTCCCGGGAGGGGATCGGGGAGGTCAGCCTTCTGGACGTGGAGCTGGCCGCCGGCCTGGGGGGCAAGCTGAAGCTCATCTGCGAAGCCCAGCCCCTGGAGGACGGCACCCTTGCCGCCGTGGTGGCGCCCCATGTGGTCATGCCCGGCAGCATGCTCTACGGCGTGGATTATGCCTTCAACGCCGTGCTGGTCACCGGCAACGCCCTGGGCGACGCCATGTTCTACGGCACCGGCGCGGGCAGCGAGCCCACGGCCAGCGCCGTTCTGGGCGACGTGATCGACGCGGTGACGCACGCCGACCGCCGCCGCGACATAGGCTGGTGCGGGACGGCCGCGCTGACCGGTCCCGAGGCGCTTCCCGGCCGCTGGTACGTCCGGCGGGGGAGCGAAGCGCATATCGAGGACTGCCGTCCCTGCCTGAAGCCCGGAGACGGCGCGGTATGCTACCGCGTCCTGGATACCTGACAAGAGCACGCCGCCCCGCAGCCGGGCGGGCGAGATAAAGGTGGGATCGTAAACAATGCTGATCGTACAGAAATTCGGCGGCTCCTCCGTTGCGGACGCCGCCAAGCTGCGCCGGGTGGCCGGCATCATTGCGGATACGAAGCGGGCGGGCAACGACGTGGTGGTGGTCCTCTCCGCCCAGGGGGACACCACGGACGACCTGATCGACAAGGCAAAGGAGATCTCTCCGGAGCCGAACCGCCGGGAGCTGGATATGCTCCTGGTCACCGGCGAGCAGATCTCCATCTCCCTGTGCGCCATGGCGCTGCAGGAGATGGGCGTGCCCGCCATTTCCCTGCTGGCCTGGCAGATCCGCATGCGCACCAGCTCGGAGCACGGCAGCGCCCGCATCCGGAACATGGATACGGAGCGGATCCGGCAGGAGCTGGACCAGGGCAAGGTGGTCCTGGTGGCGGGCTTCCAGGGCGTTGACCGCAGGGGGGACATGACCACCCTGGGCCGGGGCGGGAGCGACACCACCGCCGTGGCCATCGCCGCGAAGATGCACGCGGACCTTTGCCAGATCTATACGGACGTGGAGGGCGTGTACACCGCCGATCCCCGTCTTGTTCCCAACGCCAGAAAGCTGAACGAGATCACCTACGCGGAAATGCTGGAGCTTGCCTCCATGGGCGCGCAGGTGCTGCACAACCGCAGCGTGGAGCTGGCGAAGCGCTACGGCGTGGAGCTGGAGGTGCTCTCCAGCTACGTCCGCAAGCCCGGTACAAAAGTTAAGGAGGTCGTGAAAGCCATGGAGGAAACCAAGGTCAGCGGCATTGCGAAGGACGACAAGATCGCCCGCATCGCCCTTGTGGGTCTGAAGGACGAGCCCGGCATCGCGTTCCGGGTGTTCCGGGTCCTGTCAAAGGAGAATACCAATGTGGATCTGATCCTCCAGTCCATCGGCCGGGACAATACGAAGGACATCAGCTTCACCGTGGCCAGGGAGGATCTGCACAGGGCCGTCGCCGCCCTGGAGGCGGAGAAGGACGCCATCGGCTATGAAAAGCTCACGGTGAACGACCAGGTCTGCAAGCTGAGCGTCGTGGGCGCCGGCATGATCAACAAGTCCGGCATCGCCGTCATGCTCTTCGAGGCCCTGGCCTCCGCCCAGGTGAACATCCACATGATCTCCACCAGCGAGATCAAGATCTCCGTTCTCATCGACGCCAGCAAGGCGAACGCCGCCATGCTGGCCGTGCACCGGAAGTTTTTCGAGGAATGATCCCGTCGCTGCCGGGCGCTCTTTCCCCGGCAGCGGCTCTCTCCCCGGCGCCCTCGTCTTTTTTATGCATTTTATTGAAATTCGGTCTTGTAATTTCAGACCTATTGTGCTAAACTGCATTTACAAGTGACGCAAGCCTTGATTTTACCTGGTTGTGGAGGACGATAATATGGAATTCGATCCGAAGAGAGCAGGCATTCTGAAGCGCTGCAAGATCGCCCATCTGGCGATCGTCATCGTCGTTGTGCTGATCTTCCTGCAGTGGTTCATGCCGTATTTCAAGTACGCGCCCTGGGATGATAAGGACCTCAAACAGCAGACCAGCATGTGGGGCGAGATTTTCTTCAACTTCAACTTCATGCAGCTGGAAGACTACATGAAGGAAGACGCTGAGTATAAGGTTTCTCCTCCCTACTCTGAGGAAATGCCCTTCAAGTTCATCAGCCTGCGGCAGCTGGGCGCCCCCGTCCTGGTGATGGTCTGCGGCATCATCATCCTGGCCACCATGGGCAAAAAGGGCATTGCGATCAACGTCATCCCGCTGATCGCCTCCATCGTGGGCATCAAGGGCTGGTTCTTCGGCAACCTGATCCCCAGGTGGTGCAACGTGGCTGCTTCCAAGTACATCGGCGGTGCGTTGATGATCATTCTTCTCTTGTGCACGATCGCAAACATCGTTTTCTGCATCCAGGAGATGAAGTCCCGTCCTGCGGACTACTACCTCCCCTCTCTCAACTGATTTCGGCTTTCCGGGACGGCGCACAATGTGCGCCGTCCTTTTTTCATGCCCGGAGGCGTCCGCCTCCGGGCGCGCTGACTCCGCCCCCGCCCCGGCGGACGACCCGGGTCCCGCCGGGAGCAGCCGGGCATAACCGGAAGCACAGGGCGCATACACTCTACCATCATCGTTCGGGAGTGGTATGCGTGCATGAGTACATCGAGCAGCGGGTCAGGGACCTGGCTGTGTACATCATAGAGAACAATGCTACCGTGCGCGGTGCGGCAAAGCATTTCGGCGTCAGCAAGTCCACGGTACACAAGGATATGACCCAGCGCCTGCCGGAATGCGATCCCTCGCTGTACCTGCGGGTCAAGGCGATCCTGGACCGGAACAAGGCGGAGCGGCACCTTCGGGGCGGCGCGGCCACCCGGCGGAAATACCGGGGCGGCGCGTCGCCGGAGGCCGTCTGAGACCGCCGGGGAGCAGGAGCGATCGGAAGGGGCGCAGCCGGGAGTCATTTCCGGCTGCGGGGCTTTTTCCCCGGGGCAGTGGAAAGACGGGCGGAGATATGCTATACTGTACCCTGCCGCCGGGCTCCGGCGGACGATCACAGGAAACAGGTCAGTACATGAAAAAGCTCGATCTTTCCCTCTCCGGCACGGTGTTTCGCCTGGCGGGACCCACCATGCTGGAGCAGCTCATGCACACCGCCGTGCAGTATATCGACACCGCCATGGTGGGCTCCCTGGGCACCGCGGCCACCGCCGCCGTGGGCTCCACCACCACGGTGAACTGGCTCATCGGCTCCACCATTTCCGCCATGGGGGTGGGCTTTCTTGCCTATATCTCCCAGGCCCGGGGCGCCGGGGAATATGAACGGGCCCGGCGGGCCTCCGCCCAGGCCGTGCTCATGATGCTGGTGATCGGGCTGGTGTTCACGGTCCTGCCCCTGTCCGTGGCCCGGCAGGTGCCGGTATGGATGCAGGTGGAGACCGCCGTCCGGCCTCTGGCCGCCCGGTATTTCTTCATCATCTATGTGCCCACCCTGTTCCGGGCCGCCAGCATGCTCTCCGGCACCCTGCTCCGGGCCGCCGGGGACACCCGGACGCCGATGCTGGCGGGCATCCTGATGAACGCGGTGAACGTGATCCTGAACGCCCTGCTCATCTTCCCGGGCCGCACGGTAAGCCTGTTCGGCCTGACCCTGCGCCTGTGGGGGGCGGACCTGGGCGTCGTGGGCGCAGCCGCCGCCACCGCCGTCAGCTTCGTCCTGGGGGGCGTCGTGCTGCTCCGGGTGCTTTGGCGGCACCGGGAGATCTCCCCCGCCGGGTATTCCCTGAAGCCGGACGGCAGCGTGCTGAGGCCCTGCCTCCGGGTGGCGGTGCCCGCCGTGTTCCAGCGCTTTGCCACCAGCCTGGGCTACGTGGTCTTTGCCAGCATGATCAACTCCCTGGGGGAGATCTCCACCGCGGCCCATACCGTGGCAAACACCGTGGAGTCCGCCTTCTATGTGCCGGGGTACGGCATGCAGACCGCTGCCGCCACCCTCACCGGGGAGTGCGTGGGGGCCGGAGACCGGGGCAGACTGCGCAAGGTCACCACCGCCATCATGGTGCTGGAGACCGGACTCATGCTCCTCTCCGGCGCGCTGCTCTTCCTCTTCGCCCCCCGGATGGCGGGGCTCTTTTCCCGGGATCCCCAGGTGATCGGCCTGGCCTCCCGGGTCCTGCGGATGGTGGCCCTGTCCGAGCCCTTCTACGGGGTATACGTGGTGCTGGAGGGCTGCCTCCAGGGGGCCGGAAACACCCGCATGCCCTTCCTGTTCAACGTGGCGGGGATGTGGGGCGTGCGCATCCTGGGCACCCTGCTGGTGGTGACGGTCCTCGGTCACGGCCTCACCGCCGCCTGGGGGGCCATGATCTGCCATAACCTGCTCCTGTTCCTCATCTACGTGCTGTACTGCCGGTACGGCCGCTGGAACAGCCTGCTGCGGAAGCAGGTCTGACATAGACGGCATACGCCGGTGCGCTTGGCCTTACGGCTGCGCGCACCGGCGTTTTTCTGTCCTTGCTCATTCCATGGGGGTGAGATACCTGGCGCAGAAGGGCTTGATCTGTCCCCTGTCGTACACGTGCAGGCTGCAGCGGCGCAGCCGCTCCAGGTTCAGATTCATGGCGTCCTGGAAGGCCATGGCGGAGAGGGTCAGGCTGCCATGGCGGATGCGGTACAGGAAGGTATCAAAATCCATCTCCTCCGAAAGCTCCCCCGGGGGCGGCGGGGTCTCCGGCCCACGCATCCAGTGCTTTGCCACATACTCCCGGTTCTCCCTGGCGGTGCCCCGGGTGCGGGGCGCCAGGGTGACGTCCGTGAGGGGCTGCAGGGAAGCGTCCTTTTCGATCAGGAAGGCGGCATGGAAACCGCAGAGGGGGTGGTCGCAGCGGGAGGGCATGAAGCTGCTCACCGGGATCCCGGCCTGGTGGGCAATATCCGCCATGAGCCGGTCCAGGGTATACCGCTCCTCCCGGGCAGGGCGTCCGGGATACCGCCCGAAATAGGAAACGGGCTGGAAATGCACCCCCCGGACTGCCGGGGCCAGAGAGGCGGCAAGGCGCACGATGCCCCCCAGGTCATCGTCATTGACCCCCGCTGCCACCGTGGGCACCAGGGTGACGCCGATATGCTGTTGGGCGCAGGCGCGGACGGCCTCCAGCTTGGTCTCCAGCAGCGGCGCTCCCCGGAGGGTCTCATAGATCTCCTCCCGGGTCCCGTCGAACTGGAGGAACACCACGTCCAGCCCCGCCTCCGCCAGACGCCGGACGTACTCCGGCTCCCGGGCCAGGCGGAGCCCGTTTGTGTTCACCTGGGTATAGCTGCAGCCCGCCTCCTTCGCGCAGCGCACCAGCTCCGGCAGGTCGTCCCGCAGGGTCGGCTCCCCGCCGGAAAACTGGATGAGGGGCTTTCCGCACCTTTGGGCGATATCCCGGATGGCCCGCTCCAGCTCCTCCCGGGAGGGATCCTCCTCCCTGGTCCCGCCGCAGGCAAAGCAGTACCGGCAGCGGAGATCGCAGCGATTCGTGACCTCCAGGAGCACGCAGCAGGACCCGGTCTCATGCTCGCCGCAGAGGCCGCAGTTTTCCGGACACCCCAGGGCGCTCCCCTCCGGCAGCGGCTCCGTGCCCAAAAGCCACTCCTCCAGCCTGATCCGCCCCTGCCAGACGGGAACGCTGAAGCTCCCGTGCTCCGGGCACGTCTTTTCCAGGCATACCTGCCCGTCAGCGTACCTGCGCAGCTCCGCCGGGAGATTGCGCAGACACACCGGGCACACGGAACGGGTATCCCGCAGCTTTTCCCCTCTCATCCGCCCATACCCAGACTTTCCGACTTGAAGATCATCAGCTCCAGCTGATACGCTTCGGAGACGGACCTTGCCGCCCCGGAGACGATCCTCTCCAGCGTTTCCGCCGGGCAGACGGCGCTGGCGTTCAGCACCACGGCGATATCCGTGCAGGGCTTCGTGAACCGGCGGGCGACCCGGACGGGCCTGTCCGTGCCGAGCAGATCGACCTTGCCGTAGTCCCCCTCCGGCTCCCAGGCCAGGAGCTTCAGATGGGGGATCTCCCCGCCGGCGGCCCGGAACCCCTCCTGCACCGCTCCGGCCATATCCGTGAGGTAGGCGCTGCCGTCAAAGTCATTGCAGCAGACCGCGGCGTGGTACTGGAGGTAATACTCGCTCATCTTCCCCATGGCACTGCGGAACTCCTTCCCGCCATAGCCGATATCCGGACGGCGCAGGGAGGCCTCCCCGTCCATCAGGGCCCGGGCCAGCTCCTCCAGCCCCTCCCCCGTGACGGCGCTGACGGAGATCACCTTCGCCGGGGGATAGTGTTCTCCCAGCCAGGCGATATCCGCTTCCCTCTGCTCCGGACTCAGCAGATCGCACTTGTTCAGCACGATCAGGTCCGCCTCCTTCAGCTGGGCGTCGTATATGTATTGAAGGCTGCCCCCCGTACCGCTGCGCAGCAGCTCCACCGTCCGGGGCTCCGCCAGCACCGTGAAGGGGGCCAGGGAGAACTGACCGGGGTATTTCTCCGTCAGGCCGTGATATACGTGCTCCAGGGCTCCCACGCCAAAGCCGGGAATATCCGAAACGACCAGCAGGCAGCCCTGGGCATAATAGCCGTTGAGCCGGTCCGCAAGCTGCCCGTTTACATAGCATATGCAGTTGTCCGTGATCTCCGAGGCATTCAGGCCGCTGAGCTGCGCCAGCCGGTTATCCGCCAGGCTGACCCCGTGGCCCAGATCGTTGGAGATCATGGCGGCCTTGCCGCGGGTCTCGGCGAAGTGCCGGGTCAGGGCCATCATGCAGGTGGTCTTTCCTGCGCCCAGGAAGCCGCTGAACACCGCAAACTTCTTCATGATCTGATCCCCCTTATGCAGACTGCAGGGCCGCAGCGGCAGCAGTCCGCCCCGCCGGGCAATCGCTCCCCCTCGCCCCGAAGCGCCCCGGATACGGCCCCGGAGAGTCTGGCCAGGGCCCGGATCAGGCGGAGCTCCACCTTTTCCCCGCCGAAGCTCAGGGCCTGCAGGAGCTTTTGGGCATAGGCGCAGCCCTCGCCGCTGATGGAATAATACTTCCAGGGTCCCTCCCGGCGCGCCTTCACGATGCCGGAGGCGCAGAGGATCTGCATGTGATAGGAGAGGGTGGGCTGGGAAATATCCAGGGCCTCCAGCAGCGTGCAGGCGCACTTTTCCCCCTCCGTCAGCAGCTCCAGGACCCGCAGGCGCCGCTCATCGGAAAACGCGCGGAACACCCGGAGATAATCGCCGTTCATCGTCTCTCCCCCTTTTCCGGGAGACAGTATACCCCGGATATCGAAAAAAATCAATCCCTCGCGCCGGCGCAGACAGCGTAAACGGGTCTGACCGGGGCAGGCGATCACGCCTGCCCCGGTCAGACTTCCGTTCTGCCGCGCCGGTCAGCCCCGGCTCAGCTTCTGCCGGGTCTGGGCCACCTTCCCGGGCTCTGCGGGCTCGGTCTGATACCAGCCCTTGGCGGTCATGTCGTCAAACAGGTCCGCCTGGATGCAGTGCTCCTCCTCCAGGATATCCAGAAAGGTACTGCGGAGCCGTGGATCCACGCACTCGCCGGCAAAGGTGTTGTAGGCGGAGGTGAGCTGCTTCTGCCCGGTCAGGCAGTCGTTCAGGATCTCCTTCTCCCCCATCGTTGCCGCGCACTGGTTCGGATTCGTCATCTGCTTCTCCCTCCTCACTGCAGGAAGGTCATCAGCGTATCGCAGTGCTGCTGATGCTTATCCGCAATGGAGTTCAGGTCTCCCTGGATCTTGGCGTCGCTGCAGAGGCACGCCATTGCCCTGTACTTTTTGACCATGACCTGCTCGGTCTTGATCGTGTCGTCAAGGGCCGTCAGCTCTTTGGATGTCAGATTCGCCATAGCTCTCTCCGGTCATTTGATTTGGGCCACCGTCCATAGCTTGCCCAGTCTGCGCCGGTTCAGTCACCGGCACGCCATCCAAGATCCGGAATATCAGCCATCTTCTTCCGCCCAGCTCCCGAGGCGTGCCGAAGCAGAAGATGGGCATGGCGGCAAAGGGGCGGTCCGGCTCCAGGGGCACCGCCAGAAGCTCCGCGTCCCCCTCCCGTCGGCTCAGGACCCCGGCCCTCCGCAGCCCCTCTCCCATGGCCCGGAGCTCCCGGTCCCGGAAAAGCCGTTCCGGCTCCCGCTCCTCCTGCCAGCCCTCGCCCCAGTCCCGGGTCAGGCGGCAGCGGTCTATGCGCTCCAGCCCCATGCTCCGCAGAGCTGCGGGGGAAAACCGCCGCTCCAGGCCGAAGCCGCTGCCGGAGGGCGTCATGACCCCCAGGGAGCGGCTGTGGCCCCCGCACTCCGCCGTCAGCCGGAACACGCCGCTGCGCCGGGTGCGGCACAGGGCCCGGAAGCGCAGATAGGCTCCCCAGGGGGCCACCTCCAGCTCCCCCACAGGCTCTTCTCCGTCGTAAATAACATATTTTCCCACTATACCCATGCAAAAAAACAGGGCCGGCTCACGCCGGCCCCGAACCTTTCTCCGTTTACTCAGGAAACGGTATACTCTCCCCGGACCAGGAGCATCACGTTGTTCCCCACGGCCCGGATCCCGTTGCCCGGAATGGTCACCATATACAGGTGGTTCTTTTCCAGGGCCGCCCCGTCGTCCAGCATGCCCGCGGTGGTGGCGTCCACCAGGCCGGGGCTGGAGGAGGCCGCAACGCTGGCGGAGCCGATGCGCAGCAGGATCTCCACGCCCCGCTCGCCGGTAAGGACCTGCCCGTTCTCCATCACGATCAGGCGGAATACGCTGGCGGCCACGTCCCGCACCTCCAGGCTGGCGGCCTCCAGGGCGGCGATCCGCTCCTCCAGCTCCCCCTTCAGGGTCTGGAGCTTCGCGTCCATGTCGGAGCGCAGCTCCTCCCCGATCCTGGCGGAGAACACCTGCTCCAGGTAGCTGAGGGTCACCAGGGGGTCCCCCTCGCCGCCGGGCACGGGAGCGGTCTCGTTGGCGGCCAGGACGGCGGTGAACACCGCTGCCGCCGCCAGCAGCACGATCAGGGTGAGGCGCAGGACTTTTTTCATCTCTTTCTCCTCTTTCGCGGCCCCGGGAGGGGGCGGGTCACATGGCTGCTCCGGCGCGGCGCTGGGCGCTGCCGCCCAGCCCGAAGCTCACCGCGATGGCGTTGTCCACCCGGCTCATCATGGCGTCGTCCAGCTTGCCCATGCGCTCCCGCAGCCGCTGTTTATCTATGGTGCGGATCTGCTCCAGCAGAATGATGGAATCCTTGGTCAGGCCGCAGCTCTGGCCCCCCAGGGAAATATGGGTGGGGAGTCTGGCCTTGCCTGTCTGGGAGGTGATCGCCGCGGCGATCACCGTAGGGCTGTAGCGGTTGCCGATATCGTTCTGCACGATAAGTACAGGCCGCATACCGCCCTGCTCGCTGCCTACCACGGGACTCAGGTCCGCGTAGTAGATGTCTCCTCTTCTCACGGTGTTCAGCATCGTTTTCACGCTCCGTTGAATGGTCTGCCGGTCCATACTATGTCCGACAACATCATTCTTCCACAGAGCGGAAAATTTATACCCCCGGAGCCGCATCGGTCCCGGCTTCGGCGGGCAGATAGCTGCACATGAGGCAGACCCTGCCGTCCACCGCGATCTCGGAATATACCGGCGAGCCCGTCTCCCGGCTGAACCAGACCCGGCACCGGTACCTGCCGTCCTCCCCCGCGCCGCCCACGTCCATTTCCGCGGCCACGCAGGAGATCCCGTTCAGGGTCTCGTGCCAGCACTGGGTCACGCTGCCCCGCAGCCAGGCCCGGAGCTGCAGGGGAAAGGCCTGGAGGGGACTTGCCTCCCGCACCAGGGCGCCGGTATCCAGCTGGAGGCCGTCCAGAAGAAAGCGGGCCTCCCCCTCCGCCAGGCGGACGGACACGTCCCGCAGCTCCAGGGGCTCCTCCACCTGGAGGAGACCGCCCTCGGCGCCGCCCGTATAGCACAGGCGGCAGGCGTACACCCGGTCCCCGTGGTCGGCCCGCAGGTCCGCCCGCAGGGTCACTTCCCCCTGCTCCAGCAGGGACGTGCGGAGCTTCAGGAACGCCTCCCTGTCCCGGTCCCCCACGGCGCCGCCGCAGCCCGCCGGGATCAGCACCAGGACGGCCCACAGCGCCGGAAGGACCCGGCGCAGCTTTGCGCGAATACCCAAGCAGAGCCTCCTTTCCCCGGCTCCGGGGAGCCGGTCACTCTGCTGTAAGGGTATTCTTCTTATCCGGGGAATAGTCCATTTTCCTGCCCAGATACCCCGCAAAGGCCTCCAGGAGGCGGTCGTTGGGGCTCAGGTACACCAGCTCCCGGGTCCCGTCCTGCCGCTGGACGATGAAGAACCAGCGGTCCGGATCCCGGGGACCCACGGAGGCGTCCAGGGTGCGGGTAAAGCTTTCCTGCAGCGCTTCCTGCCTTGTCCCCGCCGGGGCCATCAGGACGATGTCCCGCCAGGACACGCTGAACACGGTGCTGCGCTTCCGCTTGCCCCGGATCATATCCACGTCCAGATCGCCGTTGATGAAGGAGTATTCGAATTCCTTGACGGTGTATACAAAGGCGAAGAACTCCAGGATCACCACCACGGCAATGAGCGCAGGGAAGAAAATGCGGATCAGTACGATGGTCGGAGCGAGCTGGAAGAAATGGCGCACCAGCACGAAGGCCAGGGTAATGAGGATCAGACCCAGGAACGCGGCGCCCACACGGAACATCGTCTCCCCGCCGGGGCGGTGCCGCCGCACGAGCTGTTCCACAAATACGTCATGATAGGTCTTCATCCCATCCCTCCTTTCCGGACTTTCTACAGTATACGCATATTTTCCCGTTTTGTCCACCGGAAAAAAGTTCGCGCTCCCCTCCGCCCTGCGTGAGTATTTGTATTTTGTGATTGAATCCAATGCTGCTGTGTGGTATTCTGTTGTAAAATATAGATAATATTTGTAGATATTCGGAAAGCGGGGAGATCGACATGAAGGGCAGAAGGTTTTGTCCGGCACTCCTGGCCGCGCTGACCGCGGTGCTGCTGGCGGCGCTGCTGTCCTTGGCGGCGTGGGCGGCGCCGGGCGACGAGTCCGGCGGCGAAGCGTCCGTCTGGGACGCCATCCGCGCGCTGGAGGAAGCGCGGCTGAACGCCGCCGGGGAGGAGGCCCGGACCGCCCTGGCCTGCTCTGAGGATTTTTATACCGGGCTCTTTCCCGAGGTGGAGGCCCTCGTCACGGCGCGGGCGGACTACGAGCCGGGGACGGTGTTCTATCACAAGGGTGGGCTGTTCTGGGAGACGACGGACGGCGTGGCCAACGGCTACTTCCCCTCCCTGCGGGCGGAGCATGCCCTGGAGGCGGAGGAAACGGCCAATGCGGAGCCGCTGTCCGACGCGGAGCTCGCGGAGCTGGAGCAGATCCTGTCAGAGAACGAGGGGGCCGCGGAGCTGATGAGCTTCGACGAAAGCGCCCACTACGACACGGCCTTCTTCTCGCCCAACTTCGGCAAATCGGTCGGCCCCTTTCATTTCAATCAAGAGACCTTTTATAAGATCCAGGAGATCGCCAACTGGACCGGCGGGAATTACGAAGCCTATTTCGGCGCCGACGCTACCGTCGAACGCCTTGCGTCGGCGCTGCAGGATTGCTGTGTGGTCGTGGTCAACACCCACGGCTGTGTCGGCGGCTTTGAGCTGGCCCGCAGCGCTGCGCTCACAGCCGCCGACTGGAAGAAGGACGAGAACTGCACCAACGGGAACTACTACCACGCCGTGCTGATGTCCGACGATATCGTAGTGGTGGACGCCCACACCATCATCAATCACATGACCGGGCCGGCCGCGGGCGGTCTGCTGATCCTCGGCTGCTGCCACAGTATGGAGGATGATTCCCTGGAGCGGCCCCTGCGGGATGCGGGCGTCGGCACCGTGTTCGGCTATTCCCGCAGCGTGCAGCACAACTTCGACGATATGGCGATGGAGGAATTCCTGACCGCCATCAGCCGGGGCAATTCCATTGCCCGCGCCTCCCAGTATATGCGGGAGCGTCTGGTGAAGCGCACCGGCCTCGCGGACCGCAGCGCCGTCTACTGGGATCCCTGGTGCATGGATCTGGGCGACTATTTCTGCAGGACGGAAGCGGAGGCCCGGGAACACGGCAAAGCCTTCATCTGGATCACCAGCGACGCGGACCCCTACCCCACGGGGGAATACGGCACCCAGTGCAAGCAGGCCGTGACCAGCACCTGGACGGTGCCCCGGCGGCCGACGGCCGGGACGCAGGACATCGAGATCGCCGCCCCGGTGGGAACCGAGTTCAAAAAATACTTCGGCAACGCCTGGGTAGACAAGGTAGAGGGCACAGCGACCCTGCTCCACCCGGAGCAGATCCCGGCGACGGTCTGCACCGGCGTCACACAGTTCAACCTCGATCCGGTCATCGGCTATGACAAAACGGTGTACTATTCCTTCCTCACCGGCGTCTTCACCTTCCCCGGCTATTGGGAGAGCGAGGTGGAGCTGCTCAACGGCAGCGGTCAGCGGGAGATCCGCAAGATCCGCCTGATGGCGTATTCCGAAGAACCCAGCGATACGGTCGAAATGAGTACCGCCTACCAGATCGGCTCGTATTATCTGGCATGGAAGGTGGCCGACAGCGAGACCTACCAGGTCGATCTCCTGGATGGCAGCCTTCCGGAGGGAGCTGAGCTCTATCGGTCGAAAAACGGCGCTCTGGTGAAGGGCTATCCGCGGGAGACGGGCGTTTTCACCTCACGCTGGCGCGTGATCTATTGGAACGGCACTACGGAGGAGCTGCAGCTGACCCTGACGATCACGGACGAGCCTGCGTATTACAACCAGACGATCACCGAACGGGCCGGCCAGCCCCTGTATCTCGGCCTGGAAACGGGCGACGGCAGCGGCGTCTATTTCATGGAGATGATCGACGGTGCGTTCCCCCCCGGCGTCAGTATGCGCTACTCCCAGAGCGAGGCCCCCTGCATCACCGGACAGTGCGACACACCCGGCGAGTATACGGTCAAACTCCGCATCGTGACCGGTCGGTTCAAAACCATAATCCACACGATTCGCTTCAGCTTCTATTGGACGGCCGACAAGTATAAAAACCTGGACCTGGACCTGACGGGCGGCACGGCGTATCTGACCGCCGCGCAATACGAGCGCGTGTGGAACGGCCTGCTCTACGCCTCCAACAGCGGCCAGATCGCAGCGAACAAAATGTCCTTCGACCTGGACAAGGACGGCAGTCTGGACCTGCGGCTGGACCGCAATTTCAGCTCTGTCACGCTGCTATACGGCAATTCCCTGGAGGAAGACGCCCTGTATTTCAAGCCGGACGAAGCGACACGGAAGCTTCTCCATGACGCCGGGATCGCCGACTGGTATGAGCAGCTCGCCCTGTATCTGACGGAGTTCTACCCGCTGATCATCGACGGCACCATGGTCACGAGCCGCAACCGGAGGGACGTGCTGAACAACGGCGTCTTCTCCTTCGACGGGCTGAACACGCTGACGGTCCGCGGGAGCTATGCGGGCGAAACCGACGAACCGCTGATCGCGCAGGGCTTTTCCGATTTTACGGTCCGCGTGGAGGAGAACGTGACCCTGAGCGCAAAGGATACGGGCATTTTGTGCAGAGGCAGGACCACCGTCACCGGACCGGGGCTGCTCTATCTCAAGGCCGGAGGCGCGGGCATCCTCTGTTCCCAGTGGGAGAGCGGGAAGCCCGACCTGACCCTGTCCGACGCGACGGTGCACATCGAGGCGGGCACGACCGCGCTGCTCTGCGGCGACGGGAGTTCCTGCACACTCACCTTCGATCATGCGGAGGCGAAGCTGAAGGGTGGGACCGGCGCCGCCGGGGGCTTCGGTTCGATCAGGCTGTTCAAGACAATGCTGAAGCCCCTCAGTGACTGCCGGATCGACGGCGGGGCCTTTGTTTCCGGCTCGTCAGCCGCGAAGGCGGCCGAGCTCCTCGCCTATGACGAGGCGTACGGCCTGACCGTCGACGGCGTGGAGGTGACGGACCGCAACCGGAACGACGTGCTGAATAACGGGGTCTTCCTCTTCGACGGCACGGATACGCTCTACGTCAAGGGCAGCTACAGCGGCAGCGGACGGATCGTTGCCAGTCTGCGTCCGGAGCTGAACGTGGTGTTCGCACCGAACATCACGCTTTCCAGCAGCGGTGTCTGCACCCTCGGCTTCTACGGCTGCGAGGCTGTCCTCAGCGGCGGTCCGGTGACGCTGAAAAACACAAGAGCGGTCGATGGCGCCGCGATCCTGCTGGGGCATAACGGAACGAAGGCGTCGAAGCTGACGGTGGACGAAATGACGCTGGATATCGAGTGTACCGGCCGGGGCATTGACGGGGTGGAAACGGGGACGGAAAAGCACGCGGTCACCATCGACCACTCCAACATGGATATCCGGGCGGAGAGCTCCTGCGTGAATCTCTACGGCAGCTTTGTGTGGAACGACTGCGACCTCACCGGCGGGCTCGTCCACACCAGCTCCGGCGTCTTTATGCTGGACGATCCCGAGGACGGGGCGAGACCAGCCTCCCATGCTGTGTTCACCGCAAACAGGCACTACGACCTGTGGATCGAGGGCACGCAGGTGGGCGACGCGAACTGCGCCGACGTTCTGGGGGACGGAACCTTCTCCTACGACCCCATATCCAGAACGCTGACGGTCAAGCAGGACCACAGCTCCCTGTCCTCGATGCTGTGGAGCGAGGTGCAGGCCCTC
>JAEEGL013685955.1_pt1 | contig 16866 bp, 14 predicted proteins | sample 9134231 | NCBI WGS metagenome assembly JAEEGL01 (sample SAMN16246548, study PRJNA631951) | gut metagenome | biome: gut microbiome; feature: rumen; material: fiber-attached | host: Bos | place: Iran: Karaj | collected 2018-10
CTCAAGCATTCCATAAATCTTCTCGATACCAGCCTCGATGTCACGGTTACCCTCTGCGTCGTAGCCAGGCATGTGGCGATTTGAAAGCTTGAATCCCTTAAGAGGAATGAACTGCAATGTATCATAAACCTTTACAATTGACTTGTGGATAGTAACATTACCAGTCTTTACATTACCGATAACATTTCCTGAAGCGTCCTGAACTTCCTTGAACTCGGCGTCAGCATCTCCGTCACCACCAAGGACCATGAAGTCTTGGTAAGCTGAAGTTGACTCGTAGTTGTCATTGTCAGGAATCTCAGGAGCGTTAAGAACCTGATAAGTTCCGAAGGTATCATCACCCATGTGAACAACACCTGAAACAGTGAAGATGAATCCTTCAACTTCCTCTGCAATACCTGATGAAGAATCAGGGAACATGATAGTTCCGCCCTGCTTCTTGACAATCTTTCCGAGGTAACCTGACTCAGTTCTTACGAAGTCACCAACAGCAATATCAACAGGACCATCTTCGTGACCTTCCTCTGACATATTCTCTGCAGGAACATAGAACTTTGAAAGTGAATCCTCATAGATTGCAGCATTGACTGTGAAGGTCATAGCTTTCTGCTGGTCTTCATTGAGTTTGTATGACAAGAACTCAACTGATGAATCAGGAGCAAGAACATGACCAACCATATCAACTTTATAAAGTGCTTCTGTTGCACCGTCTGACCACTCTCCTGTTCCTTCAGTATCAAGGAAATAACCATAAGTTCCAGGTTCACTCTTATTTTCTCCAAAAGCAAGAGCATCAAGAGCGGTCATATTCATACCGAACATCAAACCGGTGATGTTAGAAGTTCTATTAATCATGTAGTCAATAGAACGGTTCTTATTCTGCTTGTCATAGAAGTTAGGGATGATACAACCAGTCCAGTTACCGAGCATTGTTACAGCATCCAAACGTAAGAATTTTCCAAGTTTGTCTTTCTTAAGACCGTCCTTGGTGAAGTATGCGCTCCAAACAGGGTCTGCTGCATAGGTCTCATACTGGTCTGCACTCCAGTTACCCTTGATAGCAATAACCTGGATGAAGTAATCACGTACATAATCATCAGGATTAATCCACTTGTAAGGAATCTGGTCTTCACCGCCGTACCACTCACGGAAGGTAACGTTGTAACCTGCAAGCTCCTCAGCCTGACGGACGATAAGAGAGATATCCTTAGTACCGCAGTTACCTACTCCATAAAGAGGAGAAACAAGCTCATCAGGATTTGTACTTGAATCGTCTGCAGGAATGTTTGCGAATACAGAATGCATCATTGCAGTCTCATCAGCGACCCAGAACTTGCTACGGTCAAACATATCAGCGAACAAACCTTCACCTGCCTGGTTGCTCTTTGACATATCAAATGACAAAGCATTCAAACCAACCTTGTCCAAGTTGTTCTCTCTAGCTGTGTTGACAGGAAGAAGATTGAGAAGGTAAAGAGGTGCTCTTGTAACCATAGTACGTGCTGCACGGTTGGTGAAACAACCCTTTCTCTCAAGTTTACGATTAATCTTTCCGATTAAATCATCACAATCAGCTGTGCTTGAAATATAGATAGGTCTATTGAAAGGGCCTTGGTCGCAGAAACCTACTGCCAAACGAGCAGTAAATGAGCTACTTGCCTGTATGATAGAATTATCTACTTCAATAAAATAAACACCAGATGATTTGTAATCTGAGAAATTAATTTTTAATTCAGACATAGCGTTATGTTTAATTTTATTTTTTCTGATTTAGTTTATCATTTTAATATTTATCTTCTTGTGTTGGTCATTTTTAGTGATTTTAGCTTATATGAAAAACGGAAGAACAAGTCTTCCGTCATTCATCTATGAATCATATAAGGTATTATTCATCTCCTCCATCACCGAAAAGGTCTCCGAATTCTGCATCGAAATCATCTCCGCTGTCTTCTCCTTCCTTGTCCTTATCCTTGTCTTCGTCCTCAGAACCTTCTTCATCATCTTTCTTATCTTCATCATCACCTTCTTCTGAGTCATCAACAATCTCACCACCAATCTTCTCTTCAAGGTCAATTCCCTTACCCTTAAGATAGTCCTTCAATTCAAGAGCGTGGTCAGCATCAACTCTGAGCTTTGCATTCTCATCATCATCTTCACCATCAAGGATTTCAATTCCGTCCTCAGGAATTCCTGCTTCAACCATCTCGTCCTTGCACTTCTCTGCATCGTCCTTAGCAACTGTAATGATGATTGCAGTCATAGGAACATCCTCGGTATCTTCATCATCTCCTTCTTTGTCCTCATCGTCCTTAGGCTCTTCATCCTTAGGCTCTTCATCCTTAGGCTCTTCATCACTTCCACCGTTGTCACCGTCACCACCTTCTGCAGGAGGTTCACCAAAGATTGAAGCGATATCATCTGTCTCATCACCCTCATAAAGCTTGCGGTACTTTGCAAACTTCTCAGTTACTGACTCGTATGCTTCATCATCGTCATCATATTCAGGGTCTACGAAGTGTGACTGTCTGTCATATTGTGGTGAATAAATGTAATTGTCACAAGTTCCCAAATCACTAGCATACATCTCATTGTAAGCTGCATCAATTCTACAAAGACCGATTACTTCAACACCTTCATTTGCTTTGTCAACCATATCACCGAATGCTTCATCAAAGACCGGTCTTCCACAGCGAGTAAGCTCATTGACAATGATAACATCAACACCAGTAAGTCCTGCAAGACTAGTTGACATGAGTTCACGTGAATCTACGAATGCACAAACCAAATCATTTGCATCACAAATATCCTGTACAGTATTTGCAATTGCATTTCCTGGATAATACCAGAACATGATAGGAGCATCACTTCCGTTTCTGATAATGTTTTCTAATTCTTTTTCATTGTGAAGCTCGCGTGAATCAAGAATATCATCGAATGCAGACTCATTCAATCTGCTTCTGTGAGTAGGTCTTGCAGCCATACGCTCGCTCAAAGATGCCTTCTTTGGAGTTTCAAGGCTCTCAACCAACTTTCCAGTATGATAATTAAATATCTTTTTCATATATAGCTATATTTGTTTTTCATTTTAATATTTATACAGATAGCAGGACAAGCAAAAAGGAAATGCTCATCTTTTAGGAGGACAACCAGGACACCCACCTCTTCTATTATAAACTACTATCATTTAAATATTTATCTTTAAATGCTTATATCAAATCAGAAAAACATTGAATAGTATAGTATCATCTTCTTCAAGTTCTTCTTGTATTCATCAAAGACAGGAGCAGAATCTGTAACAGGAATCTCTTCATTGGTCTTAGAATCAAGTATCTTTCCATCTTCTGTCAAGATAAAATGCCTGCGCACATCAAGGCAGAACAATTCATTGTCAAAATTAAGAGGCTCTGTCTCTTGTTGTGTATGACCAAAGACTTGAATTATTCCAGGAATTCTCCACTCTTTCGCAAGATGGTCATGGAAATCTGCCCAGATAATACTTCCTGTATTCTTTCCACCTCCTCTGCTTATTGAAACCCAACTTGCAGCCTCGAAGAACTTGTCTCTTGTATCTTTATCTTTAAACATCTTGTTGAAATCAGGAAGTTTGTCAAAGGTAATTGTATCATTCTCATCTTCTTCTGAATCTAAGACTGCATAATTTATCCACTCTTGATTGACTCCTGCGTGTGAAAAGTAGAATATCTTTCCTGCGACTTCTACAGCATAAGTAAGTTGGAACAAATCCAAGTTGTCTGTAAACATCTCTCTGTTCCTTTTTGCATTGCTGAAATCCCATCTCGAACCTCTTACTTCTTTTGAAAGATAATGCAAATCATGATTGCCCAACAATAGAATGAACTTGTCGGGATATTGTTTCTTGTAATTAATGATGTCAGTAAGCTCTTTGAACTCATCTTCTATCTCTTCCCAATCATACGGGTCAAGGTAATCACCTAAGAAAATAAACTTAACATCTTGATTGATATACTCTTCAATAACAGGTCTCCAGAATTTTCTTCCGTGGACGTCAGGTATAATAATGTACTTCATAACACATAACATTTTAATATAAATTATATCTATATCAAAACAAAAGGACAGGCTGTCGCCTGTCCTCAGTAAACAAAAATATTTCAATTAACTTCTTTTATGATGCCAATCCTTGTGAGTGTTGAACTTTCCAGAACCGATTGCATCTTCTTCAAGAATCAATTTTCTTTTGATGTTCTTGTTCTTTGCTTTGATTGGTTCAAAACTTTCTGTCATGACTTCTGAATCTACTAAGTCTGCCAAGAATTGGTCAACGACCTCATATTCTTCATCATCTAGTTCAATACTGTCAAGAAAAGTATTCAACTCAAGTCTGTAGTAAGGTACTCCGTCATCCTGCATAATATCAACAGATATGCTTTCGCCATCAGGATAAACATTTGTAACTGTTGCTGGTTCGCCATCATCTCCGTAGCAGTATGCTCCTACAAGAATATCGCGCACTTCAGCAGGAATCTCTACAGCCTCATACAATCCGTGTGTATTCATAATGAATAGTTTTATTTTTGTTTTATTATTTATCAAAACAATTCCTTGCTTACCTGTACTTTAGGTATTTCTCCCCAGACTTCTGTCGGCCTTACACCATATTCCTCACACGGAATATGATAAACATTGTTCAGTAGTCTTCGGAACAAATGACGGTGGCAGAATTGATGAGGAGGTTCATAACACATAAAGACTAATGCTTCCCACTTTGTATAACTATTGTGCTCATAATTGGCATCAACTTTCTCCATCCAACTTGGAATATCCTTCTCATGCATTTCAACTTGAATTGAAGTAAGCAACTCTGTTATATAGATTTTCTTATATTCCTCTTCAGATATTTTGCCTGCTTTGTATTGAGTCAATAAGTGTTCAGAAGGAGCAAGAATATTGTACCGATAAAATGAAAAGTTGGGTATATTTCCTTGCAACCAATCAGGACAAGTCCTTGATATTCCAATGCACATATAGTCTTTTGGTATCTTAGGATAATTGGCGTAGTAACTTGTAAAGTGTTTCATCTGTCTTCTTTGAATTTGTCTCCCAATAATTCAGGAAGATATGCTACTAACTCCCATCCAAATCGGTCAATCCTTTTCTTCTCTTCAGTCAATATTACGAATGTGTATTTGTCTTCAGTCCTTGTTGAACGGCGGTTGACAATCTTTCCTATATGCATTCCGTCATGTGAAGAATATGGTTGCCAGATAACATACATTCCTGTCTTTAATTCTCTACCTAAAATATCTTTTCCGCAATCAACTTCATGTGCAGATGATATCCATTCTCCAGTTTTCTTATCTTTGTATGCGTATCTTTCATTGTCACCTCTCATATTTTATCATCACGGTTTTCATTTCTAAGATGAATCGGAAGATAGACTACCAATTCATAGCTGTGCCTGTCAATACAATGACCGTCATGCTTTTTAACTTTGTACCAATAAGGGCGGCTCTTACTTTTTTCTACTACAGTTCCAAGATGCATTCCTGCACATGCATTGAAAGGCTGATAGATAACTATCGTCCCAATATTTATAGGAACACCGAATATATCTTTGGTTTCATCTCTATCAGTCCAATCATGATTCTTATTAATTTCATTAGGTGCTAACATATAATTTATCAGTGTATAGTTTAAATCCTCTCCTAGGTCATCTAAGCAATGGCCTATTTGAAGTATGCAATGAATGAATTAGGACTTATGTATTCACATCTTGGTCCTCCGACAAAGTCTTCCAATTCTCTGAAGTCAGTATATGACATAGCAGATTTCAAATAAGAATTGAAGTTGTCCATCCATCCTGCAAGAGTGTGATGAACTTCAATTTGTATTGCAATTCCTTCTGCAGTCTTGTTTCCCTTGCCTCCCATTTCTTTCTGTGCACGTTTGGTTGACATTCCATAGTAGTCTCTGTGGAAACTATAACCTTTATCCATCAACTCAAGAACAAAACCAACATTGTCATAAGGCTTGCGGACAGTTGAATGCTTAGGAGGGTCTGGCCAAAAATCTTTTTCTGATGGTAACTGGAAATCTTTGTCTGCAATCATTGAGGTACAAGCTTCAATACACTGTGCGAACAGCTTACCACACATACAGTAATCAGCACCTAATGCAAGAGCTTTGATAATCTGGTCGAAGTTAGTGAATCCTCCGTCAGCGACAATCATTGGTATAGACTTATATTCTGACTCTTCGCTGGAAGTAATCCACATTTCCACAGTGTTCTTCCTCACTTTACATCCTTTAATCAATGACGCCATCGGATAATGGATAGAACTGTTGGCTGATGTAGTGCAGATGCTTCCTGTTCCAATTCCGCAGCGGACGTAATCGATTCCAGCCTTAGCATATTCATAATATGTTTCAGGATTAGCGATGTTACCTGCCATGATTACAAGCTTGTCACCGTATTTCTCCTTTGCTCTCTTACACATATCAACAAGCTTCTTCATATGACCGTTTGCAATATCAATGCAAACATATATAGGTTCATCTATATCTTTTTCATTAACACCAAGTAAATCATCAAAGCAAGATTTGAATTCATTGAGGCTTAATGCGACAAATACTTTATTCCAATATTTTCTCCATCTGTCAAACCTTTCTTGAAATGGTTTACGTTCATCATCACGTGGGAGAACTACATTGATTTTGTTTTCAAGGAAACAATGGAAGTTCTCATCATTAATTATGTTCAACATTGGAGAAACAAACAACGGACTCATTCCGTTCTTGTAAACAGGACTGCATTCAGACCTGGATTCTATTGATGACAACACTGCAGGAATAACAGTAGTATCATTCAACGTTTTAAGAATATTTTCCATATAATAATTTTATTTTAATCACCACAATCCTGCACTGAAAGTCAATGCAGCTGACACCTTCGGATAACCACTTGCTTCAATGATTCTGTTCATAGGTTCAAGAACCATCTTCTCAAACTGCAAATCAATATCCATCTTCGGTGCGAATTCAACCGGGAACTCATTTGGAATAAATCCAAATACATCATTCGGTTGTGGGTCTGTGGTATAATAGAATTTAACTTTATCACCCTTGTGCACAATCTTGTACTTACTCTTATACTTCTTTGCAGAATTGTAAAGCATATAATTGTAATTCGCAGCTGCTCTTACATGAATTGGAACAGTTACATTCTGATTGTACTGAAGAACTTGCTTGTCATTATAAATATACTTCTCATAATCTGACATTGCAAATGACTTTGAAATCTCATTAGGGTTCTGCATACTGAACTTCATCTTAAGCTCTTTAAGCTTATTGACAATTTCAATATACTCAGGCTTGATACCTGCTGCAATCTTACCAAGCATAAACTTGATGAACTCCTTCATACAATCACGGCAGAAATCGGGAGTAGAACCTTGGATGACTTCAATTCCCTTGTAAACTACAGAATGCAGAGGTTCAACATGAACATCAGGCTCTTTCCAAGAAATATCCATGATATACTTCTTCTTTGCAAGCATGATGACAGAACGTGCAATCTTTTCAAGCTCGAACTTCTCAAGGTTCTTCGGACAATTATAAGCTGCAGCATATTCATCAAATGCTTTTTCAAGGTAAGTTGAAAGAACACCATCATTGACAGCAAGAACGAAATCAGTTTCAAGTTCAAGCGGAATGTGACAAGCATTTATGATTGGTTGCAAAGAGATATATGCAGAGTCAGTATCACCATAAATCTGAAGAGTTTCACCAAATGGAACACCATTCTGTGCATAAGTCATAAAAGAATTCACATCAAAGTCCTTGTGACGTTTCAACATATACTCTGCAATCTTCTGATGTGCAGCGATATCAGTTGGCCACATATCTTTAAAGTACTTGTTAACTACCCTGACTGAGTACTTAATCAAGTCTTGACCTTGTAATGTGATTGATTCTGCCATAGCGATATTAGAGTTATAGTAATATTTGTTGGCCATCGCCCCATAAATACTATTAATCAGTATCTTGCAACTTTGTTCATTAGTATGATAATAGTCTTCTTTATCTTTACACTCTTGTATTGCAGCAAGTAATTCATCTTGCGTACATGTTTCAGGATCAATACTATAAAACTTTCCCATAATTAAATAAAATTTATAAAAATTTTATATGCCTATCGTAATAAATATTAAAAGTAATTACTTATTGCATGGACAAAAATATTGAAATATATAATGAAGTAAAAGCATTATATGATAATAAATCAACTGCAAATTATATAATCAAAACTGTAAAAGGTATAAATGAAGAGTTTGAAAGAGTTTTTAAAGGAACTGAATTAGATGTGCCGACAATATTTGGAAATAAAGGAAATGCAGCAGAAAAAGTATACGCATATTTGTTTGGAATTCATTATTGTCCAGATTGTGGAAAGAAGACATCATATATAAGCAAAACAAGGGGGTACAATAATAGATGTGGAGTATGTGGTCCTTTATATGCTGCTCGTAATAATGGAACAAAAGCAAAATCTAAAGCAAATTGGCACATAGAAAAATTCATATGCAAAGAATGTGGTAAAGAATTCGAGCACGTCATTCATCCACAGAATCCAAGATACAGACAATTCTCTTTCTGTTCTTCATCATGCAGATGTTCTTATGTTCATAAACATATGTCAGAAGAACAAAGGAAAGAAATATCAGAACGCAGGAAAGAGACCTGCAAAGAAAAATATGGCACTGAATATGTTGTCAACTCTCAATATACAAGAGACAAAACAAAGGAAAAATTAGGAGTGGAATATCCTCAGTTCCTTCCAAACTATGGGGAAATATGTAAAGAGTCATATAAGAGAAACCATAATGGACAAGAGTTTCATCATTCAGCTGAAGTGAAACAAAAGATCCTGCAAACAAAATTAAAAAAGTATGGTCCGTTGCTGTCTACAATCAAAAATAAAACATATACATTTCCATCAGGAAAGCAGGTGTATGTTCAAGGTTATGAAAACTTTGCAATTGACAAGTTGTTAGAAACATATTCAGAAGAAGACATTGTAGTTGAAAGAAAGAACATCAAAGATGCAATAGGAAAAGACATCATATATGTAGACAAAGACAACTTGAAACATATATATTTCCCCGATATTTACATCAAGTCCAAGAATCTTGTAATTGAAGTTAAATCAGAATATACATATAACGTCCACAAAGAAATAAACTTACGCAAACGAGATGCTGTGTTGAATGAAGGCATAAACTTTAAGTTTATGATTATAAAAACATATCATAAACAATATAAATCACACGTATTGATATAAAAAGAGAACCTAGGTCAGGCTCTCTTTGCATTTTATTTTCATTTAGTTAGTTATCAATACAATCCCAAGTTCTCATATTGAGCAACATAAACAGGAAGAATCTTATTTCTAAATTCTTCTATTTCAATCCTGAGTTCTCCTAAAGAAGCATCTTGAAGAATCATGTACTTAAGTTCTCTAGCAGTTGAAGCATCTTCAGGCATTCCAGTAAGTATTCTGTTTACACAACATTTTGGATAGTCAGCCATATCAATCAAGTTATCTTTTTATATTTATCAATTTCCAGATACATAAATTTCATCAGGGTCAAACAATGTAGAATAATCCTGAACTTCACTCCATATATTATTTTCTTTAACATAGACATGAGTTGCTTGTACCCAGCCTCCGTTTATCTTAATATACAATGAGTTAGCTGCAGAACACTGGACAACTATGTTGTGTGTTGCTTGTATGTTATTTAGCTTGTAAATATAGTTGACAACAGTATAAGTATTTCCTTCTTTTGTTATTTCTTCTTCCTTTCTCTGAACCTGTGATGTGACATCTGTGTTGTTGTCTGTAACAGTGACATTGTATGAATAATCATCAGGAACAATTGTTAATGTATAATAATCTCCTGGCAGTTGTACCATAGAACCTGAAGGAAATAATTTAGCACCAGTTCCATCTGCATTGACAAAATAATATGTTACATCGCCAAAGATGAATATCAGTGAATGTGCTTCTTGAATATTTGAAAGAGTATATGTGTAATAATTGTTTGGCTCTAGGGCTTCAATGTTTGTTATTTTCCATTGAAGACTGTCATTTCCATCATTAGAAGCTTGGTCTTTACCATATTTTATATCAATATAATGTGTTCCAGATTGAATTTCATATGTAAGTGTTTTTGCACTTGTTGAATTATATGCACTTGTATTACATCTTAATTGTTCTAGTCCTGCATCTGTTGTTGTATCTCCACCTGAGTCTGAAGCTGTCCACCCGCTTGTTGATAATGTTGTATCAACTTTACCAAATACACCGAAATCAAATGTTTCTTCTCCACTGTTAATATATTGTATAGTTACAAGACATCTTACAGGTAAATTAAATGTAACTCTGCACACTGCAGCTGAATTATTAACACCTGCATTCTGTGATACATAATATCCTGTATTGCCATTTAAATTAAATCCATAAGATGCATTAGGTGCTGTTGTAACTGTCGGTGTTGGTATTGTTCCTCCATGAGCAACCAATTGATTGGTAATATCAACTCCATTGTCTGTTACTAATGCAATTGACGGGTCATCAGGATAAATTGTTATCATTTGTGACGTTCCTTCAACTACACGTATTGTTCCTCTTCCTGGTTCAGTTGTTGCATTGATACTTGATATTGTTATTGGATAATAATCATATTGTGGGTCTTCATCAGGTATTTCAATTATTGCATCTGAAATTATAATAGTATGGTCGGCAGAGACATTTGAGAGTGTATATACATAGTAATCTTCTGCCGGAACAGTATAAGTTACAGAAAGTGTTGCGCCATAAAATGATATTGTTGAACCAGTTGTTGTGTTGCTTGTTCCCCTTCTTACCCAATATCTTATTTTAATATCATCTAATTCTTCTCTTGTCCATGAAGAACCCCCATTAACAGTTACAGTTGTTGGGTCTGTATTAGTTCCAGTTATATTTTGCGAACTTCCTTTTGCTGTAGTTCCGCTGCATAGCTGAACTTGCCTATAATTTGAACTGTAATAATTTGTTCCTTGGTTTCCTGCGTTAACTTGACAAGAAACAGATGTTATCGTTGCGTTTCTTGGAATTGAACTACAATCAAAATTATAATATATATATGTATCAGCATTACTTCCTTGGACTGCATATATTGCTGCTCTTGTAGAAGAGTTATGATCAGTTAGGCCATTATCTATATAATTAGTGTCATAAACACCATTTGTACCCGATGTAGTATCATAAATAGAATTTGTATAATCAAAAGATGACGGTATAAATGTATCTGTTGATGAGCCACCAGTCGGATGTGTCAATACAAGCTGGCTTGTTACATCAACACCATTATCTTCAACAGTTATATCATTAATATTGTCTGTATAGATTGCTAATTCATAAGCATTCCCTTCAAATACATAGTTTAAACCAGCAGGATCAATAGAATCAACTGCATCAGTAGCAAGAGTAGAAGTTATTTCATACTCGGTTCCCTGGATGGAATAAGTTATTGAAAGATTTGCACCATAAAATCTTATATAATATGTATTATATCCGCTTGACCTACCTTGTCCATTGAATCTTATTTTAGCATTTGCTAATTGTGCCAATGTCCAAGTACCAGGGTTTGTTATTGTGAATGTACTATTACTGGTAGGTAGAGTATATGCGGAACCCATAGCAGTTGTACCTGAATATAACTGAACAGTTCTTGTTGTTACATTAGTGCTGGTTGCATATGCTTTTACCGAGCAAGATACGGAAGTGATTGTGGCATTGGTAGGAATACCAGTCACATTGAAACTGTATATGCAATATTGACTTGTAGAAGATATAGTAAATCTTGCATATGATATAGAAGATGTATCAGTTAAAGCATTACTTGTTCGATATGAAGTATTTGTACTTGTTGTAAAAGTTCCACTATCATATGCTGATGGATTGAATGTCAAAGTCTCATTTATGTTAACCGGCCTACTCATTACTTCTCTTTCTTTTTATAATTTCTAAATGTATACTTATTAAATACTTTGTATTCACCTGTTTGAACTTCTGTGTTTTCTACTTTAGGAGTTTCTTTAACAGTCTGCTTATTATTCACCACAGAATTTCTAGTATTCTTTACAATCTCCTCATCTTCATTCAATTCAGTTATAAGCATCTTAACTGTCTTCCTTCCTGCAAGTATCTGTGCACTCACACGATGATGACCATCTAATAAGTATATCTCATCTCCTAGTTTAATTCCAACAGGATAACCAGGAACTTCTTTGTCTCTAATATATAAAATCAATTCAATTACCTTTGTCCTGTCTAACACTTCCTGACAAGGAACAATGTCATTCACATCAATATCCATCACTGCTGCTTTCTTTTCATCACAAAAATTGGCATATCCAAAAATAGAAGCGATAGTCCTGCCGAAATGCTCCTTAGCAATATCAAGTCCTTTTGGAAATATTTTATCTATCAATGCAGTGTCAACTCCGTATCCCATAATTATGACTGAATATAAATATCACCGTTATTTCCTGTTGAATTGTTAGGTGCATTACTTCCAGTATAAACTGATACTGGTGTAACTGTTGCCCAAGCACCATTAACAACTCTGAGTATCTTTCCATTGTCAGTTGTAGTTACAGTAGGTAACTCATTGACTGTAATATTAATACTCTTACCGCTTGAAGCATTAGTAGTAAATGAGTCAACAGTTGAACCATTTTTTTGAATTGTTATTGTTGAATTGTTAGCAGCTGCAGGAATATTTGGTTTATTTAAAATAACTCCCATTCCTGATGTTGCATTCCAGTCAGATTGAACTTGAGCTGCAGGAATAGTTACTGACCTTCTAGTTGCAGTTATAGTTAAATCTCCTGATGTCGCTGTATTAGTTCCAGTTAATGATTCAACAAATGTAATTGTTCCGCTTGTTGAAGTAGCATTGTTATTTGTAGCTGTTAATTTATGTGTTGCATGTTCAGTTAATGTACCTGTGTTCTTAGTAAATCCCCAACCAGCTACAGTAGACTGAGTTACTTCACTAGGAATTGTTATAGTCTTCAATGTTGGAGTAACAGTCAAATCTCCATGAGTTGCAGTAGCAGTTCCTGTAAGAGACTCAACATAAGTTATCATATTACTGCTTGCGGCCGTTGCAGATGCAGAGCCTATAAGAAGTTTGTGGTCTGCATGAGAAGTTAATGTTCCTGTGTTCTTTGTGAATCCCCAACCAGATACAGTAGATGCAGTTACTTCAGGAGGAATAGTTGCTGTAATCTCCGCAACAGTTCCATTTATTGTAGCACTTACATTATTGAACTTAACTCCTGTCAAAGTACCAACAGAAACATTTCCGCTTCCTACTAATGAATTGTTATTGACAGTCTTAATGTTCTGACCAGTTCCAGAACCTATAAGAGTATCTTGCTTTGCGTTTAAATCGTCTTGAAGAGTAGTAGTAACATTATTGGACCATCGTTTAATCCAAGACCAATCTGTAGTATTAGCTCCTCCAACTCCACCTGCTCCTAAGCTATATACTGTTCGAGGATTGTCTGTAGTATTTTTCAATACTGAGAATCCTCCAGTTGGTTGAGCAAGTATTGCATGAGGAGACGTAATTGAATAAATATCAGATGCTTTCCATTCATAACGTTGAGTAGTAGAATTATAATAGCTTTCTGCTATTCGTCCACCAGCAGTAGGAAAAATTATAGAGTCATCAAGATAGTCTTGAAGATTTTCAGTTACTGTTGTTCCTCCTGAAACATATTGTATTCTAATCCAAGACCAATCTGAAAAACTATTTTTTAATATTCCATCTGTACTCAATGTAGTACTTCCAAGACTTCCACTTGCAGAAAGATATTTGTTATAACTTATTTGTACAGTATCTCCAGTATCATAAATATTTTGAGATTCTACCCAGCTTGTACCATTAGAATGTAATATTGTTCCTGTTGTAGAAGGAGTTGGTAACTCATTAACTTGAATATTGATTGATGTATCAGTAGAAGAATTAGCAGTAAATGTTCCAATGCTTGTACCATTTTTTAATATAGACAAAGTTGCATTGTTCACTGTAGGAATAGTCGCTGTAATCTCTGCAATAGATCCGTTTATTGTAGCATTTGTATTATTGAATTTAACTCCTGTTAGTGTTCCCGTGTTCTTAGTGAATCCCCAGTCAGAAACAGTAGATTCTGTCACTGATGTTGGAATATCAGAAGTCATTGCAAATGTACCTGTCTTATTAGGGAAAGTATAAGTATATGTTGTATCGGAAGAAATCTTTCTATGTATACTTCCATCTTTATACCATGTTCCAATATAATTACCTGATCCACTAACACTTAAAACATATAAAGCCTCAGGTCTTAGTTCTGTCACACCATCATATTGATCCCTTATTGTTACATAATTCTGCCCAATAGATGACTGGCTATTCGGAGAATACACCGATATACTCGTTGGAGTCATAGAAAGTTTTTGGTTGCCAAGAGCAGTTAATATATTAATAGAAGCATCTGCATTCATTGTACCTCCAGCAAGTGGAAGATAATCACTCAACTTTCTTGTACTTCCATCTGCAATCTGGTCAAGAGTTGAAGGTATAGTAGGTTTATTCAATATAGCAGAAAGTCCTGTTGTTGCATTCCAGTCAGCTTGAACATTAGAGACTTTATTATTCCAATTAGTTATATCTGTAGATGTTATTCCTGCCGCTGCACTTGCACTGAATACAGGGTCTGTTTCTTCAGTAAGTGCTCTATTAGATATATATGATGCAGAATCAACTGCTATATCTAATAATACAGACAATTGATTAACAGTAGTTCCAAATTCAACAATGCTACTTGATGTATAAATATGTGGAAGTATTAATTCATTAAAAATTACAATAGGAATCTTTCCATTATTATATGCATTTACAATATCATCGTAATAATGGTCAGGTAATGCAGCATGTGAAATATTATCTGGTTGCAAATCATTAGGTGTAGTAACATGTATAATATAAGTAGAATCAAGGTCTGCAGTAATACTTGCAACTCCATTAGTCACACTTGCATCTACTCCGTTGAAATTGATTCCTGTTAAAGCATTCTTTGTATAACCCCAACCTGCTACAGAAGCATCTGTAGTCTGTGTAGGAATTGTTGGCTTGTTTTTTATATATGTTGGGCTATAAGTATCAGTAGTGTTCCAATTTGCTTGAACTTGTTCATGATTCCATAAGGTATGAAATGTTCCGTATGGATGGTCCCAATAATTCCAAACTTGTAAAGAAAAATGTACTAATGATGAAGTACTAACATTACCATTTTGGCCATCAGATATCCAATCATTTTCTATATTACTCTCTGCACTAAAAGTAAATATAGGAGTTCCTGCAGAACCACTAACTCCTAAATGAGTTAAGTGCATATATAATTTTTCACTAAGCCCATCACTATAGTCATAATCATCATTTTCATTAGGTGGAATTACTCTAATTACAATGCTCTTTCCAGTTTCTACTGCTTCCCACATTTTGTTATAATATGTATAAGGTATATCATAATTCCATTTGTATGATCCTTGTGGTTCAAAATAGATACTAACATCAGGAACTGCTAAATCTATATACATTACAGACTCATTAATCTCATCTTTCTTAACATATTCTGACATATCAAGATAGACTTCATCACCATTTCCGTTCTGTATCGTAAGCATTTGAGTAGATGAATCATATTCTGCACTTCTTACACCACCAAATACTCTATATTGATTGTTTGCTGTTGCTACTTTTATAAGACTAGTTGATTCCTCAAAGTATATTCTTCCCGGAGTATAAGGAGAAGAAGCTTCAAGTGTTTTAACGAAATCAATTTTCATAGTATCAAATCATTTATTATATAATGTATTTATTAGCATAGAAAAACGGTTCCCCATTTCTGAGGAACCGTGCCAAACCAATAAAACAAAATAAATTATGTTAAACAAGTACATCCAAGAAATCATTCTTATCTGTACCTATACCTGTTATCTTGAAGAATGAACGAGGATTATATCCCATGCATTGAAAAACATTTGGACCAGATATTTCTGATTCTTCACCTATCTCTCCAAAGTGTTCTTCCTTGCCGTCAGGCGAAATGTAAACTCTAATTGTCATTCCGTCTGGAATCCATGCAGTCCAAGCTTCACCGATTGATTGGAATATTTGTCCTTCTTGTATCTTCATTTTTCAAAATATTAATTAAATTGTAACCATTCGTGTTGTGCATCAACATAGTTCTTTACACTAAGTGCAGTTGCAAGACCGTTTGCGTTTGCTGCTGCAGTGCTAACATCTTGAGTTGTAACATTAGCGTGTGATGACAAGGTAACTGCTGTACCGTTTGTAGAAGCTTCAACAGAAATTGCAACGTAACTTGAATCTGCTACTGCTGTCTGACCGCTTACTGATTGAATAGCACTATCTGCCTTTGTTCCTTGTGCTGCAGTTGCAAATGCAGTTGATGCTTCATAAGCAGCTGAACCAAGTCCATGAACTGAAACATCTGTTCCATTAACCTTGATTGTTCCATTACCTGTTCCTTCTGTAACAGTCTGAACAAGTGAAGTAGCATTCAAGTAAGCAGCTGAACCAAGACCATGAACTGAAACATCTGTTCCATCAACTTTGATTGTACCATTACCAGTTCCTTCTGTGATGTCTGCTTTCTGAAGAGCTGAGTTAGCCTTACCAAGAGCAGTCTGTACTGAAGAATCAAGTTTCTCAGTTGATACAGCACCATTCTTAATAGTAGCAGAAATCTCATTAGTGTTAC
>JAEEGL010538387.1_pt1 | contig 16865 bp, 15 predicted proteins | sample 9134231 | NCBI WGS metagenome assembly JAEEGL01 (sample SAMN16246548, study PRJNA631951) | gut metagenome | biome: gut microbiome; feature: rumen; material: fiber-attached | host: Bos | place: Iran: Karaj | collected 2018-10
AAAATTGATAATATTATGATATTAGTAGAGGTTTACATTTTTAAGATATTATGCTACTATTTTATTAGAGGAGAACATATGACCGTTAATAATTGGTCTACCTCTAATGTTTGTTAGACCTAACTACTTAGTTAGGCCTTTTATTATTGAAAAATGATTCATTTTATAGTTTTAATTTATAATTAAAAACCAATTATCTTTTATGAATAATTGGTTTATTTTTTTGTTAATAAGTTGTTTATTTAATTTCTATTTGTTTTCTAAAATATCTCTTGCTGCGATTAGGCCTGTAGCAGCAGCTGTAACAATATTACCTGCTTTACCAGCACCATCACCAACAAAGTAAATATCATAATCTTCTAGTTTGAATTTATTGTTAGTATCTATTTCATTTGAGAAGAATTTAATTTCTGGTCCATATAGTAATGTTTCATCATTATTAACACCAGGAATTATTCTGTCTAATTTTTCTAATCCTTCTAGAATATTTGTAATAATTCTATGTGGTAATACCAAGGCTAGATCTCCTGCAACACAGTCTTTTAGTGTTGGTTCAATAAATCCTTTATTTATTCTCTTCCAATCACTTCTTCTTCCCTTTCTAAGGTCTCTTAGGCATTGTACGATTGGTTTTGAATCTCCTAGTACATTTGCAATTCTAGCTATACTTTCACCATATAGTCTAGTGTTAGTAACTGGTTCAGTTAAGCCTATTTTACTAATAAATGCAAAGTTTGAGTTTGGTGATTTTACTTCTTTTAATGAGTGCCCATTAACGCATATAAATCCATAGTAGTTTTCTTTAGTAACATAACCACCTGGGTTTGTACAGAATGTTCTTATTTCATCTGTATAAGTATCTGTTTTTATGAATATTGTTGGATCATAAATTACACTTGTAATGTCTTCTAATATTTCTTTTCTTACTTCTACTCTGACACCTATTTCAATACTTTGTGAAGTATATGGAATATTGTATTTGTCAGCTAGTTCTTGAACCCATTTTGCACCTGTTCTACCAGGAGCAACTACTACTTTTTTAGCAGTTAATCTTATTTCTTCTTTTTTATTTTTAGCAATTACTTCGTGTTCAGTTTTTGATTTACTAACTTTTTCTAAAACATCAGTATCTTCATAAAGGTCAATACCTTTGTTTTCTAGGTAATCAGTAAATTCTTTTATGTATCCTGGTAATTTGTCACTACCTAAGTGCTTTTGTTTTATTACAAGTAATCTTGCTCCAGTTTTAGCAACTTCTTTTTGAATTTCTTTTGCTTCATCCATATTAGATGGATATACTTCACTGTCCATTTTGAATTTTGTAAATATCTCTTCAGTGTCATCTATTATTTGATATGCTTCACTTTGAGACATATATTTAAATAAATCACTTTTGCCTAACTTTGGAATGAAGTTTAGTTTTCCATCTGAAAATGTTCCAGCTCCACCATAACCTGACATGATTTGGCAAGGATTACAGTTTAAGCATTTTCCTCCATTTACTTTCATTGGACACATTCTTGTATCTGCTTTACGTCCTTTATCAATTAGAGCCACTTTTAACTTAGGATTCTTGTCACTTAACTCATAAGCACAGAATAGTCCAGCTGGACCTGCTCCAACAATAACAACATCATATTTTTTCATAAAATCACCTCACAATACACACAATTTATTTAATTAATGTGTATTTTCTTCTAATTTAGTATAAGCCACTTTACCAACTAATGTTTTTGGTAAATCATTTCTAAATTCATACTCACTTGGTATAGAATATGAAGATAAATTTTCAGCTAAATACTTTTTAATTTCTTTTAACGTTTCTCTTGAAGGTTTAACTCCTTCTTTTAGTACAATGTATGCTTTGGCAACTTGTACTTTCTTTGGATGAGGTATTCCAATTACTACACTTGTTAATACTTTAGGGTGAGCATTAATTACCTCTTCAATATATGTTGGATATAAATTATATCCATTTGAAATAATTACCCTTTTTAGTCTTTGTTTAAAGAATACATAGCCTTCTTCATCCATGCATCCTATGTCTCCTGTATGAAGCCATAACCTTCCATCTTCATGAACTCTAAGAGCTTGCATTGTTTCTTTTTCATTGTTAATGTATCCCATCATTACTGTAGGACCACTAATACATATTTCCCCATCTTCATTAGGAGCGCATTCTTCATGTGTACCTGCTTTTACTATTTTATAGTATGTATCTGGGAAAGGTATTCCAATTGAACCATTCTTGTATCTTCCTGATGGCGTTAAACATGTAGCAGCACTTGCTTCACTTAGCCCGTATCCAATTCTAACTTCAGCTTGTGATCCATGTTCCCTTAAGCAATTATCTACCATTTGTTTTAAAGAGGCAGACATAAAATCCCCACCACAAACAGCACATTTAATGCATTCTAAATCATGTTTTCTTATTCTACTACTTTTAGCAAGTGTTTCGAATAATGAAGGAACAGCACAAACAAAATTTGGCTTGTGTTTTTTTATTGTTTTTACCATATTCTTTGGAGAGAAGTCAGGAACAAGTATTAATTTCATACCACAACAAAGCGGTGTATGAATACATACTCCAAGACCAAATCCATGGAATATTGGAAGTATTGCCAAAACAGAATCTCCTTCTTTAGATGGATCACACATCAAATGACTTTGAAGTGCTAGAGCATTAAAGTTAAGATTTGATAGCATTATTCCCTTTGGAGAACCACTAGTTCCCCCACTATATATAATAACTGCTGGGTCTTCAGGACGTCTTAATTCCATTATTTCTCCATCATACCCATAACCATAATTTAGAAATTCTCTATAAGTCATAATATCTTCAGTACTTTCAATTACTGGTCTAGTACCTCTTGATTTATACTTATATAGTAGTTTTTTAATAGTCTTTAAGTTATCTCCAATAGATCCTACAAATACTTTTTTAACACCTGTATTATCTAATATATTTCTTACTTTTTCATATACCAAATCTAGTACAAATAAATATGCACTTTCTGATTCATTTAAATATAATTCTATTTCTTTTTGAGCACTAAGTGGGTGTATCATTGATGCCACTGCTCCTACCATATTAACTGCATAAAACATAATAATAGCAGAAGGTGTATTAGGCATACAAATAGTAACCCTTTCTCCAGGTTTTACTCCTTGTTGTTTTAGTCCCATAGCACAGTTTCTTATTTGTTCATAGAATTCTCTATACGTTACAGTATTTCCATAATATTCATACGCTATATATTCTGGAAATCTTGCAACACTATCAAGTAGATAGCCTACCATAGAACTAGAACTATATTCTAAGTTTGGATTAACTCCTTCTTTATAGTATTTAATCCATGGTCTATTTAAGTTCAACTTCGATTTTTTCATTAGCAGGTTCCTCTAGCATTTCTGGATGATCAAATATATATTGTAACATTTGAATAGATTTGATGAAGTAATAACCATCAGCAATTCTTTCATCTAAATTTATACCAAATTCGCATAGTTTTCTTATTTCTTGTTTTCCATTAATAACTACAACTTCATCTCTTACTTCACCTATTGTAGCAAGAGCACTTGAATTACCAAAATCAGTAATATTGTGGAATATTGCTCCACTGTGTAGTCTTCCTAAGTTAGAAAGAATAATACTACTATAATATATATTGTCTTCCTCTAGTGATGCTGGTATCAACCCTTTTTTATCCATCCATTTTAAAAGTCCGAATACAGGAACTCTAAATATATTTGGCCAGTGACCAAGTACATCAATAATTCCATTAGCTCCAGATGCTTCTACTTTTCCTTCTTTATTTCTAATTTTATTTACTTTATTAGCAATGTTTTCACTGATTGAATAAATATTATCATCAGGATTAATTTTTAATGATATCATCATTTCTTCTGCCCTATCACTAAATTCTGTTTTTGCTACAAAAGCAATTGAAACATCATTATGTTCAAATAAATGTCTATCTTGAACAAATCTATTTAATAATGGTCTATTGTGATACACTTTACCAATACCAGTAACTACTGCATGATAGAATGTAATCTTTTCGCCCTTTTTCTTTTTCTTTTCTAGGTATTTAGTAAGTTCTGTAACATCCATTTTTTGATTAATGAATACGTCGCTTACACTTCTGTTAGGTTTGATGTCACATGATAATTGCATCATTCCAGTATAATCTTTGACTCTCTTAGCCCATCTTCTTCTCATAAATTTACCTCATTTCTACACATATAACTATTATAAAGAAAAATCATTTATATTGCAAATAAAAGAGTACTTATTAGTACTCTATATTTAGATTTAATTATTATTAAACTAGCAAATATATATAATATGCCGCAAATGCAGCAAGCATAAATGCTCCTTCAAGTTTTGATAAAACTTTATCATTCCTTGCAAACATATAAAGTGAATATGCTGCAATGTGTACAAATAAAACATCAATTAAATTGAAACTATATGAAGTAAATCCTCCATAAATTAGCAAAGGTAATCCAAGAACAATACCAATATTAAATATATTAGTTCCAATAATATTACCAAGTGCTATATCAAATTCACCTTTTTTACTTGCTATTACAGTCATAGTCATTTCTGGAAGTGATGTTCCAATAACTATAACTGTCATTGTTATTAACTTAGTACTTACGTGTAACATTGTAGCTAGTTCTCTTGCGTTATCTACTACAAGATCACTTCCAATAACTATTAATACACAACAAATTAAAGCATAAATAACAGATTTTTTCATACTATATTTAGCTTGAGCATGTTCTAGTACTCCTTGTTTTGCTTTTACAACAGATACAATATATACCATAAATACCAAGAAGAAGAATACAAACATTATTCCATCTTGTCTATTTAAAATAAAGTCTCCAAAAGATCTTCCAATATAATGTGTAATTATTGAAAGAACAAACATTGATGTAATCATTAAAAGAATTGGTAACTCTTTTTTAATTACCTCGCTCTTTACTTTAATAGGTCTTACACATGCAGCAAGGCCGACAACTAAAAGAATATTAACAACATTACTTCCAAGTACATTTGCAAGTGCAATGTCTCCACTTCCTGATGATATACTATTAAACGAAATTGCAAGTTCTGGAGCACATGTTCCAAAAGCTGCTACTGTAAGAGCAATCATCATTTTAGACATTTTAAAATTAGTAGCAATACTACTAACAGCATCTACGAAAACATCAGAACTTTTTATTAATAAAACAAAGCCAATTAGCAATAATACTATAACTTTAACAGTTGCCATATATACCTTCCTATTCTTATAATATTATAAATCATTTTATTTGTTTTTTGTACATTTTATATTTGATTTGACAAAAAAAAGAAGACTAATTGTCTTCTTCATTTTTATTTTCAAATAAACTTTCAATGTTCTTTGATGGAAGTAACATATTATTGTCCTTATTAACTTCTATTTCAAATTTGTTTCCTTCTAGAATCAACTCATCTCCATCAACACACCATGATGGTGGATTTTCTTCAAATTCAAATTTAATATGATTTGTTTGATAATAAGTAAATCCAGGAATATTTGTAAGCTTTCTTTTCTTTAAATAATGTATTGCTCTAAATATATCAAATGCATTTTTAATATCACACATATATACTTCAAACATATTATCATCGAGTTTAACATCATCATATATATTCTTAATACTAATACCACCAATATGATTTGTATTTGTTACAAATATAAATGAATACTCCCCTTCATACTCTGTATCACCAACTGTATATTTGATTTTATATCTTTTCATTTTTTGTTTTAGTTGTTTAATACCATACATTACATATGCCATTTTTCCATATTTCTCTTTTAATTTTCTTGGAGTAGCATATGAAATATCAACAAATGCTCCCATACAAGCAACATATACAAATGGGTTACCATTTAAAAGACACACATCAATATTCTTTTGAACACCATTTAATAAAAGTGCTATGTTTCTTACATTATTATTAGACATTCCATACATATGAGCAACATCATTAACACTACCTAATGGTAGGTGTCCAAGAAGTATTGGATGTTTTCTTTGAATATTACCTGATATTACTTCATTTAATGTCCCATCTCCACCAGCACATAGAAGTAGATCAACATCTTTTAAATTTTTAACTATTTCTTTGGCATGACCTCTATATTCAGTATTAATTATTTCTGTTTCATAACCATAATTTTCTAATATTTTATATATTTTTTTAATGTCATTTCTATTAGATAATTTTCCACTATTTGGATTATATAATAGTACGCATTTCATCATAAAAAATCACCTTACGATTAATATTATAACATTATAAAAAAAATATGCAAAAAAAATAAATAATTTATAATTTTATATATTCTTTTAAAATAATTATTGTGTTATACTATCTAGTATGGGGGCTCAATGAAGAAAGTAACAAAGAAGAAAAATTCTGTTAATAAAAAATCTAAGAAGAATTTAATTTGTTCTATAATCATCGGGATTATAGTCTTTTTTGGTGTAGCTTTTGTAGGATTTTGTTATTACATTTATTTAAATGCTCCTGAGTTTAATACAGCATTATTATATAGGCAAAAGTCATCTAATATATATGATTCAGCTGGTTCCTTAATGGCAACAATTGGAACAGAAAAAAGACAACTAGTTAAATATGAAGATTTACCTCAAATATTAATTGATGCAATTCTTGCTACTGAGGACGCTAGGTTCTTTCAACACAACGGATTTGATGCTCCAAGATTTTTAAAAGCAAGCCTTGGTTACTTTGCTGGAAATGATGCAGGAGGAGCATCTACTCTTACAATGCAAATATCAAAGAATACTTTTACTTCAACTGAAGCAAGTGGATTTGAAGGAATAGTAAGAAAGTTTACTGATATATACATGTCTATTTTTAAAATAGAAAAAGATTATTCAAAAGAAGAAATACTTGAGTTCTATGTTAATGAACCATATTTAGGTGGAAGTTCATATGGAGTACAAGTTGCTTCTCAAACATATTTCAATAAAAATGTTCAAGATTTAAATTTAGTTGAAGCTTCAATGATAGCAGGTCTTTTCCAAGCACCTGGTGAATATGATCCATATGTAAATCCTGATAAAACAAATGAAAGAAAAAATATTGTTCTTGATCTAATGGTAAGACATGGATTTATTACTGCCTCAGAAGCAGAAGCCGCTAAAAAAGTTGATATATCAACAATAATTAAACCAAGAAACACTTCTTTAAATCCATATCAAGGATTTATTGATACAGTTGTTCAAGAAGTAATTGATAGAACTGGTAATAATCCTTATGAAGTATCAATGGACATTTATTCAACAATGATCTATGGAAAACAAAAAGTAATAAATGATTTTTATAAATATCACAAATTTAAAGATGGTAAAGTTCAGGTTGGAATTGGTATGATTGATAATAGAACTGGTGCCATAGTAGCAGTCGGAGCTGGAAGAAATAAAAAAACAGAAATGTCTTTAAACTATGCTACTCAAATAAGTAGACACCCAGGTTCAACAGCAAAACCAATATTTGATTATGGACCAGGAATTGAATATAAAAACTGGTCTACATATACTCCATTCTATGATAAACCTGTCAAATATACTTATGGTGGCGTTATGCATAATGTTGATAATAGATATCAAGGTTTCTTAACTCTTGAACAATGCTTAGTAAGATCAAGAAACACATGTGCTCTTCAAGCATTCCAATCAATCTCAAATAAAAAAATTAATGCATTTGTAACTTCACTTGGAATAACTCCAGAATACTTAGGAAGCAATAAATATATTAATGAAGCACACTCTATTGGTGGATTTAAGGGAGTTAGTCCTGTTCAACTAGCAGGAGCATATGCAGCATTTGGAAATGGTGGATTTTATATCGAACCACACTCAATTACTAAAGTTGTTTATAAAGATGGTGGAGAAGATTTTGAAGAAGTATTTACTTTTGAAAAGAAAAGAGTTATGAAAGAAACAACTGCATACATGATAGCATGGATGTTAGAAAAAGCTACCAGTTCGCAAATTAGAGTTAGTGGAACAGACATAGCAGTTAAAACTGGAACTAGCTCTTATGATGAAAAAACATTAAAGAAATTAGGACTTAGTTCTACTACAGTACAAGATGCATGGACAGTTTCATTTAGTCCTGACTATAGTGTAGCAATATGGTATGGTTATGATTATTTAACTAAAAAATACTATAATACTTCATCACATGCATGGAGTGAAAGAACAAAAATTCAAAAAGAAATTGTTAATAAAGTAATGAATAAAAATTCTAGATTTACAAGACCTGCTGGAATAGTTACTGCAAGAGTTGTATATGGTACTAACCCACCATTACTTCCAAACTCACAAACACCAAGTTCTAGAATTCAAACACATTTATTTATAAAAGGAACACAACCAACTAAGAGAGTTAAATACGTAGCACCAGCACCTACTAAACCAGCTACAACTGGTGCACCAGCTGCTACTACTCCTAGTGAACCAACAACTACTGAACCTTAGTATTTATTTTTAGAAATATTTATTTTATAATTGTCATATGAAGAACATAATAAGTACTTGTATGACAATTATTTTTTTATGTTTCTCAGTCTTTTTACTACTAACAATATTTAAATGGAAATTGGATTCAAAGCATACTAAAGAAGTCATTATGGAAATTAAAAACATAATTGAAAATACCGATAAAAAACAGTATACAATGGATTTAACAAACTTAATTAATTATAATGAAGATACTATTGGGTACATAATAGTATATGGAACACTTATTGAATATCCTATTGTTAAAACTAACAATAATTCTTTTTATTTGAATCATTCATTTGATAAAAAATATAATGATGCTGGATGGGTATTTATGGATTATAGAAATAATAGTTATGAAGATAAAAACATAGTATTGTACGCGCATGATAGAAAAGATAATACAATGTTTGGAACACTAAAATATACATTAAATAAAGATTGGCAAAATAATACAAATAATCACATAATAACTATTTATACAAAAGATAGTACTAAATACTATCAAGTTTTTAGTACATATCACATAAAAAATGAAGACTATTATATTACAACTGATTTTAGTAATATTAGTTTTAAAGATTTTATTAACACTCTTAAAAAAAGAAGTAATTATAAATATAATATTAATGTTAATGAATCAGATAATATACTTACACTATCAACTTGTTATACAGCAAAAGAAAAAGTAGTCTTGCATGCAAAACTACTCAAATAACTTTGTATAATTTTCTGGAATACCAATATTAATATCAATTCTTTGTCTTGTAATTGGATGAACAAACATCACTCTATTTGCAAGAAGCATCATTGTTCTATATCCATCTTTTTTACCATATTTATGGTCACCCAATATTGGTGTTTTATTATCTTTCATATGTACTCTAATTTGATTCTTTCTTCCTGTTTTAATATCTATATGTACAAGTGATAGATTGTTTTTGTATGCAAGTCTTTCATAATTAGTAAGAGCATATTTACCACTCTTATCATTTGTACTATAAGTAAGAAGAGTTTTTGTTTCTTTTAAGTATGATGATATACTTCCTTTTTCGTTAATCTTACCATGCACCACTGCTACATATTCTCTAAGTACATTTTCCCAGTTTAATTGTAGATTTTCTTTTACTTTTTCACTTTTTGCAAATACTACAATACCACTAGTATCAGCATCTAATCTGTGAACAACAAACACTTTTTGATTCTTTTTATGTAAGTAATCATACACTTCACTATATAAATTTTCTTTATGTTTAGGATCTTTTATAGTTGGTAAATTACTCTTTTTATAAACAACAAGTAAATGTTTATCTTCAAAAAAAATTTTTAATTTTTCCCTCTTCATATTAATGTATAAAATGACCAATTATTATAAATACTATTCCAGTAATTAAGCCATATATTAATTCCCTTTTCTTAATATTTTCTTTTACTTCACACATTAATTCAAAGAATGCTATATATATTAGCATACCAAATGCGAGTGACATAAGAATACCAGATAATAATCCATCAAGATTAATATTAAATACATTTATAATTAACACTCCTACTATACTAGATAAAGCAAGTATTGTAAGAAGTTCAATTCTCTCTATTCTTTTATGCACTAATGATGATATTTGAATACCAAGAGGAATATTATGAAGAGATACACCAATTGCCATAAATAAACCTACTTTTAAGTCACTCAAACTAGCTGAATATATTGCTGTTCCTTCAAGCATATTATGTAAGAATAATGCAAGAGTTGAAATAATACCGATATGTTCTGTATGATGTTCATCTCTTTTATGATGTTCATGATCAGGAATAAATAAATCAAGTATCTTCAAAATAACTACTCCAAGAACCATAAATAAAACCATTAATAGCTTATTTTCCATTTCAAGGCATTCACCTAAAATATCAAAGAAACATAAACCAAGCATAATAGTAAATGCAAATCCAATTGAAAATGTTTTAAGTTTCTTTTCATCTTTAAAAATATTAGTTATTAAATAACCAATATAAAATGAAAGTCCCGATAATAATGTTACTAATAATGCCATATAATCACCCCAAAGCAAATAAATTATAACACAACACATTTATAATTGCTATATAAATATTAATGTATTATAATAAGAAACCAAGAGGTAATTATTATGGATTTAATACAATTAGGTGAATTTAAAAAATATAAAGGAGACTTTCAATGTTTAACCGGAAGAAAAGGAATCATTGATTTAGAATTTATGGGATCTTCTGAATTTGAATATGGTGCTATTCCAAGAGCATATAGACGTTTACTTTATAATTATGAAAAATATGGTTATAGAGGAACTGATATTTATACACCTGAAAAGAAAGAATTAATACTATTTAGTAATCTAGAAAACAGTGAAAGATATATAAAAGAAATAGTCGATTTTATTAAAGATCCTTATCCACTACATGAAGCAAGTGAACTAGAAAAAATACCAACTTCTCATTTTTATGATAAAGGATATAAAAAAAGATATCATGACTTTTGGTGGTGTATAGATCCAGGTAGAGACTGGATGGCATTTTTTAATAATAGACAAGAATTATTTAAAAAATATATTGAAAAAGATTATTATGAATGGTGGTTAAAAATGCCAGAAGAAAGAAGAGAAGCAGAATATAAATTATCATTAAAAAAATAAGCATTTGCTTATTTTTTAATTTACTAAATTACTGACAATTCCATAAGATATTAACATCATTATAATACTAGCAATTACTAATCCTAGAAGTGTGCATAAAAATGATTTCTTTCTATCTAAATCTAATAAAGATGCGATTAAACATCCTGTCCATGCTCCTGTACCAGGAAGAGGAATGCCTACAAATAACACTAGTCCCCAATATCCATATTTTTCAATTGGTGCTTTATGCTTATGAGCTTTTCTTCTTACCCAATGAGCAAGTTTATTTATCCACTTTATTTTACTATTTTCCATCCAATCTAATATTTTAGAAATAAATAATAGAATAAATGGTACAGGTATTAAGTTTCCAATAAATGAAATAATATAAGCTCTTACTGGACTTACTTGTAATAGTGAAGCTGCTAAAAGTCCTCCACGAAGTTCTAATATTGGAAAGAGTGAAATAATAAAAACAATTAACTCTCTTCCATATTTAAAAGATATTAATCCACCAAATAATTTAATAATTGCGTTTATAATTTTTTCCATGTCTACCTCTTCTTAATTTTATCATTTATTTTAAAATTATGCTATAATTAGTGTGAGGTGTGTATATGAATAACAGAATCGGAGTTTTTGATTCAGGTATTGGAGGACTTACAACACTAGAAGAAATTAAAAAACTTCTTCCAAAAGAAGATTATATATTTTATGCAGATTCAGGGAATAATCCATATGGCTCAAAAACAGATGAAGAATTATTGAAAATTACTAAAAACATCGTTGAATTTTTAATAGAAAAACAAGTAAAAATGATAGTAATAGCATGTAATACTGCTAGTACTAGATGTATAAAAAAATTAAGAGAATTGTATCCAGAAATGATATTTATTGGTACAGAACCAGCAATTAAAGTAGCATGTGACCATGGATTTAAAAACACACTAGTTCTTGCAACACCTGGTACTATATCAGCAAAAAGAACTCATGAACTAGTTGAGAAAAATAAAAAGAAAGGCCAAAACATTTTCTTAATTGCATGTGAAGGACTTGCCAATGCAATTGAACGACATGATAAAGAAGAAATACATGAAATATTAGATAGATATTTATTACCATTTGAATACTGTAATGTTGATGCTGTTGTACTTGGATGCACACACTATCCACATATAAGAGATGAAATACAAGAATATTTTCCAAAAGCTAAAATGATAGATGGAAATGAAGGTGTAGCAAGAAGAGTTAAACAACAATTAGAAGAACACAACTTATTAAATGATAAAGGTAAAACAAAAGTCGAATTTATTCAAACAAAATAAAAGCTTCAGTTTAATACTGAAGTTTTATTATACTCTTTCATTCTATTAATTATTTCTTTACTTTTCGCAGCAAGAGCAAATACATTTTGTGAATTATTTGTTACAATTCCATTCTTATAATTATAATTTGCTTCCGCTGCTTTAAAATCAAATCCTAATCTACTATAGTATTCATTACAAAGATTACTTAATTCATTAAAGTTTTCTTCTCCAAGTTGCTCATATAAATAATTAATATTTCCGTTTGTTCTACTATTAATAATTATATCTTTGAAATTAATATAGAAATCATCAAGTAATGGCCACATAACCAAATAAGCGCAACTATTTCGAATAGGGTCAGTTTCAAATAAATGTTGTCCACTTTTACGCATATTATTTGTAATTTCTTGTGCTATAACTTCATTTATAAATTCATTTATTAATTCATAATTTCTTGTAATACCTTTATATTGCATATCGTTTTTATCTTGCTCTGATTTAAAAGTATTATTACCTCTATCCCAACCACATAAACTCTTACTACCATTCTTATCAACACTTATAGTGTATTGCTCAAAAGCATGATTACATTCATGAATAATTGTTTCATCTATATCACTAATACCCATATTAATAAGTACTACAGGTTTTATTTTGTATTCTCCATTTTCAAGGGTATAGTTTTCATGATAGCAAGATACAGGGCTATCATAGACAAATGGACTAAGAGGATCATCTTTATTTACAAGATTTAAATTATCAAATATTCTTCTACATTTTTTATAATCTTCAAATGATTCAACATTCTCCAAATTCATTTGCTTATATAATTCATTTTTTCTAATTACAATTCTTTCAATTAATGGTTTAATTCTATTTATAAAATTACCTACTTCTTCTCTTTTCATTAATTCTTCATATTTTTCATCAACGTTAAGTAAGCTATTTTCAAAACCATTTGCTTTTAGAAAACTAACTCTATCTCTTTTTATCATGGATTTCTTCCAATCAGGTGTTTTAGGATCATTAATTTTTGCTTCATTAGTAGAATCAAAACAATGATCATATGTATTAAGATATGAATCAAAATAACTTCTATAAACATTACTTACTATAGATTGTTTATAAAAATCTCTCATAAATTCATTTTCTGAATTATCAATTTCAGCAATTCTTTTGTTTATATATTCTTGAGGTACTTCAGGCATAAACTCACGCAATAACTCCTCATAATAATCATCATTTCTATTTTTTTCTTCTTTTGTTGCCTCTTGGCAAAGTTTTACATAAGGTTCAATAATTGGCTTTATTTCTTCATACCTTTGAATTAAAGCATCAATTACTGGAAGTTCATGATTGTTATATTTTTGAAGAATATCAGTCCACTCTATCTCTTCATTAAATAACATCCTAGAATCTGCCGTTGTAAATCCCCAATAGTCATTATTACTTTGTATATTTTCAATAAATCTATCTAGATTAATTGAAACAAATTTATTCTTATCTAAATTAAATACTTCCTTAAAAATACATGCTTTAATGTCGGTAATTATATTCTCTATTGTTTTTTTACTGCCGAACTTCATAATAGTAACATTTCTTAGTTTACTTTCAATTTCTGCTCTTCTTTCTTCACCATAAAAAGATACAAATGCTTCAATTATTGTATCCATTTTATCAGTTAAAAGAGTATCATGAGTTAATAAATCAATTAAACCTTCTATCATATAGCATCCTCACAAATTCATTAAACTCACTATAATTATAAGGCACATCTCTTATACCTTTTATTTCATCAATTTCACCATTAGAGTATATTCTTATGCTAAAAATAATACCATCAGTATCTTTATCATTATAATAATTATTATTCCATGACAAAATCATTCTCAAGAATCTTTCAATTTCTTCAGTTTCAATATCATAAGAAGTATTATCAATAATGTATTTATTGTCTTTAGGTAATATCGTTACTTCTTGACCATTATTATATATTTCTATTTTGTCTATATTCATTTTATACTCCTAGTATTATTTTAACATTTTACGATAAAAATAAAAAGGACTATTTTTTTAGTCCTTTTGTTCCCTTTGAACCATTAAATCCTTCTAAGATATTTGACTCAAATGATCTAACTTTCTTAGATTTATTTTTAAATTCACGAATTGCTATATTAATCATTTCATCTAATAAATCTTTATACTTAAGTCCATCTTCTTTCCATAAATAAAATGATAGACTACCTGGTATTGTATTTGGTTCATTAACATAGAATTTATTAGCTTTAGAATCAATTAAATAATCTATTCTAACTACACCACTAAAGTTAAGAACTCTAAATACTTGTTTTGAAGTTTCTTGTATTTCATGAGTTAATTTATCTGATATTCTAGCAGGAATAATTCTACTAGTTGATGCCATTCCTTTACTTCCAGAACCTGTTTTTTTAGCATTAGATAAGTATTTGTCTTGGTAAGATAGTATTTCATCTAGTCCCATAACTTCTTCTAGGGGACTAACATTCTGTGATTCATAACTTCCAAGAACACTACTATTAACTTCTATTAAATTTTCAACTGCTTTTTCAACAACCACTTTTGTATCATAACTAATTGCTTCTTCAATAGCACTTTCTATATCACTTTCATTTTTAACATAGTTAATACCAACGCTACTTCCAAGTGTTGCTGGTTTTACAACTACTGGATATCCTAATTTTTTAATATCAGAAAGTATTTCATCTTTATTATCTAAATATTCATTATCAAAGAACCATGTATATTTAACAATTGGAATACCAGCACTCTGCATAACTTGTTTCATTACAACTTTGTCTTGTCCAAGAGCTCCACCTAAAACATGAGATCCAACATATGGAATACCAACTGTATCTAAATATCCAACTAGTGTTCCATCTTCAACATTATTACCATGTACTACTGGTAAAACTATATCTAATTCTTCAATATCTTTTCTAAATAATCCTGTAGTACTTTGTAAGAAGAATCTATCTCCCTTTTTATATAAAGTAACTTTTTTAGCAAACTTCTTATTGTTAGCAAAATCTTTAAAGAATTCTATTTCATTTAACATTGGACCAGTATACCAAATTCTATCTTTATCAATATATATTGGTACTATGTCATATTTAGTTTTGTCTAAATTCTTTATAGCTTGTAGTGCTGAAATAATACTTACTTCATGTTCTACAGTTTGTCCTCCAAAAATAACACCTAATTTAATTTTCATAAAATATCCTCCTATTCATTAAATATATCTGGTAAATCATTTTCTAATAGAACAAATGTATTTTTATCAGATAATTTTCTCATTAATGGAAAAGCTTTTTTAACATCATTTAATATATGTACTTTTTCCATATTATATTTACTATCTTTAAGTCCATTATAAATTGGTTTTGTTTGTTCTTCACCAATTAATATTACTTCATCACAAACCTTAGATATTTGTTTTCCAAATTCATAATTATATTCATATTGTTTGTCTGCTAGTTCTATCATACCAGGAGTAACAATAATTTTCTTTCCATCCATTAGTCCCAGAACATCAACAGCCATCTTTGAACCTACTGGATTTGAATTATAAGCATCATCAATTATAGTTATTTCACCATATTTCTTTAACTCTAATCTATGTTCTACTGCTTTAACTCTTTTAACTCCAGTTTGAATTTGCTCATTTGTTAGTCCTAATTCATGAGCAAGCGCAATGCTTTCTAAAATATTATAAACGTTTGCTGAACCTAATAATTTAGTTTCAACAACAAATGAATTTTTTCCAATATGGCATTTAAATGTTGTACCCTTACTTGATAATTTAATATCACTAGCATAAACATCAGCTTTTTTATTGTTTAGAGATACCCATACTTTTTTACATTTATTTTTTATCTTATAATTAACTTGCCATTCATCATCCATATTTAGTATTGCAGTTCCATTTTCATCTAGTCCTTCAATTAATTCAAACTTAGCCTTTGCAATATTTTCTCTTGATCCAAAACTTTCTAAATGAGCTGTTCCAATAGTTGTTAGAATCCCATATTGAGGTTTAAAGAACTCAGTTTTTGGTTTTATTTCACCTACTCTTGATGCTCCCATTTCAGCAATAAAGACATCTGTGAATTTATCTAGTTTATTATTAATAGATACCATTAATCCATTAAACGTATTAAAACTCTTTTCAGTAGCAAAACTATTAAACTTAGTATTTAATATTTCATTTAAAATATATTTTGTACTTGTTTTACCATAACTACCAGTAAGATCAATGCTTTTTAAATTGTTCATTGATTCAAGTTTATTTTTA
>JAEEGL010665263.1_pt1 | contig 16865 bp, 13 predicted proteins | sample 9134231 | NCBI WGS metagenome assembly JAEEGL01 (sample SAMN16246548, study PRJNA631951) | gut metagenome | biome: gut microbiome; feature: rumen; material: fiber-attached | host: Bos | place: Iran: Karaj | collected 2018-10
CCTATGCTCGTCACGCTGTTGGGAATCGTGGCGGAGGTCAGGCCGCTGCAGCCAGAGAAAGTCCAAGCTCCTATGCTAGTCACGCCGTTTGGAATCATAACGGAGGTCAGGCCGCTGCAACCAAAGAAAACCCAATTTCCTATGCTCATCACGCTGTTGGGAATTACCAAATCTGTTATTTCCTCTTCCCCAAAATATAGATGAGATACATAATATAGAGGATTGGAAGCCCAGCTACTAAATGCTATTTTACACCATGCTGCTATATCTGATATATGTACGGAGGTCAGGGCACTGCACTCATAAAAAGCATGGTATCCTATGCTCGTCACGCTGTTAGGAATCATGACGGAGGTCAGGCCGCTGCAATTATAAAAAGCATAGTTTCCTATGCTCCTCACACTGTTGGGAATTGTGACGGAGGTCAGGCCGCTGCAACTATAGAAAGAACCATCATCATAGTTTGAACCGCCTGCTATGCTCGTCACGCTATAGGTATCCCCATTGTACTCCACGGCCTCTGGAATCACGACGTTGCCTTTGTACTTGACGTTGTTCTTGTACTTGATGACCGTGGCTTCCTTTGTTTTCGACACCAGTTCATACCACAGCCCACCAATTTCTGCCTCTGCGGCGAAGGCGCTTGCTGCCACCGACAGCAGGAGAACGAGTAAAAACAATTGTTTCTTCATTATTGATAGTTTTTAATGTTCATATATGATTGTTTGATGTGATAATCCGAACTTTTCTCTTATTACGTTTAACAACAAACAAGTTTCGCATCTAAACCAAATCTGTTATCATATTATGTTTCGGGTTCCTCTGTTAATGGGTTGCAAAGTTACGTATTATTTCCCAATCGCCCAAACTTTTCTGGAGTAAAAATGGAGAAAGTGAAAATCTCTACTCTATACTGGGGTATGTCCTGGGGTATGTATAGGGCAAAAAATCGAAGAAATTTATAAATTTATTTGGAGGTTCCGGAAAAAGTTCTTATCTTTGCAGCGTCAGAACAATTTTCTGATGCCGCAGCTGAAGCTGGGCGGGAGACAATGATGCCATCCCAGACGCCGCTATACGCGGGGAGTAAGACGGAACGTTTCTGCTCCATTTTATAAAAGTCACCCCCTTTTGAGGTGACTTTTATTTTTCATAGAGACGACGAAAGGTGGAAGGAAACTGCTTGCTCAAGGCCATGTTGCGTTTAATAGATATCTGTTTCCTGCCTTTGAATACGAGCACTTCGCGGGCTTCTGGTGAAGTTTCATAATAGGTCTTGATATCAAGTGCCAACACTTTGGCCTTATACTCGCATCTCATGTTCAGTAGCACTCTGTTGGCCTGGCCTATGGACTCCCGAAGCCTATTGATAGCAGAGTTCTTACCGATGATGGTCTTCAAGTCATAAACACGGTAGATACCTTTACTTTCTAAAATGAAATCGGGCGTACGCAATCCCTTGGGATTGGGCAGGATATAAACAGTATAACCATGGAAAACAGCTTTTCGGGCAGCATTCAAGAGGTTACCGTAGTCGGCATTATCTTCGCCCCCACAGATATATATGCCAAACTCGCCAATCAGCGGATGGAATTCATTGCGGCGTGCAATGCGCTCCACCTGACGCGAATACTCCGCACCTGTCAGCTCATGCAACAGTGCCAGTTCCTGTGCAATATCATTTGATAATTCTTTCATAGGTGTGCAAAGGTACGGAATGTTCGTTATTCAATCATAAAAAACGCCAATTATTTAAGAATTCCGGCGATTCTGGCGATTGATCCCAGCGATTGGCCCAATTCACCGGCGATTATATGGATTTGTAGAATTTTTCTTCCTCGAAAGCTAATGTGAGATATGTATTACAAAGTCTGTTCAAATGGTCAAAGCCTTCCTCTCTCTGGTATTTATTATGATTGTTGAGGAATTCTTCCTTTTTCCAGAGATTATGACGTGTCCTTCCAAGATAACCGTTACGATATAGTTTAATATGTTCTGGTTTGCACTCAAGAGAAGGATACCATTCGTTCATCTGCTTGGCAAAACTAATATTGTTAATTTCAATGCCTTTATCTAACGCTTCCTTGTCGACTAAGAATCGCAGCAAAGCAAACCAATCATAGCCGAATTGATGGTTATCAATGAAAAAACTCTTTATCCAATCCCACATCTTCACCTTGTCGATAGAATTCTTGAAGATATAGTTGTTAAGTATTGGCGGGCGCTTTAAACTGTCAGAAAGATTCTTCACAGCTCCAACAAATGGTTTTGGAGCCCCTTTCTTATTCAATTCTACATCTAACTCAGTAACTATTTCCTTTTTGAATTCTTTAAGCTCTTTCGATTCTTTCGGGTCTGACGGTTCTGGTAAATCTGCAAGTAAACGATATACCATAGTAGCCCAGTACGAAGCAGATTCCGCACTTGGAGAAGTCCTCACGTTTTTCACAAGGATGTCAATCGTAAAAGACTCCTCACCAATAGGAAATATAGTGTATCTGTTCACTACTTGTTATAGATAGCGTTTAAGTGCTCTGCTATTGGCTGAACTTCTTCGTCCCTGTAGTTGAACTGTATTTTTATCTGCCTAGGAGCAATGGCAATCCGATAATCTTCTATCTGGCTAATAATGTTTTCCAGCAAAAGTTCTTTCTTCACCCATTGGCTGGCAAGAAAAAGATAAGGTAATCCCATTATATGATTAGAAATCAGGCTGTTCATATCAGGTTTCAGCCCCCCTTTGAGCAATGTAAGCTGGCCAAAACCGTTTGAATTGAAGTCCTCGTCCTTAAAAACTGAAGGGAATCCCATTCGCTTTAACTGGCTAACAATCGTATGCAAGCTGAAAGTATAGATGCCGCGGAACATGTCGCCGGAACGTTCACCCGATACAAGCATGGTAAGCCGTTCATCATTAATTGTGTTATCATCACTATAGCACAATGTAGTCACATCGCGCAATTCCACCTTGTCCCAAACAATGTATTCTGACCAGTCATTCGGCTGGGCAACACTCTGGGGTCTTGCCTTGTCTTTATTACCGTATGACACGACGGGATGGCTATGTGAGGTTATACCGTATGGGAATCTCAAATAAGGTTTACCTGATTCTCTGTTAAACCTAACAGAAGGATCATCACCATAATTATCTTCCACTACGATGAGTGTACCTGTCTGCATCCCTAACTCTCCTTTACAATAAATAATAGGGTAAGGTGCTTTCAGTGGAACGAAATGGGAACTTATGATTCGCATATCTATTAGTTTAAATAATTACGTTACAATAGTACAAAAATTCCTGTAATTCACAAATGAATCGCTTGTTTTTTGTTATAGTTTACTTTCCTGCCATCCTGCTGATGATGGTGGCAATGTCGGCCACATCAACCGTGCCGTCTTTGTTTATGTCGCAGACCTCACCACCAGTGCCGAGGGTGAACTCCTTGGTGGCTACGTCGCTATTGTCGTAGCCCGCCTTGGTGGCATAGACGCTTACCTTGTAGATGCCTTTCAGGCTGACTTCGCTGCTGTAGTTCTTCTTGGCATCGGCGACAGTAACTTCCGACACAAATTCCACGCCCTCCGTCTCGCAACTGAACTTCAGTTTGCCATCAACGAAGGCGATGGTGGGAGTGGCGCACCTTGGGGGTAGTGCAACGATGTTCCCAAAGTTCTTCCAAGGCTCTGCTGCCTTGTAGGCATCAATGGAGACCTTAGGCACGTGTAGCGTGGCATGTTCAATGCCAGAACCTTCGAAAGCATTGGCATTTGTTGAAGGGACATTCTCTGCATAACAATATCCATCAGTCAATTCAGTGCAGTTAGCAAAGGCTTTGTCGAAGATATTTTTCACGCCACTGCCGATGACAATGGTGGTCAAGCCCTTGCACATAGCGAAAGCTTCAATTCCAATCCACTTCACACCATCACTAATTGTTACGGAGGTCAGATATCTGCAACCAAAAAAGCCCAGCTGCCTACACTCGTTACGCTATTTGGAATGACCAACTCTGTTATCTCTTCTTCATTGAGGAAAAGATGATGGGCAACCAAAAGTGGATTTGAGTACTCATTACCAAAAAATATATTACACCATGCCTCCAAGTCTGAAATATAAACGGAGGTCAACCCATAGCAATGGTAGAAAGCATCATTTCCTATGCTCGTCACACTGTTAGGAATCATGATGGATGTCAGGCCACCGCAACCATTGAAAGCATCATTTCCAATGCTTGTCACGCCATTGCCAATCGTAACAGAAGTCATATTGTTACAATCCTTGAAAGCCTGTTTTCCAATATTCGTCACACTGTTGGGAATCGTGACTGAGGTCAGACTCATGCAACCGTCGAAAGTATAGTCTCCTATACTCGTCACGCTGCCTGGAATGACCAATTCCTTTATCTCTTCTCCATTCAGGAAAAGATGATGTGCATAAGTAAGTGGGTTTGAAAGAGCATTAAAGACAATTTTACACCAAGCCTCTATGTCTGATATTTGGACGGAGGTCAAGCCGCCACAATAAAAAAAGGCACCCCCTCCTATGCTTGTTATGCTGCTGGGAATCGCGATGGAGGTCATGCTACTGCAACTACGGAAAGCACCGCCACCTATGGCCGTCACACTATAGGCAGCTCCCTCATACTCCACACTTTCGGGAATCACTATGTCACCGCTATACTGTACGCCGTTTCTATACCGGATGACTGTGGCTTCTTTGGTTTCCGACACCAGCTCATACCACAGGCCATTAATTTCTGCCTCTATGGCGAAGGCACTTGCTGCCACCGAAAGCAGAAGCGTGAGTAAAAGGATTTGCTTCTTCATAATATTCTTTGTTATTTCTTGAATTACCTGAAATAATCAGTCCTTTGTGTCCTGCCTATTAAGAATCTCCATCATTTCCGCAGGAGTGACCACGATGGGCTTTTGAGGAAAGTGCTTCTGGTTGCCGGTCACAAGGTAGGCATCCTCCTTTGAGAGTGCCACCTCATAGAATACGACATCCTTTGGATCGGGGAAGAACTCGCTACTCTTTACACGTGATGAGGGTATGCCCTCTTCCACTATAAAGTTAAGAAGGGCTTGCACACGTTCAGAGGGAAAATTGAACTTGGAACGGGAAAGTACATCGCGATACTCTGCAACAATCTCCTCGTTATAGAGAAGGACAATATCACCGCTTTGGAATGCCTCAAATACTTGTGTGGTTGCAGAGAAAGCCTTTCTTGTAAGCATAGCAGACACTATAACGTTAGTGTCGATGACTGCATAGACTTTCATTTCGCCGACCTGTACAATCTTATCTCCTCGTTTATCTCGTCCATCGTAAGGTCAGGCAGTTCGCCCGCCTCTGCCATCTCTCTGATGGCACGGAATGCCTCTATCCCCTGTTGGCGAACGGAATCATCGCTTGCCAAACCCTCCGAAGGCATTCTTCTGTTGATGACGAAATACTGGGCAAGGCTATTTATTGCCTTGTTGGCACTCATGCCCATCTGCGAGCATAGTGCATCGAAAGAGGCTTTCAGCCCCTCGTCCATTTGGACTGTCATTGATACTTGTGCCATAGTAAGTTATTTGTTTTAACGTTTGCAAAGGTATAAAAAATAAATGAATTGCAGAGCGGAATTTGTAAAATTTCACACAATCTGTCAAATATACTCATGGGGAGTTGCAAGCTTCACCTACTACTGCTACGCTTTTGTGAGTGTCAGGTCTATCAGCAATACAGCTGTTTCGGGTTCATCCTTCGGGGTGTCTTGAGCCTTCCAGGCAACGACGAAACGGACGGAGGCACGGCATGGTTCATAGCCTTTTTCTTTCCACGCGGCAAGGGTTGACTGCATGCTGGCAGAGAGCTTCGCCACAGCGCGGCGGGTGGTGGGCACGAGGAAGTAGCTGTCCTCCAACAGCAAAGTATCGCCACTGCGCAGCAACAGCACATCTTTCTTGATGGGCTTGAAGAAGCTGAGGGCAACATCCCTGTGGGTGAGTTGCAGCATGATTTCTTCGGGCATCGGATACTGGGTATTGTCGGTAATGACCTTGTCGGCCTTCAGATTTGAAAACAAGTCGCCGTTGGTATGAATGAACAGGCGGTTCTTGGCACGGGTCATGCCGACGTAGTATTGGCGGAACAGTTGCTCGTCCTTATAGAGACGGTCGGTGATGAGCATATAGACATCGTCGAACTCACGGCCCTTGGCTTTGTGGATGGTGGAGACAATGACATTGTCACGCTTGGAAGCGTGACCTACTATATTGTCACGCTGGGAAGCGTGACCCACTATGCAAAGCTTGGAAGCTTCACCCACTATATTGTCACGCAGGGAAGCGTGACCCACTACATCGTAGAAATCCTCGACGGATGACTCGAAGACAAACTCCCAGAGGTCTGTGCGATACTTGGCACGATAGGTTTGCTCAAACTGCTGGACGCAAAGCTCCACGTATGGCAGACATAGACTCCCGTCGTAAATCGCGAAGGTGGCGCGTTTAGCCTCTTCCCATACCTCATCGGGAATGAGCGGGGTGCTGATACGCTTGGCGATATACTTCAGCAGGTACCTCACTTCGGCCAGATTGGAGAAACGGAAACCGTCCATCGATTGTATCAGTTTGCTCTGGATGCCGTGCTTGCGTAACAGGGCTACAACGATGGCCGCCTCTTCGTTGGTCTGGGTGAGTACGCAAGTGGTGCGGGCGGGTTTCCCAGCGGGAAAACCGCTGGGGACACTGGAGGGGGCGGGTTTTCCAGCGGGTAAACCGCTGGGCACACTGGAGGCTATCAGGTTGCTGACCAACGGCTGATACATGTACTGAGCCGTGTGGCGTGTCACCACTACAAGGCCATTTTCGCTGCGCACAGGAGCGATGGGGGTGGTCTTCATTCTCCTGCCGATGCACTGTGCAAAGCTGTTGGAAAAAGCGACGACATGCTGCGAGCTGCGATAGTTCTCGGTCATCTCGATGAAGCGACTGCCGGGTAGCTGTGACAGCTGATAAAGATACTGGGAGTCAGAACCTCGGAACTCGAAAATGTTCTGGTCGTCGTCGCCCACGGCAATGACGCGCATGTCCTCGTTGTTGTCCATCAGTGCCTTCACCAGTGCATATTCCTCTGCACTCATGTCCTGCGCCTCGTCGATGACCAATACCGTCTTGCCAATCTTGCTGGGTTCCACCTCGCCTTGGCGAATCATTTCCGCCGCCCGTGCCACCACGTCCTTGGCATCATCAAGGTTGCCAATCCTGCCCAAGAGGTCGAAGCTATAGGAGTGGAAGGTCTTGATATCCACATAGTGGGCCGACTCGCCGATGAGTCCTATCAGCCGTTGCTTGAACTCTGTCGCCGCCGCCCGCGAGAAGGTCAGCATCAGCAGTTGCTCGTGCTTCACGTCTTCGAGCAGCAGCAGTGAGGCCAGCTTATGAACAAGCACACGCGTCTTTCCGCTGCCGGGGCCTGCCGCCACGACGATGCAGCGCGATTCCTTGTCGGCAATGATTTCCTTCTGTCGGTCCGACAGGTCGGCGAAGAGTTTCTGGTATTTCTTGGGTGTGATGTTCCGCCGTATCTCATTGAGCCGCTCCCCCTTGAAGTACTTGGCCACGAAGCGTTTGTAGTCCATCTGGAAATAGTCCTGTACGTACTGCTGGGCTGCGTCATAGTCGCGAACCATCAGGTTGGCATATTCGCCGACAATGTGTACCTGCTGGATTTTCTGCTTGTAGAACTCGTCGAGCATACGATAGTCCTCCTGCTTGTATCGCAGTTTCATGTCCTTCAGGCGGTGGATTGCCATCGCATTGTAGAGTACCATGAAGCCGCCGTCCAATTTCAACGCGCCTATGTTCGACAGATACAGCAGAGCCTCCTCCACATGTTCTATCTGAACATCTTCCATTGTGCCGAAGAGCGACCGGCCACGAGTCCTTATTTGATGAAGCAGCTCAACGATGGAGAATTGTAACCCACCCCCAACCCCTCCCGAGGGGAGGGGCGTTTGATTACTTTGAAGAGAATGTTCAGCGGAAGGAGTAACTAAGCCCCCCTCCCCTCGGGAGGGGTTGGAGGTGGGTGTCAACCATTCCAGCGCAAACCGGCATATCTCCATGCGCAGGTCGCTGCGGCCCAGTGTCGTCTCCATGTCGGTCTGGCGTGTCATCCTGATGTTGCGTGCCGGGTCTTCCTGCTTGCGGATGTATCCCTTCACAGTAAGGAAATAGAGCAGTGTGCGGATATCCTTCTCGTTGGAAGTCGTGATGCCGTTGTTCACGGCATCGTCGTTGAGCTGCTTACATGAAACCGTGAGACTGTCGTCAGGGATATGCTGCAAGATGTATTTCTCGAGTTTAGCAAAACGTTTCAACAGCGACATCGTCTTGGCCTTTCCGCCATCGGGCAGATAGGCCGTAATGTCCTTGCTGTCGGCCAAGATGCCCTCCTGCCTCATCCTGACCACTGCTGACACCACCTCGCCACGGCTCATGCTGAGGATGTCGGCCAAGTAGTCAATGCGCGACTCTGCCTCGGCATCCTGTGCCTTGGCTATATGTTTCTGCGAAATCAGCGACTTGATAATCCTGACAGCCTTCTCGCGGTCCTCATCGTCGAAGAGTACTGACTCGGAGATGCGTTGGCGTGCCTCGTCCATGTTCCTGACGGTGATGCCTGTGGCATAGACATGGGGCATGTTGTTGCCCCGTTCCAGATAGCCCGCCTGTTCCAAGGCGGCAATGGCCGTGCGGACGCGGGTCTCTACGTCGGTCACGGCATCGTTCCAGCCTGCCTGACGGGCAATCTCCAACGAGGAGCAACTCACCTGCTGCCGCTGCCGGGTCATGTCCTTCACCGCCTTCCACACCTGCTGTATCTCGCTGATGCTGAGCTTCGTCTGGTTGAGCAACACGAAATGCTTGTCGAGGTCGCTGTCGCTATAGAGCACGTAGCAGCGGGCACTGAGTCCTGGGTCGCGTCCTGCCCGTCCGGCCTCCTGAACATAGTTTTCCAAGGAGTCGGAGATGTTGTAATGCACCACCAGCCCTACATCCTTCTTGTCCACGCCCATGCCGAAGGCCGATGTGGCTACGATGATGCGCACGCTCCCCGACATAAACTCATCCTGGTTCTTCACCTTCTCGTCGGTGTCCATCTTTCCGTTGAAGGGCAGGGCGCGGTAGCCGTCACGGGTCAGGCGGGAAGAAAGCTCGTGGGTGCGACGGGTGCGGGCCACATAGACGATGGCCGGACAGTCATATTCCGACAGCAGTGCCCTCAGCTTCTGGTACTTGTCCTCGTCGGTGTCGGCATGAATGACGGCGTAGTGCAGATTAGTACGGGTAGCCTTTGAGGCATACAGTTCCAGGTTCAGCCACAGTGTCTGCTTGAAATAGTCGCAGATGTCCTGAATCACTTTCTGCTTGGCGGTGGCAGTGAAGCACGACACGGGTATCGCCTGCCTACAGCCCTTTTTCTGCTGGTGTTCGCGGATGAACTTGCCGATGTAGAGGTAGTCCACGCGGAAGTCTTGACCCCAAGAAGAGAAGCAGTGGGCCTCGTCGATGACGAAGCGCACCACATGGCGGGCCAGTAGAATCTTCTCGATGGTCTTAGAGCGAAGCATCTCCGGGGCAATATACAACAGCGAGGCTTCGCCGTCCTGCACCCGCTGGATGGCTAAGGAGCGCGTGATAGGGTCGAGCAGTCCGTTGATGGTGACGGCATCGGTGATGCCGCGTTCCGCGAGGTTATCTACCTGGTCTTTCATCAGCGACTGCAAGGGCGATATGACAACGGTCAGCCCATGCACGGTGCGTCCCGCCATCAGTGCCGGCAACTGGAAGGTGAGCGACTTGCCACCGCCTGTCGGGAAGATGGCCAACAGTGAACGTCCCTCGATGGCTGCCCTCGCCGCCCGCTCCTGCAGGGGCTCGCCCTCGTAAGTACGGAACTGGTCGTAACCGAAGAAGGCCTTCAAGTTGCTGTGTATGTCCAAGAACGAATGGCAGTATTCGCAGTCGGGCTCCCCACAATGTCTCTGCCGCAGGATGCCCATGACATATTCCACCCCCGGATAGGTGTGCAGCACCCAGCCGGGGGTGATGGAGCGTTCGTCGGTAGTGTCTATCAGCGACAGGGCGTAAGCCAGCTCAACGGGGTACTGTTCCACCAAGGCAACGATGTCGGCATACTGGCAGATGCGACCACGATATTCCGCATTTATCAATGCACTCAATTCCATTTTCTCCCCTCTCTCTAGGAGAGGGGTTGGGGGTGAGGCCTCCACCATTTTCAGGAACCCCTGAAACTCCGTCTTGTCATAGAGCAATGCAGTAAGGATCCTGCGTTTCCTGTCTGAAAGCGCGTTCCAACAGGCTGTCTCGTCCATCAGCAGGTCGCGGGCCTTCTCACAGTCGTTCACCGGGTTGTTCATCTGCTCGCTTTCTATCTTGTCATCCTTGAGCAGACGGTGATAAGGACGTTCTGGAAACAGCAGCGGCGACATATACAGCGTATCGACCAGTATCCATGGGGAACGTGGGCGTTCTCGCCCGCCCGTGTAGGGGCGGCCCCCCGTGCCAGCCCGTATAGCTTCTTCATCAAAGAGATAGGTAGCGTCATGGTGAATGATGTTATGTCCGCAGACATACTCCACGTCACGCAAGAAGTCAGCCATGTCACGCATGACACAGCCATGATAGACGGCCCCGTCATATCGTAAGACTCCGATGTCATGAACCTTCCGGTCGCTCATGCCGACTTCCACGTCAACTATCGCCCAATCCTTCTTCATCAAGATATATCAGATACCGTCTATTTTAATGTACAAACTATTTTCGGTCGGATAGAATGGACGGATGCCATCAAAACGATTGGATAATGACTAGAAACTACGACTAGAACAGCTTTGAATAGTCATTTATGCTCGATGTCTCTCAACAGGCACTGGCAGCCTTCGAGGACATCGCGCCAGGTGGCCTCGAAGTTGCCAGTGTACCAGGGGTCGGCCACGTCGCCGGGGCGGTCGGTGTAGTCGAGCAGTTTATGGATTTTCCCTTCGGGGTCGCCGCCGCAGATGCGGTTCATATTGCGGATGTTCCATTCGTCCATACCGATGAGCAAGTCGAAGCGGTCGTAGTCGCCGCGTGTCATCTGGCGTGCCGTCTTTCCCTTGCACGTGATGCTATGCTCGGCCAGCTTGCGACGGGCGGGGGGATAGACTTCGTTGCCTATCTCCTCCGTCGATGTCGCCGCCGACTCAATATAGAACTCGTCCTCAAGCCATGAACGCCTGACGAGGTCCTTCATCACAAACTCTGCCATCGGACTGCGACAGATGTTGCCGTGGCAGACGAAGAGTATTCGGGTCTTATTCATTCTTTTCATTTATCTCCCAGCCATCTTGTCGATGATGCGGGCTATGTCTGCCACGTCGATGACGCCGTCACCGTTCACGTCGGCCCTATCCTTAAATTTACTGCCTTTCCCTGCCATGACGTCGATGATGGCGCCGATGTCGGCCACGTCAACGCTGCCGTCGTTGTTCACGTCGCAGCTATATGCCACGCTCACCACCACATCTCTCTCAGGCATGGTGAAGGTCCACGTGTTGCCAGTCTCGTCTGGAGTCAATGCAAATGAGGTGCATACAAAGGGGTTGTCGGGTAGTCCGGCGGGCATCTCACTCGTCGAAGTGCCCTTTCCTGTGTAGGTGTATGGGCTTTCGCTGATGGGTTCGGTCACTACGCCGCCGATGGTGATAGTGCCACAAGTGCTATTATCTTCGCCAGGACCGATGCTGTAAGAAGCATTAGGACCCTTGTAAGCTGTGACCCTGGTGACGCCATCAGTAATGGTGATGTCACCACAATTAGCTAAAACCCCACAACCAATGCCTGGTGAATCAAAACTTCCATAGGCATCAATGGTTCCACCCTCAATGACGATGTTGCCACCGTCGATACCGTCGCCTCCGCCAATACCAGGCCCTTGTGCGCTTGAGTGTGCTTCAAGCGAGCCGTCTCCTCGGATTGTCAGGGTCTTTCCTTCAGGAACAAAGATGCCGGGATAACAGGAATGGAAGCCCATCAGATAGTTCTTCCCGCTGAGGATGATGGTGGCGTCGCCCTCGCAGGTGATAGCTGCCCAGGGTAGTATTGCCCAGTTAATGCCTTCGATGGTCACGTCCTGCAGCTTCACGGTGGCGCCGTCGGCGATAGACACCTTCAAGTAGGCTCCTAATCTCCCAGTCAGCGTCATGCCGTCAGTGACGGTCACATGATTTACCAGCGTGGCGAGGTCGCCATTCCAATATCCATCTCTGATGATGACACTTTCCACAATCTTCCTGCCTGTATAAGTGAGAGTGACTTCCGAATTATAGCGCACGGGATTGTCAGGCGTGACGATCCAGTCATTCACATCCTCTGTACCTTCGGCGAAGGTGACATCGCCTATGGGCTCATATTCCACGCTCAACTCCACGTCGTCGTCAGGCATGGTGAAAGTCCACGTGCCGTCGGCCTCGCCAGGATTCAGCACAATCAGGTCGTCATCCCCTTGTTTCTTTGCTGTAACACTATTCACGGCAACCGTGCCTGAGTAGGTAAGTGTGACGTTGGCATCGTATGGCACAGGATTGTCAGGCGCGATGCTCCAGTGTACCACGTCCTTTGTACCTTCGGCGAAGGTGACAAAGCCTACGGGTTCGTATTCCACGCTCACCACTACGTTGGCCTCAGGCATGGTGAAAGTCCACGTGTTTGTCAGGGATTGCAAATCCCCTCCAACTGCTTGATTCAGTTCCACCTCGTCGCCATCTCCTTGCTTTCTGACCGTGACACTTTTCACAAACCTCTTTCCCGTGTAGGCGAGGGTGACGTCGGCATCATAGAGAACGGGGTTGTCTGGCGTGATGCTCCAGTTCTTCACGTCCTTTGTTCCCTCGGCAAAGGTAACAAAGCCTGCGGGGTTGTATTCCGTGCTCAACACCACATTGCAGGAAGGCATGGTGAAAGTCCAAGTGCTGTCAGACTCACCCTGCTTTACCTCAAACGGTAAGGAGATGAAGACTTCGCTGGACAATGCTGCCGACGGCTCAATCGATGAATTGAGTACTCCTAAGTAGAAGAAATTAATTTCGATGGGGGTTCTCTGCGATTTGCCCACAGTGATGGTACCGCAGGTGCCGCCTTCGCCAGGTCCCACGCTGTAGGGAGCGTTCCATCCTACGTAGGCTTTGACATCGCCGACGGCATCGCCGATGGTGATGTCGCCACAACTACTTCCCTGACCACCACCGATGGATGCCGCACCATAGCCTCCACGCGCTATAATGGTGCCGCTCTCGATGACGATGTTGCCGCAATTGATGTTGTAGCCTCCGCCAATGCCGGCAGCAGCTCCGCCCGAGATTGCCTCAAGAGAGCCGTTGCCGTGGATGGTCAGTGTCTTTCCTTCTGGCACGAAGATGCCGGGATAATTCTGCTGGAAGCCCTTCACATAGCTTGTTCCGCCGAGGATGATGGTGGCGTCGCCCTCGCAGGTGATGCCTGCCCAGGGGCAGCTCTCCTGGTTCACGCCCTCGATGGTCACGTCGCGCAACGTCACGGTGGCACCGTTGGCGATAGACACCTTGACGTTTGCAGCCAATCGGCCTGTCAGTACCATGCCGTCGGTGAGGGTCACATTGCGGTTCAGGTCGGCCAGGTCGCCATGCCATTGCATGACGCCAGAGACACTCTTTACAATCCAGTTGCCAGTGTAGCTAAGCGTGACAGGTACGCCTAAGTCGATGGGACTCTCCGGCGTGATAGTCCAATGCGCTGCGTCTGTAGTACCTTCGGCAAAGGAGACATAGCCGTCGGTTCCGGCTGCATACCAGAAGTTGCCGTCGACAGTACGGACACTGGCAGTCCACTGGCCGGGCACGCGGGTCTTGCTGAGGGGTATGCCTGCGCCACCCGGCACGAGGTTGGTCGAGGCCGTTGGGATGACGTTGTTCGAGTAGAAGATGTCGTAGGTGTCGGCAGAGGCTTTGCCCGAGTTGTTGGTCAGGGCAATGGGGTGGTAGAATCCTCCGGCGCCCGGCTCGAAGGAGCCTTTCATCAGACAGTTGGTGAGGGTCATGGAGAGCCAGTCACACCAGCCTACGAGTCCAGCGGCACATTTGGTGAAGCCTGCGATGGAGCCGCTGAAGATACTGTTACGGATGGTCAGTCCCGTTGAGCCGCCGTGACCGACGATGCCGCCGCAATACATTTTGGCTTCTACACGTGTGGCAACGTTGCACCCGTCGATGAGCGTATTGCCGTCCTTGCAGTAGCCCACCAGTCCGCCCGCGTGGTTGTTATGGGCGTCGGTATTGACGGCGACGAGACCGCCCACGTTCAGCTTCTTGATGGTGGGCCCGTCGACGACGCGGAAGGGAGCGGCCTGCTCCGCGTCGGTGACGATGTTCACTAGGAGCGTCTTGCCGTTGCCGTCGAAGTTACCGCTGAAAGGATCTCTGGCAGAGCCCCACATCGTGTTGACGGGAGCCGCTGCAGAGCCTACATCGGCTGTCATCTTGTAGGAACAGAGGTTGTAATAGAAGGCTGTGGCCGGGTCGGTCGTGAGTTGTGCGAACAGGTCCCAGTCTTCCTTACCGCCGATGGTGAACGGGTTTGAACGAGTTCCATTTCCCTCGTGGGTTGTTACGTTCACTGCCGTGTAGGGGCTGTTCATCAAGGGATTGTTGTCGCCCGACGCATCGAGGGCATAGACCCTCACGTAGTAGGTACCCACATCATCGATGGGAATACTGGCCTGGAACCCGTGGTTGCCCGTAATGTTATGCGCACTGTTTACGTCTGGTCTGGAAAGGTCTGCTGCCCCGATGCTCACCGCAATATATTGGTTCTTACAGGCTGCGTCTTTGTAGACATAGACATGAACTTCTAAGGATGCTACCGAAACGTCGGGGTCGAACGTCCATCCGGTTACGAGGATGTTGTTCAGCCCTCCCTTGCAATAGTCCAAACAATACTTTGGCATACTGCCTGCCCACGCTGAGGCGGTGGTCATGATAGCCAGAAACAGGACCATGGCTTTGATAGTCGGTTTCATAATCAATGTTTATTGTATATTGTTATTGTATTTACTTCCCTGCCATCTTGTCGATGATGGTGGCGATGTCGGCTACGTCGACGTTGCCGTCGTTGTTCACGTCGGCCTTGTTCTTATATTCGCTGGCTTTTCCAGCCATGACGTCGATAACGGTGGCTATGTCGGCCACATCAATGCTCCCGTCGTTGTTCACGTCGCCTTTAGACGTCGGGTTCTCCGGCATGTCGTATGAGCCGATGGCGGTAATCTTGAAGTGGTAACTAACCGGCTCTGTCTGATATTGAGAACCTCGCATCTGGAAGTTGACGGCAGCAAGCGACTTTACGGCATCCTTAATCTCAATCTTGCCCATGCCCCAGTCTGGCTGCTTGAACTGACTCCAAGGTATGCGGACAAAAGTAACTTCAGATGACTTCTCAAGCTTAGCTAATGGGAGGGCGTATCCGAGCTGTGAGTCAAGGGATTCTCCTAATCCGAGTTCAAGATAGGCTGTGCAATCGCATGAATACGCAATGGCAATACCTTTCCAGGCGGTAGCATCGGCGGTAAGCTGCCGACGGGTTTGAGGATTCACTCCGGCAACGTTGAAGCAGACGCCAGCCATAGGGGCATAATACAATTCACCGAGGTCGAGTACTGCCGTACCGCTTATTCCTCCCCACTTCTTGACAAAATTGTCGGTAACCTCTTCTGCATTGTTATCCCAGACGATTTCCGATTTACCGCCGTCTGCTTGGTCGTTGTAAGACCACCACTCGCCCGCTTCAATGCCGTTTTCGTCTTCGAGACCTGTCACGATTTTGGCTTTGCCCTCTGAGCCATACCATGCAAACTGTGCCTTGGCTCCTGCGGGCAACAGGAGCAACATTGAAATAAGTAAACTAAAATGTTTCATAATGGTAAGATTTTTTGAGTTTAACATAATATATTGTTTCTTATTTATTTACCAAACAACTCAGCATGAGACCCCAGTCGGACTAACTCAATGATGTTGTTCACCTCGTCCACCCAGATAAGCAGGAAGTCACCCTCGATGTGGCACTCCATGCAACCATTGTAGTTACCGTAGAGCTTATGAGGGAAGTATTCGGCAGGGATAGGAAGTCCCTCCTTTAGGAAATTGAGGATAGTCCTGAGAGCATCAAGTTTCTTAGGCTTGTTTTTAAATCTCTTCAAGTCTTTCCTGTACTGGGTAGTTGGCTGTAGCTCTCTCATTCTTCTTCATTCAGGATATCATTAAACATTTCGTCAACGTCTGTGTATACTTTGTTACGGTTTTGCCCAGACATTGCTTCCCTAATGGCGGCCTTGGTTGTCTCGTTAGGCTCTTCATACATGAATTCGAGCAGGACGCTCTCCACGTAGTTGTTCAGGGTGCGGTTCTCACGTGCTGCATTGCGTTTCAGCCCCTCCAGAAGGTCAGCACGCAGACGGAAGGAGGCGGGGCGTCGAATAATTGTTGTTTCCATAGTCTTGTAATTGATTGTAATACTTTCAGGTGCAAAGGTAATACTTTTGTTGGAATTCTGCAAACTTTACTGAAAGTTTTTCGTACTGCGGTTGAAACCAGCCTACTTACTGCTGCGAACAGGGGCAGTTATTGCCTGCATTTTTTCGTGCTGTGCGGTTGAAAACGGCCTGAAAGGCCAATGAGCACATAGCCCAGGGCATCGCCCTGGGTAAGGCAGTGCGTAACCCACGCCCTGAAAGGGCAAAAGCTTTATAAATGGGCATCGCCCATGTGACTGCACGTCGC
>JAEEGL011692275.1_pt1 | contig 16865 bp, 16 predicted proteins | sample 9134231 | NCBI WGS metagenome assembly JAEEGL01 (sample SAMN16246548, study PRJNA631951) | gut metagenome | biome: gut microbiome; feature: rumen; material: fiber-attached | host: Bos | place: Iran: Karaj | collected 2018-10
CCAGGTGGTAGTCGCCATCAACGACATCGCCGCCGTAATGATTACCGCCGTTCCCCGCTGTTTCCTCAAAGAAATAAATGAGTGATTTATAATTGCAGTCGGATTATGGGCGCTTACGAAGACAATATAATTCCTATCAAGATTTATCATTTAGCAGAACACGTTTCTAAAGTGAAATGCATTTTGCCGGATGACACTCTGATGTACATCTACGTCAATCAAATGTATACGCGGTCGTATGACGAGAGGCAACTGACGAAGACAAACGTGCCCTTGACCAAATAAAGTTGATGTTGAACTGCAGGGATGCCAAAGACATAGAGAATACGCTTACCAACGGAATTGTCAGACATGATACGCTAACGCAGTGATGAAATTGTTTTGCATATTGCTTTCTGATAATAGAGTTATTAAATACGGATTACAAATTGACTATTTAGAAACGAATGAAAATTATAAGAAAAATTAAACGTAAGATTAATAAGGGGAAAAGAAAATTACGAACTCTTTATTACACTTTTTGGGCAAAAAGGAATTTGAATTCTTATGGGAAAAAACTAATGGTAAATGGTTCTTGTGTATTTAGAGGTAACGTAAACATCGGGGATTTTTGCAATTTTAACGGTATGAAGATTCTTGGAGGAGGGAGCGTTATAATTGGTAATTATTTTCACTCTGGCACAGAATGTATGATTATAACACATAATCACAATTATGAAGGAAACCTAATCCCTTATGACAATACATATATTAAAAAAAATATAACTATAGGAGACTGTGTTTGGTTTGGAAACAGAGTACTAATAGTGGGCAATGTCAACATTGGAGAAGGATCAATTCTTGCCGCAGGTGCAGTTGTCACGAAGGACGTTCCTCCATATGCTATTGTTGGAGGTAATCCAGCAAAAGTAATAAAGTATCGAGACATTGAACATTATAATCAATTAAAAGAGCAAGGCAAATTCCATTGATTTAATCATTTGCCTCCTTTATTACAGCAACACCTTGGTGTTCTCATTTCAAAAATTTAATTTTTTATATGACAAATCCGTTTGAAAAAGGTACCCCTTCTCTATTTATAGTAGGCTCGCCTTTCCAAGCATTATGTGCTATTGAAGCAATAGACTATTTTGGGATTAAAGAATATAAGTTCTTGCTGTGCCTACTCGACACTCCTAGAAATAATCAATTATTCTTATTGTTAAATGACAGGGGCATAAAATATGAAATCGCTAGTTTTAATAAGGAATATAATCTGAACAAAAGAATTAAACTATCATTATTATGTCCTCGATGGAACAAATACAAAAGAGCTTTTATTGGTGACTATCGCTCCAAAGGGTTGTACTGTGTTGCCTTCGAAAGGTTATCAAACAATTCTTCTATTATATTCTTAGACGACGGCAATTGTAACATTCCCCTTTTGAAAGGATTGACCCATCCGCCATTTGTAGATAATGGCAACAAGTTTATGCGGATGATAAATATAGTACGCAACATCACTTGCGGTAAATACATTTTCACACATTATGCAGATATAAAAAATGATGGTTTACATATAGTCCCAAATGATTTCGAGAGCCTATCAAAAAATATTTGCGATAAAAAAAAGGAAGGAATATGCATCATTGGCACTAATCCCGAAAGATTCGCTTGGGGATATGGCATGACAATTGAGGAATTCTGGTTAGAAATGGAAAAGGTGTTATGTCAAATAAAAAAAGAGAATCCGAATAAAGACATATATTATGTGCCTCATGGCCGTGATGCCTCCTCTAACACGTATGATCTATGTAATAAACACGGTATTCGTTTCGTAAGAGCTGACATATCCGTGGAATTGCTCCTAATCAAGATGGATGTTATCCCAGAAATCATTTATGGAATGAATTCATCGGCCCTTTACTCTATACGAAAGATGATGCCCAATATACAAATAAAGAATATACTATTTACATGGCCATGCAAATATTTAAACAACCATTTAGCAATAGCAGAATATTACAAAGCTCATGGCATCGAACTCATTGAAATAAAAAATAGCTACGGTGGTAATATATCAGGGTATATTTCATTTGATTTACCCAAATAAATAAGGAACAAATTATTGGATATTATAAAAAACAATGGCAACCATGAATAAAGATGTTAAAATCGCTGTCATAGGCTTAGGTTATGTGGGACTCCCACTAGCCCGTCTTTTTAGCACAAAGTTCAAAACTGTTGGGTTCGATATGAACCAATCACGAGTTGATGCTTTAATGAAGGGGCATGACACAACACTTGAAGTGGCAGACGAATTGCTACAGGAGGCAATTAATAAAAATGGTTTCGTATGCACGACAGACATGGAAAAGATCAGAGACTGCAACTTCTACGTTGTGGCAGTCCCCACCCCTGTTGACGAGAACAATCGTCCAGACTTAAAACCTCTTTGGGGCGCGAGTGAAACTGTTGGTAGGGTCATTTCAAAAGGAGATGTAGTTGTGTACGAATCAACCGTATATCCTGGAGTGACAGAAGAGGAATGTCTTCCGGTCGTTGAAAGAGTATCAGGACTTAAGTTTAATGTCGATTTCTTTGCGGGTTATTCTCCAGAACGCATTAACCCTGGTGATAAACTTCATACTGTAGAGAAGATTAAGAAGGTTACTTCTGGTTCTACACCAGAAATTGCCGACCTCGTAGATAGTGTTTATAATGCAGTGCTTGTTAACGGCACCCATAAAGCGCCTTCTATAAAAGTGGCTGAAGCATCAAAGATCATTGAAAACTCTCAGCGTGACGTAAACATTGCTTTCATGAACGAACTTGCTAAGATATTCAATGCAATGGGCATTGACACCAGGGATGTCATCGAAGCTGCCTCCTCAAAATGGAACTTCATCAAACTAAGTCCTGGTTTAGTTGGCGGTCACTGTATAAGTGTTGACCCATACTATCTCATTCAGAAAGCACAGGTTTATGGTGTGCTGCCACGTGTTATGAGCAATGCTCGAAGACTGAATGACGGCATGGGGGCTTATGTCGCTAACGAAACCATCAAGCTGATGAACAAAAAGGGTGTAATGGTAAAGGATGCCAACATCCTAATTCTTGGCATTACTTTCAAAGAGAACTGCCCTGATATTCGCAATACAAAGATTGTGGACATCTATCACACATTGCAAGAATACACTAACAACATTACAGTCTTTGACCCATGGGCAGACACTCAAAACGTTAAACGTCATTACGACATTAACATCACCCAAGGAGATATGCAACAGCTAGAAGGCAAATATGATGCTGTAATCCTTGCTGTCGCACATAAAGAATTTGCTGATATAAATGTCCGTAAGTTCTTAAAGAACAACTTTGGTGTTGTTTATGATGTTAAAGGTTTACTTGACAGGGAATTAATCGATGGACGATTATAGATATGGAACGCGACAAGTGGATTGACGGAGTAAAGTTCATTTTGATAGTATTGGTTATCTTCGGACATTGTAAGCATTTCACCTTATTTGATGGTTCACTTCAAAGTACCAAAGTTGTTTCCGTTGCTATTCATTCTGTCTATTTATTCCACATGCCACTTTTCGTTATTATTTCTGGTTATTTCAGTAAAAAGTCAGACCAAAAGCATTTTCGACATTCTATCATTACCTTACTGAAGGTTTTCATTATCTTCCATTTACTATGGATAGGAATTGATTTCATATGTGGGAAACCATTTAAATTAACAAATTTTATTAATCCGTCATTTACATTATGGTATTTGTTAAGTTTGGTTTATTGGCGAATAATATTACATTATATTCCATCCAAGTATGACAGATGTGCCATCGTGTTACCACTTACAATACTCATTTCATTGTTGGGTGGAATAACACCTCTGACTAACGAATTTTCAATACCAAGGACTTTCACCTTCCTACCTTTATTCTTTCTGGGGTATTATGCAAAAAAGAATGACTGGTTGAAAGGATTATATCATATCCACCCATTATGGTTTATAATTCCTGCTATAGCACTAATTATCTTTGAGAATAATATTTATATGGATGTTTATGGAAGAAAACCATATGTTGAATTTGCGGACGTTGTTAAAAGAAGCATATATCTCAGTTCTTCGATAGTTATTTCTATAGCATTTATCAAGATGCTCCCTCAAAAGATTTCCATTTTCGCAGGAGAAGGGAAAAATGTCCTATTCTACTATGTATATCATTCATTTGTATTGTTTTTAGTAGCAGAACTGTTAAACATGTTTGGTGTAATTGTTGGTGGATGGGGACTTATTGTAATTGTCCTGGCAACATTAGGAATATTATATTCATGTCGTAGAATAGAATTGCTTAACATTCTATTGCGATAACAAGAACTACATATAAATTTCAAATATGTTCGGTGTCAAAACTAAAATAAAGTGGCTTTACGATAGATATATTTACTATCCTTTACATACAGAGAAGGAATTAGAGAATAAAGTAAAAAATTTGTCCAAGAAAGAACATATTACCATTGCTTTCGTCACGATGAATGTGGCAATGTGGAAGTATCAGGCGTTGTACGACTTGCTAAAAAATAATCGTAGATTCAAACTTTATATCATCATATCTCCATCCGTTAAGTTTAGTCAAGAGGCCATGATTCGAGATGCCAAATCCATGAGAAACTATTTTGGCAAAAGGTCTATGGAGTTTATCGATTGGGATGTAGAAAATGGGAAAGGCCCTGTTGATATAAAAAAGACTATTAATCCTGATATTCTTTTCTACACACAACCAGGAATGAAAGTTTTTACGCCAATACATTCTTTTCAAAATTTCAGCGATAAGTTGGTTTGCTATACCCCATATGGATTTTATTTCCATAATACAAGACACATGTATGACAGACCTTTCTATAATACTGCATGGAAGCTTTATTATTATACTGATGTTCAGAAACGGTTAGCAAAGAAATATTCCAGAAGCAATGCACGTAATGTTGTAGTTTGCGGTCATCCTGATTATGAAAGGTTTATTAATGGTCCTTTTGAGGATGTATGGAAAATAAAAGACAGAGAGGTAAAACGCATTATATGGGCTCCTCATTTCACTATTACCCATTCCCTATTGAGTGGATTTCAGCAGCGTTCAACGTTTCTTGAACTATCCGACATAATGCTTGATATCGTCAAGAAATATCAAGGAAGAATACAAATAGCATTCAAGCCACACCCTCGCTTGTTAACAGAATTATACGATCATCCCGAATGGGGTAAGGCCAAAGCAGAGAATTATTATAATGAGTGGGAAAAGTTGCCCAATGGTCAATTGGAAACAGGAGATTTTATAAACCTATTCCATTATTCTGATGCGCTTATTCATGATTCCTCGTCATTTGTCTTGGATTACATGTATTTTGATAAACCAGAGATGTTCTTAACAGATGATATCCAATCATATATAAATGAAGCAGATGAATTGGGACAGATTGTATATAAATATATATATCACGGGAAAAAAGAAAAAGAAATAACAGATTTCATAGATAACGTTGTGATTGCTGGCAATGACATTACTCTTCAAAAGAGGAAACAGATAGTTGAAGAAAATATGCTTCCTCCAAATGGAAAGACATCTGCAGAGAACATGTATATTGACTTGTGTAAATCTATCGGAATTAAATGTTAGTACTGCTTTTCGTATTACTCTTTGTTTCTACTTCTGGAATGAAGCTTTCATCATTCCATAAAGACTATATAAGTCTTGACGGCACAAATGCCATCAAGGGCATATTTGCTGTGCTGATCCTGTATAGCCATATGCGTCAATATTTTACATTGACTGATACATTTGTCAATAACAGTTATAATGCCGTTCTAAATTACATTGGCCAAATGATGGTTACAATGTATTTGTTTTATTCGGGATATGGTTTGATGGAATCACAAAGAAAGAAGACTGATTACAGGAAGAATTTCCCAAAGAATAGACTGTTTAAAATACTCATACACTTTGATATTGCTGTCATACTTTACATAATCCTGCAATTTATATTAGGAAAACAATACTCGGTTTTAGAGTATATGGGAAGCTTGATTGGATGGACTTCTGTTGGTAACAGCAATTGGTTTATCTTTGTAATTCTGGCCTTGTATGTCGTTTTCTACTTATCGCTATGTATAGTGGACAATTTCTACAATGGATTGAAAAAGAAACTTCAAAGAGAGAATATCATACTGATAACCGTTATTATTTCATGTGTTATACTATGGTTCGCACTCTATTTCACAAAAGGGCAATCACGATGGTTTAATAATATAATGGCATTTCCGTTGGGTATATGTTTCTCTGTTTATAGAAGCAAGGCAGAAGAATGGTTGACAAAACGGGGGAGGTATTATTATGCGGTTTTTATTTTAACGCTGTCTTTGATAGCATGGCGCTCATTTATAGGTATCGACAAAATAGGAATATGCACATCTCTTTTTGCATTATGGGTGGTTCTTATTTCTATGAAGATAAAGTTTGACAACAAGATTCTTCAATGGTTAGGCACTTTAGCATTTCCAATCTTTATTTTACAACGCCTTCCAATGATTTTACTTTCAAAGATGGGAGTCAATCAACATGTAATGTTATTCGTTATTATCGTCATACCATCGGTCCTCATAATATCACATCTATATAATATTGTCCTATTAAGAATGGACAAGAAACTGTTTGTAAAGTAGAAAAGAATATATAAATATTTGGCAATGAATAAACAACACCCCATAGATTTTGTGGTTACCTGGCTTGACTCGAGTGACCCTGAATGGCAAAAAGAATATAGCAAATACAGAGGAGGAACACATCGTGAGGATAATGCCCGATTTCGCAATTGGGATTTTTTTAGATATTGGTTTCGCTCAATTGAGAAATACGCACCTTGGGTAAATAAAGTGTTTTTAGTAACCAACGGAACTTTCCCTAAATGGATAAATACGAATCATCCGAAGTTGGTATTAGTAAAACATTCTGACTATATACCTATAGACCTTCTGCCCGTTTTCAACTCACGTACAATAGAATTGTTCCTGCATAGAATTCCTGGACTTTCCGAGCAGTTTGTGTATTTTAATGATGATTGTTATCTTAATGCACCTATAACTCAAGAATACTATTTTAAGGACGGTCTTCCCTGTGATGATAATACAGAGTTGCTGTCCAACAGACCACAATATAATCCATTGAACCCTTTCAATGTCCGAATTATTGAGTATTGTGATGTTGCACTTATTAACTATCATTTTAAAAGAAAGGAAGTTGTAAAAGCATCGCCCAAAAGATGGCTAGGAAAACACCTAGGCGTTAAAGGGATTATAAATAGTTTGTTACTCTATCGTCAAGGTAGTTTTGAATACTTTATCCGAAGACACAATGAACAACCATTCTTAAAATCTACATTCAAGGAGGCATGGGAAAAAGAACCTGAAATGCTAAACAAAAGCTGCACAAGATTTAGAGCAGACATATCATTAAACCCCTATTTCATTCGATATTGGCAATTTGCCACGAACAAATTTTACCCTATTCATTTTAATGGTAAGTTCTATATCCTAAAGAAATCTCAATTAGAAAGAATTAAAAATGCTTTCAAAAACAAAGATATACAATCTTTGTGTCTTAACGATAGTCCTATAATGTCTGAAGATGAATATCAAGAAACACATGATTTCATAAATACGCTTTTCATGGACACATTTCCTCGGAAATCCTCTTTTGAGATTTGAAGATTTTCAACTGCCGCAATATAATAACATAACAACATGCTTTTTTCTTAGGAAAATATTGGTGATAGAATTACAGCATCAAACGAAAGAATTACGATATGAATCAACAACACCCCATAGATTTTGTAGTTACATGGCTAGACTCAAGTGACCCAGAATGGCAAAAAGAATATAACAAATATAGGGAGGGCGTTCATCGCGAGGACAATGCCCGATTTCGTAATTGGGACCTATTTAGATATTGGTTCCGTTCAGTTGAGACATATGCTCCCTGGGTAAATAAAGTGTTTCTGGTCACTAATGGAACTTTCCCGAAATGGATTAACAAGAACAACCCAAAGTTGGTATTAGTAAAGCATGCTGATTACATACCCTCAGAATACTTGCCTACATTTAATTCTCATACTATTGAATTAAATCTACATCGCATTAAAGAACTATCTGAACATTTCGTATATCACAATGATGATACATTCCTCAATGCGCCCATTAATCCCGAATATTATTTTCAAGATGGACTGCCATGCGATTGTAATAAGGAGGAAATTTTCAATTTTGCGACATACAACCCACAAAACCGATTCCATAGCAAAATTATTCAATATTGCAACATTGCTGTACTAAATTACCATTTTAACAGAAAAAAGGTTATAAAACAATCTCCAAAAAGATGGTTCGGTCCACATTTAGGACTAAAGGGCATTATTGAAAGTTTAATCCTATCAAAGAATCCATATTTTATTGGATTCCCTTGGCGTCATAATGAGTAACCATTTTTAAAATCAACCTTCGTAGAAGCATGGGAAGAAGAAGATTTAATGCTGAATAGTAGTTGTACCCGATTCAGGCAAGATACAAATCTTAGTCCGTATTTCTTGCGATTTTGGCAGTTTGCAACTAATCGTTTTCATCCAACCAAGTTTGATGGCAAATTCTACACTGCAATTCCAGAAAACTTGAATAGTATAATTATGTCTATGAACGATAAAAGTATAAGGTCACTGTGTATTAATGATAGTCCATTGTGTCCCGAAGAGTCTTTTCCAATGATGATTGAAAGAATCACAAAAGAATTTGAGAAGAAATTTCCTATGAAAAGCTCATTTGAAATATAATTATATACTACGAACATGAGACACTATTAAAAAATTAGACATACAATGAGGTGAACTCAGAGTTAAGTTTTTAGGAAACATATTACAGATGAGAAAGATGATATTATTTCCCTTTTTAACGTTTCTGCTGTTCTCATGTGGTGGAGAAAATGCATTCGTAGAGGACATCGACGAATTGTACGAGGAAAAGACAAAAGTGGTTTATGACACCATATGTCGTACGGAAACAGATTCTGAAGGAAATGAAGTTACTGACACCATCATAACGGAACGAACAGAGACGGTCAGAAACGACTTGAAAATTACCATAGATAGTATATGCTATAAGTTCGTTATCGAGGGGCCTGGATCAATGCAAGGAGCTGATTGTTACAATAATCTCGTGTTTCAGTTCTGCAATGGTTTCAATTACGCTTCATGTTATGATATCACAAATGGCAATAAAATAGCAATGTTCAAATTTGCAGGAGCGCCGTCAGGGTTAAATTACCATTGTAACAACGCAGATTTTAGTCAAACTTTCTTTTCTGACGATGATGAATTCCCGCTTATATATGTGAGTCAATCAAGTCCAAGACATGTTGTTGTCGGAAGAATCGCCCGAAAAAAAAACACTTTCACTATGGATGTGGTACAGACAATTGTCCTTTCTGGTATACCTAGTGCTGATGTCGTAATTGACAAAGAAAATGGCTATATGTATGCTTATGTATATAATATGGACAAACTTATCCTTTATAAATACAAGATTCCTGAATACAACTTATCTGATAGAATTGTATTAACAAAGGATGACATATTGGAAACCATAGATATTGGTCATGTCACATATCGTCAAGGCGCCACTATTAAAGATGGCTTTTTATATATGCTTGATGGCGTTCCAAATTGGGGAACAGAAGTTTATATAAAAGTTGTCAACCTTGAAAACGGTTCATATTCAAGAATCAGTCTATCCCATAACTACGGTTTTTATTTTGAAGCAGAAGATGTTTTTTTCTATAATAACGAATTATATTGCGCGACCAATTTCAACAAAGGAGTGTATAAACTATGTATGAGTTTTAATAAATAAGGGGAAAAAAGTAAGGATAACAAAATGGCCGATAATTTAAAACAAAAGACGGCAAAAGGATTGTTTTGGAGCAGTGTCCAAAATTTCTCTGTAAAAGGCCTTGAGTTTGTACTCATGCTTTTCATGGCACGATTGTTAGGTCCTAAAGAATATGGCACAATCGGACTCCTAAGCGTTTTTATGGCACTGTCTCATCTGTTTATCAACAGCGGATTTGGTAGTGGTTTGATACGCAAAAAAGACAGAACGCAAGAGGACTTATGTACTGTTTTCTATTTTAATATCGGAATGAGTCTCATATGCTATTTGATACTATTTATAATAGCACCTTATGTGGCAGACTTCTACAATATTCCCGTTCTCTCCCCTGTCTTACGCGTTATTGGCATAACATTAATTATAGGTGCTTTTAACACTGTTCAAGTTGCAGTGTTTAACTTCACCATTAATTTTAAAATCCAAGCTAAAATTTCAATAGTTCAAGTTGTAATTGGAGGTTTGTCTGGACTCGCGTTAGCTTTCCTCGGATTTGGAGTATGGGCTCTTGTGTGGCAAAGAGTCATTACAAGCATTGTGGCATGCATTATGTGTTGGACACATGCTAAATGGGAACCCTCTTGGATTTTTTCTAAGAAATCTTTTAAAGAATTGTTTAATTACGGCTACAAACTTGTTATAACAGGATTGATAAATACATTATATAACAATGTGTATCCTGTTATAGTTGGAAAGTTTTTTAGTGCGGACATATTAGGACATTCCAGCCGTGCAAGTCATTGGGCTTCTTTTCCGTCCTCAAATCTAACAATAATATTAACCAATGTGACATTTGCTTCATTAGCAAAAATACAAGATGACGATATGAGACTTGGAAAGGCATATAGAAAAATGATACGAACATCGGCTTTTGTTATATTCCCTTCTATGTTTGGATTATCTGCTGTTTCCGTTCCTCTTATGGCAGTCGTCCTCGGTCCTAAATGGGGACTTTGCGCCCAAATCCTTACTATTATAAGTTTTACATATATGCTGTCTCCTATACACAGTCTTAACCGTAATCTTATATTGGTAAAGGGGCGATCAGACATGACTCTTAAATTATCAATAATACAGAAGATTATAGGTTTGACACTTATGCTTACAGCTGCTATACAATTCGGTGTAATGGCTATTTTCTATGCAGGATTGATAAGTTCAATACTGATGTTGTTCATGAACACATATTACACAGGAAAATTTATAAATGTCGGTTTTTGGAGACAGATGAAAGATATCACTCCCACATTTATTCTCTGTACCATTATGTTTGTAGCAGTAAAACTAGTTATGTATGCCATTCCCAACATTTACATACAGTTAGTTGTAAGAATTCTTGTTGGAGCAGGTATTTACATCGGTTTGGCATATCTATTTAAATTCGAAGAATTAGGTGAGGTATGGTCGATGTACAAAGAAATGAAAAAGCAAAGAAAAAAATAAGGTATCATTGTCCTATATCGTGCATTATAGTTATATTTTTTTAACCGATGTACATCTAAAGCAATAAAAGTATTTACATAATATGTCAACAGTATTAGTAAGTATTATCGTTCCATGTTACAATGCAGAAAAACATATAGACCAATGCCTATATTCTTTAACACATCAAACGATGAAGAATATAGAAATAATATGCATTGAAGATGCTTCCACAGATGGAACTTTAAAAAAACTTGTTGAATGGGGGAAAAAAGACGCTCGTATAAGAATTATCATACATGAAGAAAATAAAGGAGTGGGGTCTGCAAGAAACTCTGGAATAAGGACTGCAAAGGCTGAATATGTCGCTTTCGTTGACTCTGATGATTTTGTTTCAGAAAAAAAATACGATTGTTTATACGACCTTTCTGACAATGGGCATGTCGACCTTATCGTATCCTCACAATATAATAAGCACTGTGAAAAGGACACAGTTATAACACAAATACCCAAACAAGTCGTAGGAATTGAGAGTATAAGACGTCACGTGCTAACTCATGGTTTCCCTATTTGGAATAGTATTGTAAAAAAAAGCATTATATATCAAAACGATTTGTTTTTTCCTGACCATATGTTATACGAAGACTCCCCCGTCTCAACATGTTTATTTTTATGTGCTAAAACAATTGCCATATATTACGAAGAGCCTTTACATTATTACAGGAGAAACAATCCTTATTCCATAACTCAGCAGAAAGGAAATTTAACATACTTTGATCGTTTGGAGACTGCCATAATGTTCTACAACAATACTAAACGACTCGGTTTTTATCACAAATACAAAGATGAAATAGAATATGCTTTTTTTTATTTGTTCTATAAAAATACTATATTATATTCTCTAAAGAAGTTTAACAATAATCCTCCATCTAAAATTATTAAAACGATACCCAAAAGATATAAAAGGGTAACAAGTGTTGACATCAAAAAGAATCACTATTACAGAAAGAACAAACCTCCGTTTTTATTATATGCAGTAGCACACTATCCAGAATTAACAAAAATATGGATACTGATGTTTAAAATATGGAAAAAAGTTACTAATTAAATACATAGGACTTAAAAATCATTTCATAATGTTAAATTTAAACAACTTCATATCTCAACATGTCACAGGACGTGCTAGCAGCATGTTCTTTCCTGACATTGAGGCAAACAAGGAGAAACTGTTTGCCGAAATCAAAGCCAAAAAGGTTTGCGTTATTGGAGGAGCTGGAAGCATAGGTTCCAGTTTCATAAAGGCAATATTACGTTTTGAACCTAAAAGTGTAGTGGTCGTTGACCTCAATGAGAACGGACTGGCAGAACTGGTGCGTGATGTGCGCAGCACTTACGGGCTTTATGTTCCTGACGAGTTCCGTTGCTACACTCTCAACTTTGCTGACCCTATCTTTGAACGTATATTTCTTGAGGAGAAGGGCTTTGACATCGTGGCAAACTTCTCTGCTCATAAGCATGTGCGTTCGGAGAAAGACCGCTACAGTGTGCAGGCACTTATTGAGAACAACGATATCAAGGCGAAGAAACTGATGGATCTGCTGACGGTATATCCTCCCAAGCATTTCTTCTGTGTCTCAACAGACAAAGCAGCGAACCCTGTGAACATCATGGGTGCCTCTAAGCGTATCATGGAAGATCTAGTGATGGCATATAACCAACACTTCAAGGTTACCACTGCTCGCTTCGCCAATGTCGCTTTCAGCAACGGCTCCCTACCCGATGGCTGGATACATCGTATTCAAAAGCAACAGCCTCTTGCAGCACCTTCTGACGTGAAGCGTTACTTCGTAAGTCCAGAGGAGAGTGGTCAGATATGCATGCTCGCCTGTATCCTTGGCAAACCCGGTGAGGTCTTCTTCCCGAAACTTGGTGAAGACCAAATGCTCACATTCTCATCTATCTGCGATAAGTTCGTTGCTGCCAATGGCATGGAGAAAGACCCCTGTGCTTCAGACGACGAAGCTAAACTTAAAGCCTCTCAACTTGATTTGACTGACTCTAAACTCTCATCTCTAAACTCTAAACTGAAGTACCCAACGGTGTACTTCAAAAGTGACACCACCGGTGAGAAAGCCTACGAAGAGTTCTATGTGCCAGGCGAGAAGATTGACATGCAACGTTTCCAATCCCTTGGAGTTGTGGAGCAAACCACTCGTCATAATATAGATGAAGTAAATGCTTTCTTCGATAATCTTGAAAACATCTTTGCCAAGGATGACTTCACAAAAGCCCAAGTCGTGGAAACTATTAAGGAATTCATTCCTAACTTCGAGCATGAGGAGAAGGGGAAGAATTTGGATCAAAAGATGTAGTTACGAAAAGGGAATATTATTGCAGGCAAAAGAAGAATCTGTTTCAGTTTTAATTCATATGAAACACGTTATTGCATTTAACAAGAATGGCTATGACCCATTTATAGACTTCATTAAAGTTTATGCAATAACATGTGTACTGATAGGTCATACTCTTCCTTTTCGCGATTATTGGGGATACGGTTTATGGGCTGGCATGCAGGTTCCTTTATTTGTGTTAGTACAAGTTTTCCATTGCTTTAAAAAAAATCCCCATATTTTAACTTTAACAAAATTATATATAGAATTCTAATTCCCTTTTTTTTTATTCAGATTATAATACTCGCTCTCCTTGTTTTAAAAAACGAAGGTCAAAATGTACCATCTTCGATCAAATCTTTTTTTTTATCTGGAGGTGGTGGACCTGGTTCGTATTACCCATGGGTATACATACAAATTTCAATAATTTTGCCTATTGTTAAAAGATTAATGGACAAATACGACAAATCGACAAATGCGATTGTTTATATATTAATATGTGAAACCATAGAAATCATTTCGTCAATTATCAACCTGCCAGACTCCGTTCATCGAATATTAGCAACAAGATACTTGTTTCTTATTTACATAGGATGGATATGGGTAAATGAAGGTATAGTAATTAACGCGAAAAACATTCTTTTTTCATTAATAAGTTTTCTGTCCATTATCTACTTTGAATACTTTTCTGTGGATGACGAGATTATGTTTTATAACACGACATGGAAATTTCACAGATGGCCATGCTACTATTTTGTTGGGATAGGAGGAACCGCACTACTATATTATGCATATATGATGCTTTCAAATAATAAAAGAATCGAAAGGATTATAAAACTAATCGCAAAGTGTAGTTACGAAATATTTTTAATTCAAATGTTAGTATTACCTTTTTACCCCTCAATAAAAATTAATAGCATCTTATTAATAACAGGCATAGAATCTCATTTAATTATACAAACATTGGGTATTATTACTAAATTACTGGTTGTATCCGCAATTAGCATTTTTGTAGGGTACTATTTCAATAAGTATTACAATATTTCTATAAAACACGTTATATAAATGGACTATTTTAAATGTATTACGGACTTCATTCATGATTTATACGGTGCAAAAGACTATGTGCCCCTTGCTGTTCCCGTATTTATAGGCAATGAAAAAAAATACCTCAACGAGTGTATTGACACTACATTCGTAAGTAGTGTTGGTAAGTTCGTTGACCGTTTTGAAGAAGATACAGCCCGATATACTGGATGTAAAAGGGCTGTGGTTTGTGTCAGTGGCACCAATGCCCTGCACATGTCATTGATGTTGGCAGGAGTTGAGCGTGATGATGAAGTGCTCACACAGGCACTGACGTTTATTGCCACATGTAACGCACTGAGTTATATCGGTGCTCACCCTGTTTTCATTGACGTGGACAGAGACACAATGGGATTGTCTCCTGTCGCCGTTCGTGAGTGGCTTACAAAAAATGCGGAGATGAAGGATGGGCAGTGCTATAACAAACGTACTGGACGCAGGGTTCGTGCCTGTGTACCGATGCACACCTTCGGACATCCTGTACACCTTGATGAACTGGTAGAGGTGCTTAACGAGTACAACATCCCTCTGGTTGAGGATGCTGCCGAGAGTATCGGCTCTCTTTACAAGGGCAAGCATACAGGAACTTTCGGCAAGGTGGGAGCCTTGAGTTTCAATGGAAACAAGACCATCACTACTGGTGGAGGTGGAATGATGCTCTTCAACGACGAGGAGTTAGGTGCTTTCGCTAAGCATATCACCACCCAGGCTAAGATTCCACATCGCTGGGAGTTCCGTCATGACCATATCGGTTATAACTACCGTATGCCAAATATCAACGCTGCCCTCGGTTGTGCGCAGTTAGAGCATATCGAGGAGTATGTGGCAAGCAAGCGTGAGACTGCCAAGGCGTATGAGGAGTTCTTCAAGGATATTCCTGACATTGAGTTCTTCGTGGAACCAAAGGACACTCGCAGTAACTACTGGCTCAATGTGGTAATTCTGAAGGACCGCGATGCGCAGCAGAATTTCCTCCAGTACACCAATGATAACGGTGTGATGACTCGCCCTATATGGGAACTCATGAACCGTCTGCCGATGTTTGATAAATGTGAGAATGATGGTCTCAAGAACACCATCTGGTTCGCAGATAGGGTTGTTAATATTCCAAGTTCTGTAAGGGTAAAATAATGAAACCTCTCATTCTTATAGGCGGTGGTGGCCACTGCAAGTCAGTGATAGAGGCGGCAGAGAGTGCTGGATATAGTATTCTCGGTGTGCTGGATATGCCTGAAGATGTTGGCAAGGAGATATTGTCAACAAAGGTAATCGGTACTGATGATGATATTCCACAGTACGTTGATAAGACTGAATTTGTTATTACAGTTGGTTTTATTAAGAACCCTGCAATTCGCATAAAACTTTATAACAAGGTAAAGGAGGCAGGTGGCAAACTGGCAACGATTGTAGCAAGCACCGCTCATGTGTCCAAATATGCCACAATAGGCGAAGGCACCGTTGTCATGCACCATGCCTTTGTAAATGCTGGAGCAAAAGTCGGTAATAATGTCATCCTGAATACCTTTACTAACATAGAGCATGATGCTGTAATTGGCGACCAGTGCCATATATCCACAGGTACAATGGTAAATGGTGATTGTAAAGTTGGCGTAAATTGCTTTATCGGCAGTCAGTCGGTTCTTGCCAACGGTATCACTATCGGTGACGATATCATTGTCGGTGCTGGTTCTTTGGTGAGAAAATCAATCATCGTAAAAGGCATCTATTCTGGGAATCCGGCCATACTTAAGGTTAAGGCTAAGGGTTAGGTTGAGGATGAGGATGAGGATAAGGCTAAGGGTTAGGTTGAGGATGAGGATAAGGTTGAGATAAAGGTTGAGGGTGAGGATAAGGTTGAGTTTTTCATAAAAAAAAGCATTTTTCATGGGACATGTAATAGTCATTGCAGAAGCAGGAGTGAACCATAATGGTTCTGTCGAGATAGCGAAGCAACTTGTTGATAAAGCAGCGGAAGCTGGTGCTGACCTCATCAA
>JAEEGL012446545.1_pt1 | contig 16865 bp, 13 predicted proteins | sample 9134231 | NCBI WGS metagenome assembly JAEEGL01 (sample SAMN16246548, study PRJNA631951) | gut metagenome | biome: gut microbiome; feature: rumen; material: fiber-attached | host: Bos | place: Iran: Karaj | collected 2018-10
AACAGAACCGTCAACTTCTACACGACCTGTTGAGAAGTTACGCTGGAAGTTGTTTGAGTCATCCTGTGCATCCCAGAGGCACCACTCTGCAAATGAGAAGAGTGAGAATGATTTCTCTGCTGATCCTTCATTTGTAAGTACTACCTGCTGAACCTCTCCGTCATAATCCTGGGGAACGAAGAATGTTACATTTACTTTAAGATCGTTTTTCTTACCGGTAATTTTTGTGTAACCCATACCGTGGCGGCACTCATACTCATCAAGCTCTGTCTTGACGGGAGACCAGCCGGGATTCCAGATGGTACCGTTATCATTGATATAGAAGTAACGACCTCCCATATCGATAGGAACATTGTTGTAACGATAACGTGTGATTCTGCGAAGGCGGGCATCTTTATAGAATGAGTAACCTCCTGCTGTGTTTGAAATCAGCGAAAAGAATCCCTGAGTTCCCAGATAGTTGATCCATGGATATGGAGTTCTGGGAGTGGTGATGACATACTCTCTGTTGGCGTCATCAAAGAAACCGAATTTCATACCTTACTCTCCTTTGTTTTTGTATTAGTATTTGTTTTTGGGCGCACAAGCCCAATTAAAAAAATTATACAGAAAATAACCTGAAAAATCAATGAAATGGTGTTTAAATTGAAAGTGCCCTGCTTATATCCTCCTTAGTGGGAATTCCCGGGATTCCACCCATTTTTGTAACACATAATCCGCCTGAGATATTTCCGTATTTTAGAGCGTTTTCAAGCACGGATTCATTGATATCATTGACTGTATTTACGCCCTGCATGACAAGGTTTGAGAGGAATCCACCCCAGAATGCATCGCCTGCACCCGTTGCGTCTACAGCTTTAACCTTCATGCTTTCAAGTATTTTGCTGTTGCCGTTATAATAGTATTTGGAACCTTTTGAACCAAGGGTCTCAATAAGGGCTGTTATGCCATATTTCTTCATAAATGCCGGAATGTTTTCTTCGCCTCCTGCAAAGAAAAGTTCTTCATTGGATATCTTAAGAAGGTCAACGTTTGGGAGGATTTCTTCAATTACATTAAGACATTTGTCCATGCTTCCCCATACGGCGTCTCTGTAGTTAATGTCAAAACTTATAATTACACCGGCTTTGCTACATTCTTTTATCTCATCAATTAAAGTTGTTCTGGCGGGATCGTCAGTCAGTGAAAATGAACCGCTGTTAAATATAACGGCGTTTTTGATATCCGAGCTGTCATAGTCGGAAGGCGTAAGCATAATATCGGCTCCGGGTTTTCTGGTAAATGTAAAAGAACGCTCGCCCCCTTCGTATAAAGTAACGAAAGCGAGAGTGGTGACAGCTTTATCTGTAAGGTTTTTACATAACGGTGTGACATTATTATCAAGGAGAACCTGATTCAGTCTTTTGCCGAAATCATCATTGCCCATCATTCCGAGGAAACCGGATTTAAGACCGTTTCTTGCAACACTTACGGCAACATTGGCAGGTGCTCCGCCGGGATTGGCTGTGTATGTATATGGTTCCTTACCGGGAGTAAAATCTATAAGCATTTCACCGGCTGTAATAATATCGAATTTCGTATTCATATTTGTATCCTTTCTTAAATGGAACCGCCTGGAACTATTTCATAACCAAGCATGAGAGACTTGCAGGGTGTGTCGGGAACGGAAAGCTTATCAAGCATCATCTTGGCGCCCTCCCTGCCACATTCCTCGTAGTAGAATTTAACTGTTGTGAGTGGCTTTTCAAGTATCTGACCTGCGTTGTTTTCGCCAAAACCTGCAACAGCGATTTTGCTGGGGACGGAGATACCGTGTCTGTTTAAATATTTAATTGCGCCGAGTGCAATTGTGTCTGTTGCACATACTATTGAATCAATATCTTTATGTTCGCTTAAAAGCTTTTCAGCATTTTCATAACCGTTGTTTAATGTGAAATCACCTGTCTCATAATAAGCAGTGATACCTGAATGTTCATTTACTGCATCAGAAAATCCCTTTTTTCTGAGAACACCTACGGCCTGATCTTTTTCCGTAACACCTATATAGCCGATTTTTTTATGCCCTTTTTCAATAACTCTTTTTGTGAGTTCGAGAGAGGCATTGTAATCATCATGATAGATGCATGAAGCGTAAGGAACGTTCTGACCTAAAACAACTGCAGGTATATTCAGTTTAGAGAATGCCTTTGCGTGTTCTTTTGTGGAGATGGTACCGAGGTTGATTATTCCGTCAATAAAGTTCTCATTAAAAGTATGAAGATATTCAAGTTCCTTCTTTGCGTCATTAAATGTATTAGCAAGCAGGATCTGGTAACCGTTCTCTGAGAGAACGCTGCTTATTCCGTATACAACCTGGGAGATTGAGTTTGAATTTATCTTAGGAATAATTACGCCGATTATCTTGCTTTTGCCTGTTCTTAGTGTCTGGGCCTGGGTAGAAGGAATATAACCGGTCTTTTCTATAACTGCGGCTATCTTTTCTTTCTTTTCATTACTTAAATATCCGTTATTCAGATATCTTGATACCGAAGCAGGAGATACCCCGGCAAGTTTTGCTATATCACTTATTGTCATAATGAATCATAGTCCTTTCAAAATATGAAAATAATGTGAAACGGATGTGAAATCAGTTTCATAAAATGATAATAATCAATTCATATGGAAAAATCAATACCCAATATCTGAAATAAAGCCTTAAATTGTCGAAAAACTACAAAAACAAAAATAAACGTTGTCGATTTGTGACAATTTACATATTTCAAATAAAAGATATATAATCAAATTAACAACTGAAAACGATTTCACATTGCGAAGCAATAACATTCATATTTTTTAGGAGGATTATTTATGGATTATGGGAAATGCGCATCCGAGATCTTGAAAGAGATTGGCGGAAAAGAAAATCTCGTTTCAGCAGCACACTGTGCAACGAGACTGAGACTGGTAATTGCAGACAATGCAAAAGCAAGCAAAGAAAAACTAGAAGAAATTGAGGGTGTTAAAGGTGTATTTGAAGCAGCAGGACAGCTTCAGATAATCATCGGAACAGGAACAGTAAACAAAGTATATGATGAGTTTATTAAACTCGCAGGTGTAGCTGCAGCATCAAAAGATGAAGTAAAGCAGGCAGCCGCAGCAAAGCAGCCGGTATGGAAGAGAGCAATCAAGACAGTAGGAGATGTGTTCGTACCTATCCTTCCTGCCATCGTGGCATCAGGACTTTTAATGGGTATAGTTGAGGCCCTTGGTAAGATTGAAGCCCTTCATTTTGAAGGAACAGCATGGTACCAGTTCCTCGACATGATGTCAGCAACAGCATTTGCATTCCTTCCCGTACTTGTAGCCATCTCGGCAGCAAAAGTATTCGGAGCGAATATATACCTTGGAGCGGTACTCGGACTTATGATGGTTCACCCTTCACTTCTTAACGGATGGAACGTCGGCAGCGAAGATGCAATCATGGGAATGTTCGGAACGACGACAATCCCTACCTGGAACCTTTTCGGAAATGTTGAAATAGGCGGATATGTTCTAGGTTCCATTTCGAGACACGGTTATCAGGGACATGTAATCCCTATAGTAATAGCGGTATGGGTTCTTGCAAAGATTGAAAAATGGCTTCACAAGAAGACACCTGAGATGCTTGATCTCTTTGTAGTACCCATCACATCTTTATTCCTTACATCACTTGTGACATTTATGGCAATCGGACCTGTATTCTCACTCCTTGAGAATTACGTCCTTGACGGAGCAAAGTTCCTTATTACAAATCCTTTCGGAGCAATAATAATCGGTGCTTTATATCCCGTAACGGTAGTCATGGGTCTTCACCATATGTACAACGGTATTGAGAGCGGAATGCTTGCACAGGCAAACGGATTTAATACATGGATGCCTGTAGCTACAGCAGCAAACTTTGCTCAGGCAGGTTCTTCACTTGCAGTAGGTGTTAAATCAAAGAACGCAAAGACAAAATCGGTAGCAATCCCTGCAGCTCTTTCGGCATCACTCGGAATTACAGAGCCTGCAATCTTCGGTATCAACTTAAGATATATGAAGCCCTTCGTATGCGCCATGATCGGTGCGGCAGTAGGTGGTGGATTCGCAGCATTTGCAGGACTTAAAGCAACAGCTTACGGTGTGACAGGTTTCCCCGGATTCCTCATTATCACAAACCTTCCTTTATATGCACTGCTGCTCCTTATCTCAGGCGGCGTGGCATTTATCCTTACTTTTATTACCTGGAGTGATGAAAAGAAAGAAGCTCCTGCAAAGAAGGAAGATGATTCAAAGAAAACAGAAGCAGTTAAAGAAACTGCAGATATAAAGGCTAATACAGTATATGCTCCTTGTGACGGAGAAGTAATTGAACTTGATAAAACACCTGATGAGACATTTGCATCGGGAGCACTTGGACAGGGATGTGCAATAATTCCTTCTGAGGGCGTAGTAAAAGCACCTTTTAACGGAATAGTAAGCATGGTTTTTGATACAGGACACGCAGTTGGACTTACATCTGATGATGGAATAGAAATGCTTATCCATATAGGAATCAACACGGTTGAACTTGGAGGAAAGCATTTTGAAAAGCTTGTAGTAGAAGGCGAGAAAGTAACAGCAGGAACTCCTCTTATTAAGTTTGATATGGAGGAAATAAAGAAAGCCGGATACAATATTACAACTCCTGTTGTAGTAACAAATGCAGATGATTTCGCATCAATTAGCAGTCCTAAAACAGGCAATGTAACATGCGGAACTGAGATATGTAATGTAAGTAAATAAGATTCGGGAATATATATGGATATTATTAAGAACTATGTGCCAAAACTTCATATCATGCCACCGACAGGATGGCTGAATGATCCTAACGGTCTGTGCCAGAAAGACGGAGTGTATCATATATTCTTCCAGTATTCTCCTGACACTCCTCTTGGAGGACTTAAGAGCTGGGGACACTACGTGACAAAAGATTTTCTGACATACAAGTTTACCGGCAGTTATATGAACCCTGATACAGAATATGATAAAGACGGAGTATACTCAGGATGCAGTCTCGTAGACGGAGATGAGATATATACTTATTACACCGGCAATGTAAAGCATGAAGGTGATTATGATTATATTTATAACGGACGCGGACATAATGTCATTCTCGCCCGTACAAAAGACGGTATCACCTATGATGAAAAGAAAGTACTTCTGATTAATGATGACTATCCCGCCTCTCTTTCATGTCACGTCAGAGACCCGAAGGTTATAAAAGACGACGACATGTATTATATGGTTCTGGGTGGGAGAACCAAGGACGACAGAGGCTGTATCATGATATACAGCTCTGCTGATAAAATGAAATGGCTCTTTGAGAGATTTGTAGAGCCTGAGAATAAATTTGGTTTTATGTGGGAATGCCCTGATTTGTTTTCATTAGCTGGTAAACAAATTCTCTCATTCTCCCCTCAGGGGCTTAACAGTCAGGAGTATAAATACCAGAATCTGTTTCAGTCTGGTTATATCATCATTCCGGATAATCCTTGTAAGCCATGGACTATATCTCCGTACAAGGTGAATGAACAAAACTTTGTAGAATGGGATATGGGATTTGACTTCTATGCTCCTCAGAGCTTTGTTGATGAGAAAGGCAGGACAATCCTGATAGGCTGGATGGGAATTCCCGGAGCGGATTACGACCATGATCCATCAATAGATGAAGGCTGGCAGCATATGTTAACTCTGCCCAGAGAACTGACATATGATGAAGAGACAGGAATGGTAAGGCAGAATCCTGTTGATGAGATTCTGGAACTCAGGGATGCGATAGTTGCAGATGACAAGGAAGACAATTTCGAAGTTCCTGATATATATGAATTAACAGGAAAGTCTTTTGGCGGAAAATTTGAGATGGTATTGGATGATTCCCTTGTATTTAAGGCAGACGGAGAGAACATAACTCTTGAATTTTCAGGGGATACAGGTTACGGCAGAGATATCAGAAAGATAAAAATGCTTTCAAAATTTGATAGTATTAGAGTAATAGTTGATGTATCTGCTGTGGAGATTTATATAAATGACGGTCTTTATGTGATGACTACAAAACATTATCCGAAAAAAGAAGCCGCCAGAAAACTAAAAGTATCAGGCAACGCTGAGGTGACCTGTTATAAATTAAAAAATATGGAGTTTATTAAATAGCAAAACTGTAAAACAAAAGGAGGATTACACTATGAAATCATTTGAGTACACAATCACAGATCCAGTAGGAATGCATGCAAGACCGGCAGGAAATCTTGCAAAGAAAGTAAAAGAATATCAGTCAAAGGTAGTTATTGTAAAAGGCGAAAAGTCTGCTGAGGCCCAGAAGCTTATGGCTGTCATGGGACTTGGAGTGAAAAACGGTGAGAAGATAACAGTCACTGTAGAAGGCGATGATGAAGAGAAGGCAGTTGCCGAGATTGAAGCTTTCTTCAAGGAGAATCTTTAATCGGCAGTTTTTATTGGGTTCATATAAAGCAGTAAGCTGACAATTATTTTCAGAGAGGTAATGCTTATGGTAGAAATATCAGCAAAATCTGTATGTGGTGGAGTTGCAATTGGAAGAATTAAATATTTTTCCAAAAAAGAAAATGATATAAGGCGGAAGAAAATCTCTGACACCGAAGGTGAAATTAAGAGATATCAGGACGCAAAAGAAAAAGCGATAAGTCAGCTGAATGCTTTATATGAGAAAGCTGTAGGAGAAGTCGGAGAGGACAGTGCGGAGATATTTAACGTTCATGCAATGATGCTTGATGACGAAGATTACAATGACTCGGTAATCAATACAATCAAGTCTCAGGAAGTGTGTGCAGAATATGCCGTTGCAACAACAGGAGATAACTTCGCGGACATGTTTGCTAACATGGATGACGATTATTTCAAGGCAAGAAGCGCTGATGTGAAAGATATTTCGGAGAGAGTTATCAGGGTTCTTGGCGGCATAGATGATGACGCAGCCATAAGCGACGAACCGGTAATTCTGCTTGCGGAAGACCTGGCGCCATCAGAGACTGTTCAGCTTGATAAGAGCAAACTGCTCTCGTTTGTAACAAGACTTGGTTCGTCTAATTCTCATACGGCAATACTAGCCAGGACAATGGCTCTACCTGCTCTTATAGGAGCTGATATTAAAGAAGAATATGACGGATTAATGGGTATAGTCGACGGCTATGAAGGTAAATTTATCGTGGATCCGACGGCTGATATCCTTGAAAAATATTTTGAAAAGAAAAAAGAGGACGACGATAAGAAAGCTCTTTTACAGGAACTTAAGGGCAAGGAGAATGTGACGAAATCCGGAAAGAAGATTAATCTATATGCCAATATAGGAAATCCCGGAGACCTTGCAGCGGTGCTTGCCAACGATGCAGGTGGTATAGGTCTTTTCAGATCCGAGTTCCTTTATCTTGAAAGTGATAATTATCCCACAGAAGAAGAACAGTTTGCAGCATATAAAAAAGTTGTTGAAACCATGGGCGGCAAGAAGGTAATCATCAGAACCCTTGATATAGGTGCTGACAAGCAGGTGGATTATTTTGAACTCGATAAGGAAGATAATCCTGCCCTGGGACTTCGTGCCATAAGAATATGTCTTACAAGACCTGAAATATTCAGGACGCAGTTAAGGGCTCTTTACAGGGCAAGCGCTTTCGGAAATCTTGCTATCATGTATCCCATGATTATATCTGTGGATGAAGTTCTTAAGATTAAAGAAATATCAAAATCAGTCAGAGAAGAACTTGCATCTGAAGGAATTAAAATCGGTCAGGTTGAGGAAGGCATTATGATTGAAACTCCTGCAGCCGCAATGATGTCAGATGAACTTGCAAAGCATGTTGATTTCTTCAGTATCGGAACAAACGACCTGACTCAGTATACACTGGCAATAGACCGTCAGAACTCAAAACTGGAGCCGTTTTATAATCCTCATCACCCCGCAGTACTCAGATTAATAAAGATAGTTGCTGACAACGGCCATAAGGAAAATATCTGGACTGGAATATGCGGAGAACTCGGAGCGGATACAACCCTCACCGAGAAATTTATAGAAATGGGTATAGATGAACTTTCGGTATCGCCAAAGAGCGTATTACCCGTAAGACGGGCAATCAGAAACGCTGAATGATTTACACGGTGTCAGGCACCGTGAACAAAATGTTAACAAAAAATAGTGTCAGGCTTCGCGAAGCGGTGCCTGACACTATTTTTTCTTGTAACTACACTCTGTCCCGAAGCGTACCACAGTGAGAGTATCAAGGAGATAATCAAGTCCTTCAGGTGTTACTGTATAATTTGAATCTGCTTTAGCTGTATGTCCCATTGTTTTGCCCTCCGTGGTTGATTTGTTTTTTGTATTCTGGGGGCATTATAAAACGGGGTGTGTTGCACATTTTGAGATGATTTTTGGAATCTATTATATAGTCTGTATTTATTGTATGAATAATGCAAATATGGTAAAATAATTGCAGTATAAATTCGGGGAAAAATAATGTATAAGACAGTAAGAAAGACAAGTAAATTAAGCTTTCATTCTTTTGATTTTTAAATAATCATTCACTTTTGATGTGCAATGATTTTTTTTATTATATAAATGATTTATCGAGGATAAATATATGTTTTGTACGAAATGTGGACATGAAATAGATGCATCATCAAGGTTTTGCAGTTTTTGTGGACAGGAAAAGGGAAATGCGGGACCTGTCACTAAGGCAAATAATGTGGCTGCTTCGTCGAATTTTGGCTTTCACGATGGCAAACGGCTTGTATGTGAGGGACGGTGCACTTGGGTATACAGCCCGGTTAATTCTTTTTTAGGAAATGCAAAACTGACAGAGGATACATTTTATTACAAGAGGACGATGGTTAGTGTTGTTGGTTCATTAGGTAATGTTCCAAAGGAGTTTTCATTTAATTTATCTGATATAGCAAATATAAGAGATGGAAAGATGGGGATTTCTGATACTCTGGTCATTACCCTATATTCCGGCCGTGAATTTAATTTTTCATTTTCAAATAAAGGTCTTTGGATAAAAAGTCTTAAATCTGTATGGCCTATTAAATAGTTAATGTTATATTCCTGAAGTATAAGGAGGAAATGTATGTTTTGTGTCAATTGTGGTAATCGAATAGATGATGGAGAGGCTTTCTGTACAAGGTGTGGTACACGGGTACCTCAAATTGTAAACAATAATATACAAACTGAACCTGTTAAACAGGAAGAGCCGGTTAAGCAGGCGGAACCGGTTGTTTCCCGTAAAATTGTTGAATATAATCCAGGTGTTCCTGTTGTGTGCCACGGATGTGGAAATTATTTCCCGGACGATCAAAAAGTATGTTTTATATGTAATTCATCATTGGAAGGGGCAATTAAAGCTCAGATGATAACGGAGTCGGAAGCTCCAAAAATCGATAGAACGATAGTGAATGTTGTTGAGACAGAAGCCAAAGAAAAAGCAGAAAAAGTAATTGTGGAACAGCCTAAAGAGACATCGGTTCCACAAATGCCTGAGCAGATTATCGAGGACAATAAACCTGAAGAACAGGAAGTAGTTAAAATGGCAGCGCCTTCTGTATGCGCTAAGTGTGGGGCTGAGTTGGTGCCTGGGAACAAATTCTGCGAAGAGTGCGGTGCACCTATTGCTTAAGGGGGTGAATGTATATGCTTTGGATAATCATAATTGTAGTTGTTGGTATTGGATTATATTTTAGAATGAAAAATAGAAATGATACATGGAGTGATGTTAATGTATCTAATCGTGTAAATACATGGTCAAACGGTCAAAACAGCCTCCCAACCAGTGCACCAAAGGCTTCGAGTCAGCCCATCGGAGAAAGAATGGTTCAAAAGGCTGAGACGGCAATAAATAATGCAAAAGGAAATACTCCTCAAATTAAGAATGCCGGAGATTCGATGAGGGATCCCGAAGGATATGGAACAGCGTGTGTCACATGTGGTACACCTGTTATCGGATATGGAAGAGCAGGAGGATATTGTCCTAAATGTAATTCATGGAGTGTAGACAGAGCAAAGTTTTCAGAATGTGCGTCTAAATACGGACCTAAATCATATACGATGTTTACGCTTATGGCATATGATCAGTCCAGTGTAAATGTGAGATCGAATGGAAAGTCATATTCATGCGTTATGTGTGTTACGCCCCGTTCGTTGATACTTCGGGATAATCAGGGATTCTATGAAGATGTGTTATTTGACAGAATTTATTCTATCTCTGCATCTAAAGGAGTGGTACAGCAGCTTACCATTGTACTGCGTACAGGTGATGGCCCGTCTGATATAAAGAGTATCAGTATTGATCTTAAAGGCGCATCCTTTGATGGAGCAGGCGGAGAAGATTTATTCAGAATAAAGCAGTTGTATGAAACCAGATTTTAATTATTTGGAGGACTTATGGGACTTATTAAAGCAATAATCGGAAGTGCTATTGGAACTATAGCAGACGAATGGCTAGAATACATTTATTGTGATTCTATGCCGGGGGATGTCCTTATGAAAAAAGGACAGGCAAGAGCTGGAGCATACAGTGGTAATACCGGTGGAGACAGCAATATTATTTCGGACGGAAGTAAGATTGCTATCAACGAAGGTCAGTGTATGCTGATTGTTGAAAATGGACGTATTGTTGATTTTTCATCTGAGCCCGGAGGTTATATTTATAATACGGGTACAGAGCCGTCCATGTTTGATAACAGTGAATATGGACTTCGCGACAGCTTCCAGAAGATGGGCAAGCGTTTTATGTCCGGTGGTCAGGCCATGAATGACCAACGCGTTTATTTTATAAACAAAAAAGAAATCATGGACAATAAAATTGGTGCCGGAAAGATTCCATTCAGAGACGGCGAGTTTAATCTGACTCTGATGTTAAAGGCTTTTGGTACATATTCGTTCAGGATAGTTGATCCTATTGTTTTTTATACAAACGTATGTGCAAATGTTTCCGATGAGTTCCTTAAGGAAAGTATAGAGAAACAGCTTAGGGCAGAGCTACAGAGTGCATTGCTTCCGGTTCTCGGTTCCCTTGCAGCTCAGCGAATCAGATATGATGAAATACCTCTTAAAACAGATGAGATTGTTAAGGGGTTAAATGCCCAGTTGGGAGACGCATGGAGAGCAAAGAGAGGTCTTGCAATTGATACTCTGGTAATTAACAATGTTGTTCCTGATGACAGCAGTATTCAAAAAATACGTGAATTGCAAGAGTCATCTATCTATGCCAACCAGACAAGTATGCTTGGTGCCCGTATAGGAGCAGCACAGGCTAATGCAATGCAGGATGCGGCAAACAACAGTAATGGTGCAATGACAGGATTTATGGGTATGAATATGGCAATGGGGGGCGGCGGTATAAATGCTAATGCATTACTTCAGCCGCAGCAAGGATATTCAAATCAGCAGCAAATGCAGGATGCACCCACGCAACAGCCTGTTCAGCAGACAGTTGTGATTGGTCAGAGCATGGAACCTAATTACTGGACATGTTCATGCGGAGCAAAGAATGCGCTGCTTTACTGTCAGGAATGCGGAAAGAAGAAACCTGATATGCCGAAGCCGTGGAAATGTGAGTGTGGCCAGGAAAATACAAAGAAATTTTGTGGTGCGTGCGGAAGGCCTAAGCCCAAGAAATATATTTGTGATAAGTGCGGATATGAACTGGATCCTGCTGCAAAACCTCCTAAGTTTTGCCCCCAGTGTGGAGACCCAATAGATGAAGCTGATGAAGTAAAGGAGTGATGATTTATGGCAGGTGGACTCTTGGGATTGTTTGACACTCTGACAGATGACAGAAAAAAGCCGTTTAGTTCCTGTCCGCTATTTTGCGCGTCTTTTCCTGATGCTTGTACAGAGTGTGGACAGTATAACAGAAAACTTGAGAAAGTACTTTATAATGTTGAACATATGGATACTTTCTTTTCGGATTATGTGATTGATCCGAATGCAGCTCCGGGGGGAGAAAGAGAGTGCTTTAATTGTGGAGCCCCGGCAAGTCCGTCTGATATAGAGTGTCCTTATTGCGGAGAGGCTCTTACAAACGGACAATCCCCCATACGTGTCAGAAGTGAGACAGAAGTGCCCAATCCGATATTAGAGGCACAGGATATTATCATGGATAAAAAGGAGATGCTCTCTCGGTTTCAAAAGCAAAAGAATGCCAACAATGGTATCCTTGGCGCGATTATGAATGTAGGTTCCGGAATTGCTGATAAAATGGGTACTACGAAGAAAATGACTCTTGCGGAGATCCAGGAGACAGCATCTGCTTACGGAGTATCAGTGCATTCTTATCTTGTTGGCCTGGATCAGGGTACATATCTTACGAAGGCCGGAAAAGCTGCAAATGACGCATTGGAGAAGATGAATCAGCAGATGCAGGCCCAGAATGCTGCAAATGCGGCTGCAAGAGCAAATATGAGACCTACCACTCCGAGTTATTCGGCGGGTGCTGCAACAGGAGCAGCTGCAGGTGGTAGTTATACGATGATGGATTATTATGCGAACAGAGCGAAGACTTCGACGCCTCATTATGTTGGAGGTCCTAGCGTTACCTGTTACAGTTGCTCATACTATTCGGCAACTGAAGGTAAATGCGCGTATTTTAATAAAGATACAGTTGCAGGTGAGTATTGTAATAATCATAGATCCAAATAAGGTTAGATAATACCAATATAAAAAACGCCTACCATATATTAATGGTAGGCGCTTTTACATTCTATTAAATTATTCGTCTGACGGTAATAATACTTGTATATGTGGCGCTTCCGATTTTAATTCCACCGCTAGGTGTACTTGCGTGAACAATCTGGCCGTTACCGATATATATAGCAACGTGACCTGAATAGCATATGATATCACCGGGCTGGGCGTCGGCATATGATACTTCTGTGCCAATAAATCTCTGGTCATATGATGTTCTGGGCAATGAATATCCAAATACTGAATAAACTGACATTGTAAATCCTGAACAATCGGAACCGTTAGTGAGGCTGGTTCCACCTGCTACATATGGATTACCGATAAACTGACATGCATATACCGCAATTTGCTTTCCAAGGTCACTGCCACTTGCGGAATAAATAGGCGACACATCATATGTTGCGCCTTTTGTTGTCGTAATTGTTGATGAACCATTTGGAACAGATGGAGTTGATGAGCTTCCGGAATCATCAGAATTAGAATTTTGTGAATCATCAGTATTGTTGGAATCATCAGATGTTGTATCTCCGGCATCTGCCAAAAGATTATCTGACACAGTATCATCAGGCTCATCATTTTGCGTTATCTGAGTAGCCTGTGCTGCTGCAGCTGCAGCCTGAGCCGCAGCTTCTTTCTCTGCAGCTATTTTTGCAGCATACTCCTGTGCCATAGCTTTAGCACTTGCAATCTGTGCTTCATAATCTTCCGAAATTTCTTTCAGTTCCTCTATTGATGCCTCAAGTTCATCAGACTGGATTTCATAATCTGCCATCATCTTTTCAAGATCAGCTTTTTCTGATTCAAGAGTGGCTTTTAATGTAATGACTTCGTTAACAGTATTCTGGTATTCTGCCAGCATATTTCTGTCATACTCATACAAATCTTTATAATAATCGGCAAGGGTAACTGCCTGAGCAAAGCTGCCTGTATTTAGATAAATAGAAAGCAGACTTGTGTCACCAGCCTCGTACAAATATTTAATTCGAACAAGCATTGCAGCATACTGGGATTCCTCAAGCTCTGTTGCAATTTCCAAATCATTTGTAGCTGTCTCTATTTCTTCATTAACCTTATCAATATCTGCGCTGAGTATTTCCTGCTCTGCCATGAGCTGCATGAGCATATCAGTTTTATCCTCTATCTGAGCATCAACATCTTCCTGTTCTGCAGAGAGAGATAAAATCTCATCGTCATAAGGATTATCGTCGTCAGATATAACCACAGGTGTCTCAATAACTACAGGTGCCGGATAAGCCATGGAATAAATATTCATGACCATTGCTGCCACAAGAGGACTTACACAGCATATAATTAACTTTTTTATATAATTCTTATCCTTCATAATCAGGTTTTATTTTACCACAAGTAGTATGTTTCGTTAAAACGTTTGAAGATTGTGATAGAATAATGATTGGTGTCAGGCACCATGAACAAATTGTGAACAAATACGGAGCAGCCATTTTTTATGTTATAATTGCCGTGTAGTAAAAGGGGATGGATGATATATTCATAAAAGGGAAAGGAGATTCAAATGTACAGTGAATCAAAAGTGTTTTTAGGAAAGAATGATAAGGGGGATAGAGTAAATCTTATCCCGAAGATGGCTAACAGGCACGGAATCGTCGCAGGAGCAACGGGTACGGGTAAGACAGTTACCCTCAAGGTAATGGCAGAGAGCTTTTCTGAGATGGGCGTACCTGTGTTTATGGCTGATGTGAAGGGCGATATAGCAGGTCTTGCATGTCCAGGAGAAGACAGTGAGGATATGAAAGCCCGTATCAGCAGATTCGGACTCGAGGAAGCAGGCTTTAAATATGACAAATATCCTGTGACGCTTTGGGATATTTACGGAGAAAAGGGCGTAACTTTAAGAACTACAATATCTGAGATAGGCCCCCTTCTCTTATCAAGACTGATGGAGCTTAATACAACCCAGTCGGACATATTAAATATTGTATTTAAGATAGCAGATGACAACGGCCTCTTATTAATAGATACAAAAGACCTTAAGTCAATGCTTAACTATGTATCTGAGCATAATAAGGAGCTTGAGGCAGACTATGGCAAGATGAGCCCTCAGTCAATAGCTGCAATTGTCAGAGCAGTGGTTGCTCTCGAGCTTGCTGGCGGAGATAAATTCTTTGGTGAGCCTGCTATTAATATAATGGACTTCTTCACAGTTGGTGAGGGTGGCAAGGGTATGATAAATATCCTCGACAGTTCTGTACTTATTAACAATACAAAGCTTTACTCAACATTTCTTCTGTATTTACTCTCAGAACTCTTTGAGAGACTGCCTGAAGTGGGAGACCTTGAGAAGCCCAAGATGATATTCTTCTTTGATGAGGCACATCTCTTATTTAAAGATGCACCAAAGGCGCTCGTTGAAAAGATTGAGCAGGTAGTAAAGCTCATCAGATCAAAAGGCGTAGGCGTATATTTCTGCACCCAGAATCCCAAGGATATCCCGGACGGAGTACTTGCCCAGCTTGGAAATAAGATTCAGCATGCTCTTCATGCATACACCCCTGCAGACCAGAAAGGTGTAAAGGCAGCTGCCCAGTCATTCAGGGAGAATCCTGGATTTGATACATATGAGACAATCATGGCCCTCGGAACAGGCGAGGCAGTTGTTTCATGCCTTGATGAAAACGGCATGCCGATGGTTGCTGAGAAGACGTTTATTCTGCCACCTGCGTCGAAGTTTGGAGCTCTCGAAGATGCAAAACGAAACGAAGTTGTAAAAGGCAGCATATACTACGGAAAGTATTATGAAGCAACTGATCCTGAGTCTGCATACGAGATACTCCTCCGTAAAGGGGCTGAGGAAGAGGAAGCGCAGAGACTCCTTAAGGAAGAGGAGGCTGCATTAAAGCAGCAGGAGAAAGACGCCAAAGCAAAGGCAAAGGAAGAAGAAAAGGCCAAGAAAAAGGCAGAGGCTGAGAAAAATAAAGTAGCTAAATCTGTAGGTAATACTGTTTCGGGTACAGTAGGCCGTGAGATTGGCAAGAATGTAGGTGGAAGCTTTGGAAAGTTTGGCAAGACTCTTGGAGGAAATGTAGGTGCAAGCCTTGGCAGAGGTATCTTCTCTACATTATTTAAGAAATAGAAAAAGAGTATTTATGAGAAAATATGAATTTATTGTCCCATGTCATTTCGGACTGGAGGCAGTATTAAAAAGAGAAATAATTGACCTTGGATATGATGTCACTGCTGTGGAAGACGGCAGAGTTACATTTTTTGGTGATGAGGAAGCACTGGCGAGAGCCAATATCGGACTTCGCACAGCAGAGCGTATCCTGATTAAGCTTGGTTCGTTTAAGGCTGAAACTTTTGAGGAACTTTTCCAGGGTACAAAGGCACTGCCGCTTGATGAATATATTCCAAAGAATGGCAGATTCTGGGTGACCAAGGCATCAAGCGTAAAGAGTAAACTTTTCTCACCGTCGGATATTCAGTCAATCATGAAGAAAGCAATGGTTGAGTGTCTGAAGGAAAAGTATCATATCGAGTGGTTCCCGGAGGATGGAGACGATTATCCGATTCGTGTATTTATAATGAAGGATATTGTCACGGTAGGACTTGATACATCAGGTGATTCCCTTCATAAGAGGGGTTACAGAAAGCTGACGGCAAAAGCTCCCATAGCTGAGAACCTGGCAGCTGCGCTCCTTATGCTGACACCGTGGAACAAAGACAGAATATTAATTGACCCTTTTTGTGGAAGCGGTACTTTCTGTATAGAAGCAGCCCTGATGGCATGCAATATTGCGCCGGGCATGAACAGGCAGTTCCCTGCATCAAAGTGGTCTCATATAGCAGCGAAGTCTGTATGGGACGATGCTTATGAGGAGGCAAAAGAAGAAGTGGATATGCCTTCTTCATTAAATATTCAGGGATATGACCTTGATCCAAAGATGGTAAAGATCGCCAGAGAAAATGCCAAGCTCGCAGGAGTCGATCATCTCATTCATTTCCAGGAAAGAGATATAAAAGATCTGGCAAGCCCTAAAAAATATGGTTTTATCGTAACCAACCCGCCATACGGAGAGCGACTCGAGGAGAAAGAGGCTCTGCCTGAGCTTTACGGCATAATCGGTGATAGATTTAAAGCCATGAA
>JAEEGL013985287.1_pt1 | contig 16865 bp, 12 predicted proteins | sample 9134231 | NCBI WGS metagenome assembly JAEEGL01 (sample SAMN16246548, study PRJNA631951) | gut metagenome | biome: gut microbiome; feature: rumen; material: fiber-attached | host: Bos | place: Iran: Karaj | collected 2018-10
GCAACGACAGTGGCCACTTCGGGAATCGATCCGTCCGGCTCATCGGAGAACGAAGGGTCTTCGGAGCCGACGGACACCACTCCCGCTCCCGGAATCGAAGTAAAAGAATACCTTCCTGAGAATGCACTCGCAGAGTCCTATTGGGGACCGCTTCCGGCCGTGACCGAAGTGAAGCCCGTACAGCATAATGAGGTGCGCGGTATCTATGTTGCCGCCGCCGCTCACATGGATGAGAACATCGCGCTTGCCAACAGTTCAGATGTAAATGCATTCGTCGTCGACCTGAAGGACGAAGCCAATGGTATTCTTTTCAACAGTAATAATGAATTTGCCAAGTCCATGACGCTCTACAGCTACTCCCGTGATAAGGAAACCGGTGCAGAGACCTGGACGGAGAAGGGCAGCTACATCTCCAATTCCTACAATCTCGACGATGTGGTGAAGCGCTGCCACGAGAACGGCATCAAGGTCATCGGCCGTATCGTCTGCTTTAACGACATCTCTCTTGCGAAGAACCACCCGGAGATGAGTATCCAGGACAGTTCCGGAAACACCATGCGATTCAAGCTCGAAGGCTATCACATGTTCGTTAACCCGTATAACTCCGAATCCTGGGATTTCATCATCGACATCGCACTGGAGGCCATCGAGCGTGGCGTAGACGAGATCCAGTTCGACTACGTCCGTTTCCCGACCATCAGCACCAAGAGCGGTGAGAGCCCGTACTTCGGACCAGAGGACAGCACGCCGACACGTATCGATGCAATCAACCGCTTCCTCCAGACTGCACGCCGCCGCATCCAGGATCCGACAGGTATCCCGGTCACTGCTGACGTATTCGGTATCATCCTCAGCAGCGAACTCGACGGCAAGCTCATCGGTCAGGGCTGGAGCACCGTAGGACTTACCGGCGTCGACGCCGTCTGCCCGATGCTCTATCCTTCCCACTATGCGACCAATACTGTTCTGAACGGCAAGAACTTCGACTATCCGGATCTGTATCCGCACGACGTCATGTATAATGCCCTCATCGCCGGCAAGGAAGCGGCCTCCGCAGAAGGCTTCGCCACCGTCCGTCCGTATGTGCAGGCATTTACTGCCACATGGGTCACGAACCACCTGAACTATAAGGTACCGGAAGTCAAAGCCCAGATTCAGGCGATCAACGACGCCGGCTACAGTGAATGGATCCTGTGGAACGCCGCCGGAAATTACGCGAACCGGTACGAGTAACATCTTACTAGCGTGACAGATGATTTACCCAAGAGAAGATAGTCGCTGATATTTGGAATTCGTCCAGGTACACTCTCTAATGGCGGTTTTATCCGCTTGTGCTTCATAGATTACTTATCTAATTTAATTGAACGATTAGTTATCACAGATCCAAAAGAGAGATCAGGTTCCGCAACTGGATATTCAGGCAGTTATTGAACTGTGTCATGTAATTGAGATCCGAGAACTTGACCCAGAAATACCCCTCAGGGAGATTGGAACATACTTCGTCTTTGTCGACTTCAATAATCACGTTTCTGTTCTGCTCATGGTAGAAGCGTCCACCCTCTTCAGAAAGGATCACGTCTTTGATGATTCCCTGTTTCGCATTCAGTTTATCCAGAAAAAGCTGCTCGATCGCGTCTAGGCAATTTCTGGGATTTGTCGGTTCAAGCTGGATGATCGGACCGAGTTCCGCGCCGTCGAAGCAACCGATCTCCGATCTGATCCGGACAAGGTAATATCGGCAGCCGTTCATCACGCAAGTAAAGATACCAAATACAGCCTGGCCTAATGCTTCAACCAGGGGCTGTTCCCAGTAGTTGACTTCACGTCCTTCAATTTCTATATAGCAATATACAACTTTGAAGTCGTACTTCTTCTTGCAGATGATCCCCTCGTCAGTCATATCCCAGCTCTTCAGGCTGGCCAGCGGAACGATCCTGTAGCTGTTCTTGGAGTACATTTTATAGTTGTTGATACTGGAGAATATATTTACAATATTCTCGAATCCTCGACCACAGAACATCGATTTGAAGAGAGGCTTATCATCAAAGAGTTCTTCGATTTTCTCCAGTTCACCATCTTCCAGTTTAAGGCAGGCAAAAGGAATACAGGAAAGAACCGTTCTTGTGTCCATGTTGACCAGATTATCGATCTTCATGCACTCTTTGATCTGACCCAGAGTCATCCATCTGTGGCTATCATATACCGGTATATCAATATCTCCAATATTGATAATGATGTTCCTGTTTCTCTTCTTGTAGAAACGGGAAGACTGCTCGGATTGAATCTGATCGACTAAGATCTCGTAGGATGAAGCATTATTGAAATAATCCAGATAGGCCGGTGCATTCCCACCGTGACGCTTCGTAAAATTGCTCTTCGTAGCCTGAATGGTCGGAGACAGCTGGATGACGTTGACATTACCCGGCTCAACTTTCGCCTGCATCAGGAAGTTCAGCGTACCGTTGATCATCTTGCAGATAATACCTAAGTAGCCGATCTCATGCTGGAGGATGATGGGCTGTTCATTTACGATACGGTCCTCGCAGATCTCCTGAAAGCCCGCCAACTGGAAGAAAGAATTGTTCTTGTTTCTCACAAAGCCATCGGTACTATCTAAAAACCAGAAACCATCGTAAGAGAAATTCTCTTTACGGATAGAAACTTTCAGATTCTTATTCCGGTCATCGATCCACTTGTGGATCTGCTCCATGGAATTCACGGTGCCTTCAGTATTTTTCCAGGATTTTATGATCTCATAAATAATGCTCATACTATGTCTCCGTTGTTCTTTAAGGCATCTACGAGACTCGCCTGGAGCATGATTCCCTTATACATCTTGTCTCGTGCAGACGCATCATTTATCTCATTGATAAAAGCTTCTATGGAATGGTTAAAATGTGAATCCTTAGACAGTTTGATTTCTTCACGCCCGGTGTTACTCTCCAGCACCACAACTGGCTCATAGTCTCCAGGAGCGGTGAAAATTCTATTCGTAGAAAGGTAAGCCGTGCTTCCCCAGATCTCCATAGAGCATCTGTAAGCATTATCCATACCGTAGCTGATCTGGCATACGAGACCAGCATCGTTAACAAGGGAAGCCGACCCGAACATATCCACTTCGAAACCCGGAAGAGAATTCATCTGTGAGGAAGTGACACGGATTGAATCGCCAAGGAAGGAAGTAGCCAGTTTCAGAGTATATCCGCCGGCATCGAGGAGTGCACCACCGCCCAGCGTCTTGTTATACCTGAAATCATTCGCCGCTCTCATCGGAAACCCGAAGGAAGCTCTGATCAGTCTCACTTCACCAATCTTACCGGAAGCAATGATCTCCTTGATCTCCTGAATCTGAGAATGGTATATAAACATGTAGTTCTCATGTAGCGCAAGCTTCTTGGACGAAGCCAGCCTGACAAGTTCCGAAGAATCTGAAAGAGCAGTAGTGGACGGTTTCTCCACCAGGACATGTTTTCCTTTTTCCAGCGCTGCTTTCGCCCACTTGAAGTGAAGAGCCGGGGGTTGCGGAATATATAGAGCGTCAATATCGTCTCGATTGATCAGTTCCTGAAAGGATGTCATGGTCTCAAGACCATATTCTTCCTTAAAGGATTCAAGCTTGGCAGGGGCATATTCCTCAGCAACAGCTACTACCTTAAGCCCATCTACATCTAATGCAGCAGGCATAAATCTGCGAAAAGCTATTTCTGCACACCCGATTATACCAAGCCGTACCATACTTTCCCCCCGACTTTACTTACAAAGTATAGATCTAACCGCTTCAACCACTGTGGCCGCATCATTCTCTGTCATATCCGCATACAGCGGGAGACGAAGCACTCTCTCTCCATAATCTTCCGTAACCGGGCAGGACGACGGATCGTAACCGAGGCTTCTTCCTACAGGCGCAGAATGAAGAGGCACATAACATATATACGCATAAATGCCGAGATCTTTGAGTTTCTCCACCAGATTCGTCCGAATCTCATCTGTTGGAAGAATAATATTGTACATATGGGCATTGTGCTCGATATGAGAAGGAAGTACCGGACAACGGAGGATCTCCTTGTCCTCAAGTTCCTTCAATTCCTTCTGATAGTAATTCCATACGGCCATTCTCTTGCTCATGATCTCATCAAATCTCTCCATCTGCGCGAACATGATCGCCGCCAGAACATCTGAAGGGAGAAATGAAGATCCGACATCGTGCCAGGTGTACTTATCCACCATACCCTTAAGTACCTGTCTTCTATTGGTTCCCTTTTCTCTGATAATCTCCGCTCTATCCATATAAGATGTGTCATTGATGACGATGGCACCACCCTCGCCCATGACGTAATTCTTCGTCTCGTGGAAACTGTAACACCCGAACGGCGCCAGCGTTCCGGCAACACGTCCCTTGTATCTGGAGCCGACGGATTGGGCGGCATCCTCGATAACCATAAGATTATGTCTTTGGGCAATCTCGTTGATCGTATCCGCTTCCGCTGGGAAACCTGCATAATCCACAGTGAAGATCGCTTTAGTCTTAGGTGTGATCAGATCTTCCACCAGTGTCTCGTCGATATTCATGGTGTCTCTTCTGATATCACAGAATACAGGCTTTGCTCCTCTGAGCATAAACGAGTTCGCAGTGGAAGAAAAGGTAAAGGACGGGACGATTACTTCGTCACCAGGTTTGATATCGGCTAGAATCGCCGCCATCTCAAGCGCGGTAGTTCCGGAAGTGGTAAGAAGCATATTCTCGATTCCGAATCTCTTTTTAAACTCTTCGTACACCTTCATGGTATACGGTCCATCCCCTGAAAGTTTGCTATTTCTCAGTACATCTGTTACATATTCGATTTCTTTTTCTGTAATCGAAGCTTTATTGAACGGTATCATACATCCTCCTATGAAGGCAAAGCCATCGTTTTGATTATACCACAAATATAGGCCGTATCATCATGGTATATGTCAAAATCAGATCCATTCAGCGAATCGATACGTGATATCAGCTCCCCGATATCGGAAAGCTCCTCTTCGTGTATCATCACTGCCTGCGCTCTAGACGTGAGAAACTGAGATGTGATCTGATCCTCGATATTGTCGCCCCGCACCAGAAGCGCACTCTTCTTCCCCGCAAGCAGGATCTCCGCCACCGTGGACCATCCTCCCTTGGCAATCACATAATCACATGCCCGTATGTAATCAGGCGTATTGATCATGTCCATCGGGAGATGGACCACGTTATCACCGGTCAGGGTGATCCCTCTGGTAACGAAGAATGTATAGGGAAGTGATGAAACATCGATCGGAGAAGAAAGATCCACAGAAGCGCCGAGGCTTACGAACACCTTAGGAAGCGGGGACGAAGACCGTATATCGGCAATGATCTCATCATTATGCGATCGGGATACCAGAGAGATACACTCGTAGTTGGAACAATAACTGTGAAGTTCCGGAGAATGAATCTCGTACCATAGAGCCTTATCCGCCAGGCGGTAGCATGCAAGATAATGCTCATACACTTCCGGGCGATAAAATGAGCGGTACATCTCAGACCAGGTGAAATTGCCGATAACAAGTGTCTTCATCTTCAAATCACGGGCAGCCCGGATCGGCCAGGCCATCACATCACAGATCACAACATCAGGCACAAAAGAAGAGAGAAACACTTTCTCTCTTTCGATGTAAGAAGGCCATTGTTCCTTATCTGTATTGATCGCATCCAGAAGAGCGGTTTCGTCAGGGATGGCCGTTCCCTCCTTAAGAACCAGCCCGACTTCGTGACAATCAGTATAATACGAAACCCGGGATGAGGAAAGATTACGTTTCAGGAATGAACAGATCCGCTCATCCGACTTCACCGCGACAGCATTCTCCGAAGATGCATCCAGAAGGTTCTCAATTATCGGCACATTTCTGGACGCATGACCGAACCCGTGGTTCGTTATGTAGAATACGGTCTTCATGTTTCAGCTCTCCTGTCACGATGCAGAACGCCGGGAATAGCTCAAATCGGTTTCACTTCGCTGAACGGTGGCCAGTTAAGGTCCTTCTCACTGAATATCAGTTTCGTGCCATCGAGCATTTCCTTCTTGACCTCATCGATCTCCGGCCACTTTATATCAAGATCGGAATCATTCCACTGGATGCCATATTCATCCTCAGGATGCCAGTAATCATCTACCTTATATGTAAACTCAGCGTAGTCACTCAGAACAAGGAATCCGTGAGCAAATCCTTTGGCAATCAGGAACTGTTTCTTATTTTCCGCAGAGAGTACGACCCCGAACCACTTTCCATATGTCGGGCTTCCACGACGGATATCTACAGCCACATCGAAAACCTCACCGCTTATCACACGTACAAGTTTCGCCTGAGGATGCTCCTTCTGGTAATGCAGGCCGCGCATAACACCTTTCACCGACATGCTCTGGTTGTCCTGAACAAAGTCATATCCAAATCCGGCCTCTATCATGTCTCTTTCGTTAAACGTCTCAAAGAAATACCCTCTCGAGTCCCCGTACACTTCAGGTTCGATAATAGCAAGTCCTTCAATAAAAGTTTTGGTTACTCGAATTCTTCCCATTTTATGCTCCTATATCACTCATCATATATATCTACTATACCATGTTAATGCAGTTTTCAAATTACTAAATCGTAATGTTCAGCATGTTCCGCCGACTCTTTTTTCTTGTTTACCTATATCATTTCGCTACTGTTCTTTCCTTCAAGAAGATACGACCTTGGCGGCACATAAACACCGTTTTCTTCTGTGCCAAAATTGATAAATGCCATCGCACCCACCAAAGTCTTATCGGCCAGTACCTTCTTACCTCTCACCACGGAATTCATGCCCAGGAAACACTGGTCTTTGATCTGTGTTTCTCCTCCCAGCGTCACTCCGGGCGACAGGTAGTTATAGTCGCCGAGGTGCGTCTCATGAGACAGATTACAGCCGTTCCAAATTATATTACCATCTCCCAATACACATTTATATGATATCACCGTATTCTCCAGAACGATATTCCCCTCGCCCATCTCTACATTGTCTGCAATACAAGCTCTCGGATGAATAAAACCCTGGATCGCATATCCCTTCTCTTTCAGTTCTCTAGTAATTTGACGTCTGGGAGCATTCATTTTTTTATAACCTAATCCAACAAGGAAAGAATAATCTGAAGGAGCGAGCCTCTCTGCACATTGCTCATACGGAACGATCGGAAGACCATCGTACTCCGGCTGATCGATGTACTTCTCACCAACGCAGTAGCACACAACTTCTATACCTGCATAATGCTCCAAGTTGTAGCGCATCATGCGGGTATAATTCGTCGTACCGAATATCACACACTTCTTTGCCATTCTGCTTTCTCCAACCTCATAAAACTCTCTTAATACCGGACTGTGAGTGTTTTCTCAACTTTTTCCATCAGCGCAAGCAGGTTTTCACGAGTCTCCTCATAAGCAATATAGTAGCCGCATCGGCTCTTATCATCATTGGGCAGTCCGACGGGCTCACCTGGCTTAAAGCTTAACTGAAAATCGATAATCTTATTCCACGAAGCAATCTCGTCAAATCCTTCTATGGCTTGCACTGGTGCTCCATGTGTATCTATATTCAGGAATTTAAGAACGGCGCATCTCTGCAGATGTTCATCGCTGACATGCAGATTGCCGTCAAACTTCTTCCCCAGTGCAGAATCAACAAGATATGCATAATTATCTATGCCGGTAAGAAGTGGAAAAATATCAGATGAAATCTTTGTTCCGCCGCCTCTGGCTGCAATTTCAATGAGATAGAACTGTCCGTCCTCATACTTATATTCCGCATGTGTCAATCCGAACGGAAGCTTCGCCAGATTGACGAATGTATCATTGGTCTGACGCAGTTTCGCATAATCGAATCTGTCATTGTCATGTGAGAAGAAAAGTTCACATGCGATACTCTCGTTATGCGTATAGTGCTTCTTCTCCGAGATACACAGCGAGCGATGGCCTTCCGGCGTTACCAGGCCATCCACCGTAAACTCGGTACCATTAATAAAACGTTCTGCAATGACGCTTTTTCCGTCTGCCGAGAACCGGCAGGCATCTTCGTACTGGGCATCGATGTTTTCCTCGTTGGTGATCACATGCACCCCTCGACTAGCTTGTGAATCCAGCGGTTTTATGATAATTTTCTTCCCAAGGCTTCTCTTGAATTGGCGAACCTCTTCCGCCGAGCTGCAACAAGCATATTCCGGATAGGGTAAGCCGTGGTCACGGCAGAAATCCCGCATACAGTACTTATTGGTAAACAGTTTAGCCAGATCATTTCCGATTGTCGGCAGACCCAATTCCGTAGCAACATATGCTACCGTCGGAACAGCGATATCACTCTGATCTGTCAGGACTCCGTCAACATTGTGTTTCTTGGCAAACTGAAGATTCTTCTCCTTATCCCGTACATCCGCCACCTCCGACCAGTCAGAATACTGAAATCCAATCGAATCTTCATATAAATTGCTGTTAACAACGTCCACACCCATTGATTTCGCCTTCTTAATGATCGGCACCTGAAAATCTCCACCGGCAATAATGAGCAACTTCATTCTTCCATTCTCCTTCATTCACTCAAAATCTTCATCATAAATATCACTTATATCTCTTACTGTCAACGAATCGTATGCATCACGGATCTGAATCTTCTCATTTCTTAACAAACGATAGATAGTCACCTTCCTCGTATCTATCAATTTCTTCAGGATAGAAGACGCAGTAATAATCATTAAAGTAACCCAGATGATAGTTGTTCTCAGAAAGGAAATCCAGGAAAATATCCCGTTTACCGCTATACGTGGTCTTCATCTGCGCTTCTACCAGAGCATCGTACTTCTCTTCATAAAACCCATAATAGTTATTGGTTCTGCAGAAGATTACAATAGGCAGCGGTTCATTTTCATCGTCCAGTCTCTTCTCGAGATCCTCGACCAAAGTATCATTGTTGTAAACACCATTCGTGAACCAGGGCTGCACATAGGCATCCATATCCAGAAGAGTATAAAGAAGGATTGATCCGCCATATACCATCAGTTTACGATCTTCTTTGTCATCAACCTCGTTCACCTCGTCGATGATGCCGTTCAGAGAGTCGGCTTCTCTCTGTGTTGTCTTCAGGTATTTCAGTTTCTCACTGTTTACAGACGCAGTGATCTCAGTTCTGTGAATACTGTCAAAATTGTTAGTACGGTAGAGCATGTCTCCGTATTTATAGAAGAACGAGGCCCCGACGATCACGATAGCTATGCGGGCCGGCCATCTTGATTTCTTCGAGTCGATTTCTTCTCCTATTATAAGGACATACTTTCTTACCATATCCGATTTCCACAAACGTTTGACTACATACACGGTCACCGGAGCGATGAACCAGAATGCCAGCACAACATGCTTCGTTCCTGTATTTGCACCGGCAATCGTCAGCAAGGGGAGCATGAAGGAAAAGATCGAAATATATACCAGTTCATTATTTCCGTCTTCATGGAACAGATTGTATGCCATGCACAGGAAAGCAGAGAAATACAGTACACCGATAGTGTAGGAAGGACCAGATGTCATCTGCGGCCAATCTGGAGCAGGATAAACGTCATAGGCAAATTTCAGGAGGCACACCGCGATGACGATCATTATGAAACTCAAGAAACCCGTCATGATCGTTCTTCCTCGGTCTCCTTTAGCGGAGTTTTTAATGATTATAGCTACCGCTGCCAGTATGATAAAGAAAGCCGCGTAGACAACAGCCCCGGACGTGATGGCATATATATTACCCTTGATAAAACCTTTCAGCAGATCCTTGAAGCCATATCCTCCGGATCCGCCATTGCTGCCAGAAGCCAGTCCGAACAGTCTTCCGATATTACCTGCAAAATACGACACATGACCCAGTATAGCCATAATGGCCAACACAACAGCCACTGTGGAACAAGCACCAAGCGCACTATATCCTGCATGTTTCATTACGTCTTTAAACTTCTTCTTCTCCAAAAGCCACCAAACAAAATAAACCGCAAAGGTGACAATCGCCGTAATACTTCCCATTCGGGAGGCAACAACCAGCGCAAAGAAAATACCGGCCATGAAGCTGTACTTCTTCTTCTCGGTGGTGAAAGCCCGATACTGGCAAGCCATAATCGCGACAAGCAGAAGGACATTCAGCTGATGGTGATTAAAAACATTCAGATATGTACCCATCGCCATCATCGCAACTAATATGCCGGCCAGCGTAGTCAGATCTCCAAGTCGGCTCTTCAGCATACGATAAGTGACAACCGCAATGGTAATTTCCAGAATAGCCTCGAGAAGGTTTAATCCCCATAACCCCAGAAACGGAAAAATCCGGAGCCAAGCCCATCCGATAAGCATAGAAAAATACGCAGTGAAACTCAGTTGTTCCGGAGTAGAAAAAAGGTGCGAGTATCCATAGTAATGGATACCACTGTCACCTAAATCAATTCCAAAGAAAGAACTAATCAATGGATAAAGGATGATCAGCATCCACAACCCGATCTTAATGCACAAGTATCTTGTCCGTTCTTTGCGCGAAGCCTTCTTATTCTTCATCTTTAACCCTCTTTCGGCTGGTGTTTGAGATTACGTATTGCGGTGTATTGTTGATGGTAAGGTAGATTCGTCCCACATATTCTCCTATCAGGCCCAGCGAAAACAGAACCGCACCGAACAACAGAAGAATAATAGCCGTCAGACAATACAGGCCCAAAACTTTCGAAGGGTCAACTAACTTTATAATCCCTAGAACGATCAGGTACACAAGGCCTGCAGCAGAACTCAGAAGTCCAAGTATGAAACTGATGCGCAGAGGTTTCACAGAAAAAGCGGTAAAACCGTTGATCCAAAGTTTAAACAGTTTGCTGATACGGTAGCCACTGCTTCCGCTCTTTCTCTCACACTGCTCCACCTCCACATTGGCGATTTTGGCCGTAGAGCGTAGAATCAGTCCAGCCAGATACGGGTATGGTCCGTTGTAACGGATGATCTCATCGATCATGCTTCGGGTCGCAATAAAAAAAGAAGACATATATATATCATCAGGCTTACCCATCAGGGATTTCAGCATATACTCGTTGACACCCGTTCCGATACGCCTGGAGATCGACTTCTGCGGACGGGACTTGTATTTCGCACAGACAATCTCGTACCCTTCTTCCAGCTTGTCATAAAACTCCCACATTCTGTTTATAGGCGTCTGCCCGTCATCATCACATGTGACGACAAAGTCGCCCCGGGAGGCACGGAAGCCTGCCATCAGTGCGGCATGCTGTCCAAAATTCTTCATAAAATTTATACCGACGATATTCGGATACTCTTCCGACAGTTCGCTGATCAGCTCCTTCGTTCCATCAGCGGAATTATCATTTACCAGAACGATCTCATAGGAGAAACCGGATCGCTGGCATACAGCGGTTCTAATCTCATCCACGACGAATCGCAGATTCTTTTCCGAGCAGTAACAGGGAATGACAAAGGAAATGGACGGCATTTATTTCTCCTCCAAATACTTCTTCAGGCAGACGATATCGAAAGTATCCCATTTCAATCTATCCAGGCAGTCAAACCAGATGTCCTCCTGACTCTCTATGAAGTCCAGTTTTCCGAGGAATTCCTCTGTCAGCTGCTCCTTGGGGATGATTACCACGCCTGTATCATCGCACACTGCAACGGCGCCATCATACATCTCGCGGTGACTCCTCACCAGTTCCGGATCCAATTCCTTCTCCGGTTTTTTGTTGAAGCATCCTACCGGGGTAAAACCACTGCACCATACCGGATAATTCTCTTTGATCAGATCGTTCGCATCTCTCATCAGTCCGTTGGTTACGACAGCTACGCCCTGACGGTACAGGATCATGAACTTGGTCACCAATTCGCCCTGAAGTGCACGGTTCTCACAATTAAAGGCTTCAATCAGAATCACATCGCCTTCATTTATATCTCTCGCCTGCTCATGTATTGGCCAGTTCGACTCATCGTATGTATAGATCCACTTCACGGTCCCCACCGCAAAATGTCCTCTATTCACCGCTTGTGCCCCCTTGAACACGCCGGTCTTTCCCAGACAATCGGCAACCTCCGTTGTCGAGATACGGTTTCTCTTAATCTTATTTACGATCTGGTCTCTGATATCCATATTAGCCCCCTCCAGATGAATGTTCATTAGGTCAACATACCATCTGCGTTATTACTTACGCTTATCATAACACATGTTATTCATGTTATCCATTTAGCCGACGGATTCTTTCTTCTGCTTGACTATACCCAGCGCACAGAACACAAACAGCATCACAGCCAGGAACATCATCACGCAGGTGTATAACACTGCCGCTCCGCTGATCCCGTATGTGGTAACCACCTTCTTCGCACTCACAAGGATCGCCACCGCAGCGATAAGATATCCGACCAGAAGCGTATTCTGCTTACGCATGATTGTGATGATCGTCGTAAAGAAAGTGCAGAATGCCCACATACTTCCGCCCAGGATCAGGATACAGAGTTCTCTGCGGTATCCGTCAAGATCCGCGCCGAACACGAGGGAAAGAACCGGGATCCCCAGGAAGAAGGCCGCAATAAGAGCCAGGACCGTCAGACCTGAGATGATCAGCATCTGCCGGCCGACAAGTCTTGCAAATTCTTTTATCTTATTCTCCGTCCAAAGCTTGGAGTAGCTTACGATGATCGGGTTGAAGATGAAGTTACATACCACACCGATCGCGTAAGAGGGCATGAACAGGAACCCGTATATCGCCTGGATCTCGTCTCCCAGCACATCGTCGATGGCGTATTTCGGAGCATTGGCGATGTAGTTGTTAAGAAAGAGCGTAATAAAGATCGGCAGAAGCGCGAGGAACAGTCCTTTTACCGCAGTCGACTTCAGGACCGGCTTTCTTTTCCCGAAATCGGAAGAATATCTGAACACCGTAAAGAGGAAAGAGCAGGCCGCCAGTGCGAATGCCAGCGCAGAAGAGAATACCAGGCTTCTTGTCACGAATATGCCGATCAGATACGCAACGATCAGAGATGACGATCTGGTAAAAGCGCCCTTCGCCGCGATGTCCAGTCTCCCCTTCTGCTGCATATTGGCTTCATAACCGTCCGACACCGCCTGGACCACAAGGCACATACCGACGAAGAATACGGTCAGTGTTTTCGCCATGGTGTAGCCTCGGGTGATCGATGCGTGTACGGAGAAAATCAGAAGCACCGCCACCATGAGCGCCGATGTCAGCATCCTGAACCCGTAGTATTCCGAAGGCGAGTATTTCTCGTTCACATCAGATGCCTGATATCTTCTGGCTCCGAATTCACCGATAAAATACATAAGATTGGCATTGGAATGGGCGAACGAGAATATACCCGCTTCCTCAATACCGATGGCGCGGGTCAGGATCATCATCACGACCACCGACTGGGCAGCCAGCACCATCGATGCCATCGCATTCCATATAAATGCACTCCTCTGGATATTTCCACTTTGCTTATAAAACCGGTCAATTGCGTTCATTCTTCTTCTTGATCACGCCAACGAGAACGATGCCGTACAAGACGGCAAAAGCGGCGCCGATTATCCTTCCTGTTCTTGCTGTGTTATTCGTATAGGTGAATTCGATCTGATGTTCCCCCGGGGCGATCACGACACCGGTCAGACCGCCATCGACAAGGTACGTCTTTTCTTCATTTCCGTCAACGGATACAGACCAATGGCCGTCATGGAGGATCGGTACACAGAGGATCCCGTTTCTATCCATCCGGTTAGAAACCGTTCCATAGAAGCGGTTCTTCCCTTCGGAAAGCTGAACCGATCCATTGTGCTGTAACGAAAGAAGGTTCTCTTCCAGTTCCGCTGACGAAGGTGTATCCGAAGATCGGAAATCACGTAGCAGTTCCTCCTCATCGGTCACCAGCATCGAAGCAAGCGCCAGGTCCTTCTCCTCCCGTTTCCCGAATTCTTCCGAAGCGATCACCTGACCATAGAGGTTTCCGAATCCGTTCCAGAAGCGGTTCTGATACACGGAAAGGCCGGACACCTCGTTGATCTTCTCATAGAAAGCCGGGTCCGGAACCACATCCTCTCTGCTGATCACATACTTCGCAGCAAGGATCGTATTATCCAGGATCTTATCTCCCGGGAACCGGATATAATTCGTTCCGTTTAGTGTGTCCGTGGTCTCACGGAGTTTGTTTCCGAGTGTCGTGTACGTATCCACCAATTCCTTGGTATTAAGAGAATAATAGGATCCCAGTCCATAGTAGTTCTGAATAAGCTGATCATCGTAGTAGACCGAGTCATACGTCTTGTTTACTCTATACAATCCTGTGTCAATAGACTTGATATATTCGACCGCCTCGACCGTCCCGTCATTATACATGCCCTCATTCCACTGCTCGGCAGTGACCATCAGTCGGGAATTGATGGAACGGTAGTTCATCACGATCAGTTCAACCGTGCAGCAGAGCAGCAGTCCCGCCAGGATCAGTTCGGGACGGATCCGTCCGTGGCGGGAAAGGTACACCAAGGCAAGCATGACGACCGTGTACATGAAATAGCAGCAGACCACGATCACGACCGCCTTCTTATCCAGGTGAAAACTGGCTCTTTCCTGAATGGCTGTCAGGATCAGCGCGCCCACCAGAAGGGAAACATCGGAGACCAGGATCGAGATGTATGCTTTCTTTGCAAAATCCCCCTCTTTTCCCTTCTTATACGACAGGATCAATTCCCGTAATCCATATCCGATCAGCATCACCTCGAGGATCACGATCAGATATCCCCACCGGTGCGTAGTCGCCTTAAATCCGAGAATGTGCGATACGATCGGAAGGCTCAGGAAAAGCCCGCACACGGCTGTTATACAGCACACTCTTTTTACATACTTCGTCTGAAGTAACCAGACCATCGAGAAAACGGTCATCGCGCTGACAGCCAGCATCACCGCCTCGTAATAGTTGGCCGGGCCGGTATAGCTCCAGGCGATTCCCATCGTGTCGTTCGAGAGGAACCTCGCGAAATAGGAACCGATATATTTGACGGAATAGAATCCGGAGAGATTTACGGAGGACACACTGTTCATGCGGGTACTGGAGAAGAAATTCATCACGGAAGAATACACGTAATCACCGCCCATCCCCAGTGCAAGTACACACCCGATTGCGAATATTCCCGCCGTCTTGGCAATCTCGGAAAGACGCTTCTTCTTGAAGCACAGATAGGACACACCATAGAACAGGGCAAAGATGCACGCCTGATAGAATATCAGATAGCTTGATGCGGCCAGAGGCAGGAAAAGAAGCGGTGCGAAGATCATCTTTCTATCCCTGTCGAGGATCAGCTGAAGTCCGAGAAGGAAAACCGTGAAGGCGAGGCTACCCGTCAGGAACTGATAGTGCTGTCCCCACAGTACGTTATACCCGCTGTAAGTCCAGAGCAGCGCACAGGCCGTAGCAATCCCGGGATGGTCCAAGAGCCTTCGGAAGAAAAACCAGCTGAACAGCCCGAGCAGAAGATATTTAAGATATGTAGATAATAAGAAAGCAACACGGATGTGGGTCGTTCCGAGAAGCAGAAGCGGAAGATTGACCGGGTTAAGATACTTATACCACTGGAAGTCATTATTCTTTCCAAGACCGAATGTCAGAGAATACTGGTCAGTCTCTCCGTTCAGGAAAGATCTCGAGTCGTAGGATGTCGTGGGAATATACTGGTCGATCGTATCGCAGCCGGTATCGGAATAAGCATACCAATCTTTGGAGAAGATCGGCTTGTGATATAGAACGAAGAAGACGACCGTGATCAGAAATGCCAGAACAAACAGCATCCTCGCCACTTCTTTTTTCTTATTCTCCATACAGCAAGCTCTTCCTCCAGCGTTACCTGCTTATCTGAAACCCCTCGATAACAGGCTGATTTTAACATGGATAAGTCGGTATGGCAATTCAAGCCGTCCCCTTCCAACGATTTGTCAAACGAAATGAAAATCATTTGGTTTTTTCTTATGCATATGTGATAAGATTGAATAGATAAGATATTCGGAGAAAGCAGGTACTTCACCATGTCGCTACGCTCGCTACATGCTTTTGCAGGAGGTGTTCACCCTCTCGGCAATAAGAATACCGACGTTTTACCTTCCATTCATCTTCACGGTTTTAAAGAAGTGGAGCTGCTGATGCAGCAGCATATCGGTCCGCCTTGCACCTGTGTGGTCAAGCCCGGCGACCACGTCGATGTGGGTACCATGGTCGGACGTGCCGATAAGCCCATGTCCGTGCCGATTCACTCCAGTATTTCCGGCACCGTGAAAGAAGTGCACTACGTGGTCTCCGCGAATGGTGCACCGGTGGAAGCCGTGCGGATCGAGTCCGACTTCAACCACACCATTAACCCGTTCTGTAAGCCGCCGAAGATCGACTCCTTCGAAGACTTCATCCAGATGATCCGCGACTCCGGACTGGTGGGACTGGGCGGCGCTGCTTTCCCCACTTATATTAAGTTAAATCCTCCGAAGAATAAGATGCCGGATACGCTCATCGTGAATGCCGCGGAGTGCGAGCCGTATATCACGGCAGACTACCGTCAGATCTGTGAGCATCCGGACGACATCATCGACGGGATCCTGGAGGTCATGAAGTGGCTGGAGATCCCGAAGACCATCATCGGTGTCGAGGATAATAAGCCTCTCGTTACACGAATCTTCTCTCACGAGATCAAGAAGCGTGTGTATAAGACAGGCCGTCATCCCGACATCGAGGTAAGGACGCTGAAGACCATCTATCCGCAGGGCGCGGAGAAGATGCTGATCTATACCCTCACCGGCAGGAAAGTCCCGCCGGGAAAA
>JAEEGL014582445.1_pt1 | contig 16865 bp, 16 predicted proteins | sample 9134231 | NCBI WGS metagenome assembly JAEEGL01 (sample SAMN16246548, study PRJNA631951) | gut metagenome | biome: gut microbiome; feature: rumen; material: fiber-attached | host: Bos | place: Iran: Karaj | collected 2018-10
AAGGGTGTTGGCCGTCCCGGCGACGGGGCTGCCAGGAGCCTTGCTCGAGCCGACTGAAGGCACGATGGCGGCATCGGCTTGCAACTCACCGTCGAGGACGAGGTCGGGACGGCGTTCCTTGGCGATGCGGGTGGCTTCGATGACCTTATCAACCACCTCATGCTTGGCACTGCCTTTGGTGGAGAAGCTCAAGATGGCCGTGACGGGGTCGATCTTGGCGATGGCCTTGGCGGTGTCGGCGGTGCAGATGGCAATCTCGGCTAACTGCTCAGCGGTCGGCATGGGCGTGACAGCACAATCGGCAAAGACCATGCGGCCATCAGTGCCGTAAGGGCAGCCTTCGGGCAGGAACATCGTGAAGGCGCCACTGACGCAGCTCACGCCAGGCACCGTCTTGATGATCTGTAAAGCAGGACGAAGCATGTCGCCCGTGGTGCTACGGGCACCGCTCACGAGACCATCAGCCTCACCGGCCTTCACTAACAAAATACCGAGATACATGAAGTTCTCCGCCAAATCACTTGCCTGTTCGGGAGTCATGCCTTTGGCCTTGCGGATTTCGTAAAGCAGGTCGGCGTACTTCTGCTTGTCAGGGTTGTTCTTCGGGTCGATGATACGGGCCTTGCCGATGTTCTGCAAACCGAATTCGGCAGTCATCTCCTTGATTTTCTCGGCGGGACCGATAAGGATGATGTCGGCAACGCCGTCAGCCAACAGACGGTCGGCGGCTTTCAGAGTACGGGGTTCGTCACCCTCAGGGAGCACAATGCGCTGCTTATGAGCCTGCGCGTTGGCAATAATCTCTTGCATTAAATCCATGTTGTATTGTTGATTTGTTGAATTGTTGATTTGTTGAGACAATGAAAAGTGCAAAATTATGAATTTTTATTATTTTTGCAAACTTATTTTTAAAGGTTATGGACGAGGCTACAAGTTTCATCACATCGGGTTTCGACGGAGTCATCAGCCCTATGGCCAGGGTAACGCATGAGGTACTGTCCGGATGGAACCTCGTCGTTCTGGCCGCAGTGCTGCTTTTGGTGGTCATCAACAAGCAGCTCTATCCACGTCAATTCAGGCAGTTACTCACTGTGCCGTCGGGTGTCTCACACACCAACCAGCTGCTCCGCGAATGGACTCCCACCACCAGCTTTATCGGTTTCACGACCATCTTATCCTATATCGTCGTAATCGCTTTGTTTCTTCAAAAAACCTTCGTCATTTTTTCCCGCGACGTGTCGCAATACAACGATTTCAGCGTATTTTCCATCCTCTGTGCCTGCGTCACCGGGTGGATTCTTTTGCGTTACTTGATTCTGACGATGATGGGGTGGTTGTTCCGCCAGAAAGACGTTGTCATCCGTCAAGTCACCGTGGAGCTATCCTCCTCCACGTTCTGCTTTTTAATCATTTCAGTCATCCTGCTTTTAGTGCTTTATCTTCCCAACTCCATTTTTATCTGGATGGGGATTGGCATTCTTTTTGCAATTGCCTTAATGAAACTTTTTTTGGAGTTCAACGAAACGAGAGTTTTCACAAAAATGCCGTCGTTTTATATTTTTTTGTATTTTTGCACGCTCGAAATCGCACCCCTGGTCCTGCTCCTTGCGGCGGGGATGCGTTACATTACTTACAATACTGTATTATAACCAGTTGACAAATGAAGATTAAATCCATTTTGGTGTCACAGCCGCAGCCGACTGATGTCAGCAAAACGCCATACGGTGAGATGATGAAGAAATACGGGGTGAACTTCACTTTCGAGAAGTTCATCAAGCTGGAAGGCGTCACTGCGAGCGAGCTTCGCCAAGAACACATCAAATTGCCAGAATATACCGCCGTCATCCTGTCGAGCCGCAACGCCATCGACCATTTCTTCAGAGTGGCCAAGGAGATGCGCTACGCCGTGCCTGAGACGTTGAAATATTTCTGTATCAACGAATCCACCGCGCTGTATTTGCAGCGTTATGTCCAGTACAGGAAACGCAAGGTGTTCCATGGGAACCAGACTTTCACCGACCTCATGGAAATCATCAAAAAACACAAGGACGAGAACTACCTCTATTGCTGCTCCGACATCAGCTCCGACAGCATCCCGGACCTCCTAACCGAGGCGAAGATCAACTTCACCAAGGCCGTGATGTTCCGCACCGTCTCAGCCGACCTCACCAAGACCGTGAAGATCGGTGACTTCGACATGTTAGTGTTCTTCAGTCCCGCCGGAATCGAGTCGCTGAAAGCCAACTTCCCGAAGTTCAAGCAGAAAGAAGTGGCTATCGGAGGCTTCGGCGAAGCCACCTGCCAAGCCATCACTGATGCTGGCTTCCGGCTCGACTTCCATGCTCCCACCGAGACCGCTCCTTCCATGACTATGGCCATCGAGGAGTTCATCGCCGCGGAGATCAAGAAGAACAAGAAAAAGTAATGGAGGATTTCCCGAAATACGAGCGTATCTGTAAAGAGAGCGAGATCCAGTCCCTTTTCGAGAAAGGGGCTGGATTTTCTTGCTATCCTTACCGGGTGGTCTATCTGTTCCGCCCCGTCGGCGACAAGCCTGTGACCTGCCGTCTGCTCCTGTCCGTCTCGAAAAAACGTTTCCACCACGCCTTCAAACGCAACCGCGTGAAACGCCTCATTCGCGAGTCGTGGAGGAAAAACAAGTCGAAACTATATGAATTATGCACCCACTATACTATTTCGGTCGATGTAGCGTTAGTTTATAACGCCACCGTCATCCACTCGTACGAAACGATGCTCGAAAAGACCGGGAAAGCCGTTGGAGAACTCATCAACAGATATGAAAAAACCGTTCAGACCGCTCACTAAGCTGCTCATCCTGCTGATCAGGCTCTACCAGATCACACTGTCGCCCTGGCTTGGCAACGCCTGCCGCTACACGCCGACCTGCTCCAACTATGGCATCCAGGCCTTGGAAAAATACGGCGCCTTCAAAGGCAGCTGGCTGACCATCAAACGGGTGCTATCGTGTAACCCTTGGGGAGGAAGCGGGTATGATCCGGTGCCGTAGGTTTTAGAAGTAAGAAGAAAGAAGAAAGAATATAAATAACGCCCTGGGAATGAAGAAAATGAAAAAAACAACCATCATCGCCATCATCGGACTGTTGCTGTCCACAGCAGCTATCGGCCAGGAAAAACAAAACAATTTCGAGATCGCCAAAAGCATCGATATTTATAATAAGGTGCTCAAGGAGCTGAACGTGAATTATGTGGACGAAATCAACCCAGCGGAACTCAACGAGACTGCCATCGATGCCATGCTCAGCGGACTGGACCCCTACACCGTCTATATCCCAGAGTCGGAAATTGAGACCTACAAACTCATGACCACCGGCGAGTACGGCGGCATCGGTGCCCTCATCCAATACGACGGCGAATACACTCGCATCTCCGATCCATACGAGGGCTGGCCCGCCCAGAAAGCAGGCCTTCAGGCCGGCGACGCCATCCTCTCCGTCAACGGAGTCGACACCCACAAGAAACCCACCGACCAAGTCAGCGAGCTCCTCAAAGGACAGCCCGGCACCGAAGTCACCATCAAAGTCAAACGCTATGGCTCCGAGAAACCCATCGAATTCACACTCAAACGCGAGAAAGTCAAGATCGACAACATCCCTTACGCCACCGTGTTCGACAACGGCATCGGCTACGTCAGCTTCAACAGCTTCACTAAAAACGCCGCCAACGAGATGAAACAGCATCTCCTCGACATGAAGAAAGACCATGACCTCAAAGGCTTCATCATCGACCTCAGAGGCAATGGCGGCGGTCTGCTCAACGAAGCCGTCGAGATTGTCAACTTCTTCATCCCCAAAGGCAAACCCGTGGTCTCCACTAAAGGCAAGTCACAACTTGTCCGCGACGTTTATAACACCACCAACCAACCCATCGACGAAGATATTCCACTGGTCATCTTGGTTGACGGCGGCAGCGCCTCGGCCAGCGAAATCCTGTCTGGCGCCATCCAAGACTACGACCGTGGCGTGGTCATCGGACAACGCACCTTCGGCAAAGGCCTGGTGCAAAACATCCTGCCCCTGCCATACAACTCCCAAATCAAAGTCACTGTCGCTAAATATTATATCCCCAGCGGACGTTGCATCCAAGAAATCGACTACTCGAAAAACGGAAAACGAAAAACAGAAAACGGGAAGTCGGCAAATGACACTCTCAACACTCAACCTTCAACGCTCAACTCCCAAGATACTTTGGGCAAACCTTTCACCACTATGGCGGGACGCACCGTTTACGAGGGACATGGCATCACACCGGATGTGAAAATCAAACCTTTGAAATACTCCACTGTGACCGCCTATTTGTATGCCAAAAACTACATCTTCGACTACGCCACCAAATTCACCCATGAGCACAAAAGCATCGCACCAGCTAAGGAATTCCAAATCGATGACGCTACCTACAACGATTTTATGAAATTCGTGAAAGACAAGAATTTCACCTATACCACCGAAAGCGAAAAGAAACTGAAGGAATTCAAAAAGCTGGCTCAAGAAGAAGGTTATATCGAAAGCATCAAAACACAGATAGAAGCTCTTGAGCAGGAACTCCAAGCCGACAAAGAAAACGACTTGATCAAGAACCGCAAAGAACTCGAAGACCTGCTTCGCCTTGAAATTGTCGGACGTTACTACTATCAGGTGGGACGCATCATAGCCTCGCTGGAAAACGACCCCGATCTGGAGGAAGCTTTCAAGATCCTTTTAGACAAAGACAGATATGAATCCATATTGAAGCCTTGAGCTGGAGAGAACGCACACGGAAACACGAGCCAACGGCCTATTTCATCGGTCTGGCCTTGATGGCGGCGAGCCTCACCCTGTCGCCGTTTATGATGAGCGTTTCCCAGTTTTTCCTAATAGCGGTATGGCTTTTCATGGGCGATCCCATCAAGGCAAAACTCCAAAAGTTCTTCCATAACAAAATCGCCTTGCTGCTGGTCTCCCTTTACCTGCTTCATGTCATCGGACTGATCTACACCTCCGACTTCCAATACGCCTTCAAAGACTTGAAAATCAAGTTACCGTTGCTTGTTTTCCCCTTGATCCTTTCATCGATGAAACCTTTGGGAAAGAAGCATTTCGATCTCGTGATGCTCATCTACGTCGCGGCGGTGTTCGTCGGCACCTGCATCAGCTTCAGCAGCTATATAAGACATGATTATGGCGATATCAGAGAGATCTCACACTTCATCAGCCACATCCGCTTCTGCCTGAACATCGTGCTGGTGATTGGAGTCATCGGATACTACTTGTTTGCACGACCTTCAAAATGGTGGGAGAAGCTACTGCAACTGATTTTAATCATTTGGTTCATTTATCAAATCTACATCTTTGAATCCATCTCTGGCTACCTCGCCTTCATCGGATTGATAATCACCTCATTACTGTTTATCTGTTTCAAAAAAATCAAACATCAAGGATGGAAGGTCGCCTGTCTTGCCATCGTCATCGCATTGCCATTGGCAGCAGGATTTTATCTGTACCGCATCCTCTCCCCGATGCTCGAAAAGCCCGCTGTGGACCTAACGTCTTTGGAGCAAAAAACGGCGTTAGGCAACGACTATTGGCACGACACGATTTGTTTTCCCACAGAGGACGGCAAATACATTGGACTATATTTCTGCCGCCCGGAGATGCGGGAGGCCTGGAACCAACGCAGTGGCTTGGATTACGATGGACTGACTCTCAATGGCGAGAATTTAGAAGCCACTTTGGCCCGATATTTGACCTCCAAAGATTTGAGGAAAGACGCTTCCGGCGTTGATGCCTTGGATGACGATGACATCCGCAACGTGGAACATGGGGTCGCCAATTACAACAATTATACACACTCCGGTGTCAGGGCGCGGCTCTCACAAACCCTTTTTGAATACAACCAATACCGTTTACACAACAACCCCAACGGCGGCTCGCTGTCGCAACGTATTGAATACACCAGGGCATCGCTTTATCTAATCGAAAAACATCCCGTTTTCGGCGTGGGTACTGGCGACATTCCCAACGCTTACCAACAAGCCTACAATGAGTTGGACTCGCCCTTGGAGCCTCAGTTCCGGCACAAGGCTCACAACCAATATTTATCCATCACAGTAGGACTCGGCATCGTCGGGCTACTGGTTTTCCTGATGGTGCTATTGTATCCGTATCTCTCTGCAAAACGCTACCGCACTTATTTATATACCATCTTTTTGGTCATCCTGCTGATCTCAATGCTGCCTGAAGACACCATTGAGACGCAAGCAGGAGCCTCATGGTTTGCATTTTTCAATTCTTTGCTTATCTTTGCATCTGAAAAGGGAGAAGAAACTCCCAAAAAACAATAACATGAAAAAACAACAATTCATATCAGACTACACGGTGTATGAGAGCGAGCATGAGCTTGATTCCCAAGACGCTGCGCTTCTGCTTGAGGCACACGAAGCGACCAAGAACTCTTACGCTCCTTATTCAAAATTCCATGTGGGAGCCGCTGTGAGACTGGCCAATGGTGTCATTGTAAAAGGCAACAATATTGAAAATGCCGCCTATCCCAGTGGCTTATGCGCTGAGCGAGTGGCGTTGTTCGCTGCCCAAGCTCAGTATCCCGATGTGCCGGTGGAAGCCATCGCCATTACCGCAAACTCAGAAACCACCGAGGTGAGCGAGCCAATACCACCATGTGGCAGCTGCCGACAAGTGATGGTGGAGACCGAACAGCGTCACAAGCATCCGATGCGCATCATCTGCCAGGGACAAACAGGTCCTGTGTTTGTGTTTGACGGTGTGGAGACCTTGATGCCATTCATTTTTTTGGATAAATTCTTATAATGCAGAACGCGAAATGCGGAATAGTATTAATGGAGCTGAATAAAGAGCTCTTACTGAAGTTCCTGAAATTCGGTGTTGTAGGTTTTTCCGGCGTGTTTGTGAATTTCGGAGTGACTTGGTTTTTCAAGGAAATCTGCAAGCTGAACAAATACGTCAGCAACATTTTGGGATTCGTTTTCGCCGCCACCACCAACTACCTGCTAAACCGCTGGTGGACTTTCCAAAGCACCAACCCCCAAGTCGGAACGGAATACGCCAAATACTTCCTGATCTCAGCAGTCGGTTTAGGCATCGACACCCTGACAGTGTACCCGCTCCACAATAAGCTGAAATGGAATTTCTACCTCAGCAAAGTGTTTGCCGTGGGCACCGCGATGATTTGGAATTTCTTCGGAAATCTGATGTTTACTTTTAATTAAGAATTTAGAATTTAGAGATTTTTACGATCCCTCTAAATTCTTAATTCTTAATTCCATCACCCTCTGTCATAATGCGGCATCTCCTCTGGCAAAATGATGGAAAACTCCACCAAACCAGCGGGAACTGTTTTGTCATCATTGTCATACCACGGGGTCTGATAAATCAGCTTCTTTTTCCCTTTCTTTGAAATCGTATAGACGTTGGAGACGTTCTCCTTCAGCATGTGGCAGATCATCTCCCACGACTTCGGGTTATGGCATTGCTCTAAATTACGGCCCCGTGCGTCGCCGTTCACATCAATAGAGCTGTCATTCTGATAAATCACGTTGCCGTCTTTGTCGCTGACGGTCACTGCAATGTTAATTCCTTTGAAATAATCCATCATTTTTTTTGAGCTTTAAGGCCTAACGGCCTAAATTATTATTATCGTTATAATTATCGTTCCTACCGAGCTTTAAGGCCCAACAGCCAACTATCATCTCAAATCAATGGTCATGGTGACGGGTAGGCTCTGCGAGCAGACCACGCCCACACCGTTTTTTACATTCGAATACACCTGGGTCGGCTCAGTGAAGATGCCCATTAAGCCATCGTCGTTCGTTTGATAATTGTTGAGCGACTTCCTATATTGGTAAAAGCCATAATCCACCCGCGACACTTCCAACACAAACGGCTCGTAATACATATCCGAATATAGATGGTAATTCAGGCTAACGGCATATTGTTTCCCGTCAAAATAGGAATCGTTGAACAGGTTATAGATACCGCGTCCATAATAATCGCTTTGTCCGAACAAGTCATCCACATGAACGATGTTCATAAAGTCATTAAACACTGGGTCGTTTGAAATAAAGCTCTCAAGACCATCTTGGGGGTAAAGATTATAATAATCCTTGCCCACGGGGTCGTCGATTTTCAGCGAGAAATAGATGACCTTACTCTCATAATCGTTGGCGTTTCCCTCAACGCGTATGGTGTCGAAGCTAATCACATTGGGGGCATAAGGCATCGTGGTTTCGGCTACCGCTATCTCTTCGAACTCGCTCGAACTCACCTCGAAGCGGAGCTCATCACCTTCGCGGAGGATGTATTCGCCCTCGCAGTAGTTGAAGGCGCAACGCAGGTACTCCACGATCGGCATGCTATCCGGGTCTTCGCTCCAGACGGTGTAGGTTCCCATGATCAGCGAATCGCGCACCTTGAGGGTCTCCTTGAAGACACCGTTCACGTACAGGTCCGCCTTGACATCCTTCACCCTGAAATCAGTTTCACTATTGATGTAAAACGAGCTTTTCTCCACACAGAGATAGGCCGGTTCGCCCACATGCTGCAAACCGTTCACCACCAGCAGCTCCTTAGGCGCAATATCAGTAAACATAATCTCTTTCTCACAGGCGGTCAACCCTGCCATGATCAAAATAATTGATAATATCTTTAACTGTCTCATGATTCTTCCTTCTTACTTCTTACTTCTGTCTTCTGTCTTCTGTCTTCTTAAAACTACCATTTATATTGCCAACTCAAAGTAGGGATGATGGGGAAAATACAGATCTGCTTCAAGGTCTTATAACACTCCACCGTCTCCCCTGTATATGGATCATATATATTTTGTTCGCGAGGATAAACGATGAACGGGTTGTTGTGGCACAAGGTGTTGTAGATGTTAATGCTGAAGATGCGCTCGCAGTGTTTTTTCTGCTTGTGGAAGTTGGCCACCAGGTCAAGACGTTGGTAGCTGTTGAAGCGGTAGTTGTTACGGCTTTCGACATGGTTAATCACCATCGGGTCATAATAGTCATAGTACATATAGTCCCCTAATCCGTGATAGCCCTGCAACGGCAGTGTGGCGCAATTGCCCGAGCTGTAGATCCAGGTGACTCCCACGTCGATGCGTTTGTTGAACTCATACATCAGCACAATGTTCAAGTCGTGGCGGCGGTCGTACTTGGCGGGGAACACCTTGCCGAAGTTCAGCTCCTGTCCCTCACGGTCGAAAAGGCGATCAGCGTGAGCCCAAGTGTAACCTATCCATCCCGTGAACTTACCCACCTGCTTCTGCGCGAACAGCTCGATGCCGTAGGCCCAGCCGTCACCCATCACCACCTTGTCCTGCCAGTCGCTCTGGTCCAGGGTGAAAAATGAAGAGCCGTCCTTGTACTCCATCACGTTACGCATTTTCTTGTAATAGCCTTCCAACGAGAACTCGAAGCCATTCCAATCGTAGAAAGCTCCGACGGCCACCTGATGGGCGTTCATCGGGACAACGTTGCCCGTCACCGGCACCCAAAGGTCGGTGGGCAGACTGATGGCATTGCTTGAAAGCAGATGGATGTACTGGCTCATGTAAGCATAACCAGCCTTCAACGAGAAGTTTTCCGTCAGTAATGCCCTTGCACTCACACGGGGCTGAATGCTGTGATAGGTCTTGTGCTCCACGGTAAAGGTGGAGTAATGCAGTCCAGCGTTCACCTTCAGGAAGCCGTTGACATCCCAGTTGTCCTCAACATAGAGATCTGTTTCGAGCGCTCTGATCCGTGAATCGTTCGTGGTACTGTCGAAAGAATAGCCTGTCTGATCGTTCTCAACCTCTTTCAGATGGATAGCCGTAGTGGTAGGACTGTAAATGTGGTGTGTGAGGTTGGCTCCAAATTTCACATCGTGGTTCTCAAACGGCTTATAGTCGAAGTCGGCTTTGGCGCTGTAGTCATAAATACCCGAGTGTACACCTAAGCCCATGCTCTCCAAATAACTCGACAGGGGGCTGGCGGATTCATTCGAGTAACCCGCGCCCATGTAGTGACGATATTGTGTGTAAGCCCCTGTGACGTTCATGAAAAGGTTGGGCTGAATCACATGGTTCCAGCGCAAAGCGGCGATGCGGTTGCCCCATTTCCAGTCAAGATCCATCTTTTCCATGTTGCTTATATCACCGCTATAAACACTCGTATATTCATCCTTGTATTTTATTCGAGCATATACCTTGTCATCGCCCGAGTAAATACTAAGGAACAATCGATCCTTATCGGAGAACTTATGGTTCACCTTCAAGTTGAGGTCATAAAAATAATAGCCCGCCCAAGCGGAGTTGTTCCCTGTCTCGGCTTCCCGTTTTACCAGATAGTTGGCCAGCGGCGCTGTGATAAAGTCGTAATAAGTGCGCCGGAACGAGAGGTTGAACGAGGTCTTGCCTTTGACGATGGGACCTTCGACATTAATTTTCGACGCGATCAATCCTATGCTGGCATTGCCGTGGTACTCGTACATGTCGCCGTCCTTCATACGCACATCAACCACCGAGGAAAGACGACCTCCAAAACGTGCCGGGAAGTTACCCTTATACAAAGTGACATTTTTGATGGCATCGGAGTTGAAGGCCGAGAAAAAGCCCGCCGCATGGTTCACGTTGTAAAGCGGGACGCCGTCAAGAAGGATAAGGTTCTCGTCAGGGCCACCGCCACGGACGTACATGCCCGCCGAGCCTTCCGTGCCCGACTGCACCCCCGGCAGCAGCTGCAAAGCCTTGATGACATCGGTCTCGCCGAACAAAGCGGGAACTTTCTTCAGCTGAACCACCGGCAGCTCTATGGTGCTCATCTGGGTGCCTTTCACGTTGCTCTCCATAGCACGTGCCGTCACCGTCACCTCGTTGAGCTGGTTCGACTGCGCCAAAGCGATGTTGATCACTGTGTCGTTTTTCAACTCAAAACGAGCTTGATAAGGGTCGTACCCCACAAAGGAAGCCCTGAAATCCACTTGGCCTTCGGCAAGTTTCAAAGTGTAGTATCCGAAGTTGTTTGTCACGGAGCCCTTCATCGTGGCTGCATCGTAAACCGAAGCCCCAAGCAGTGTCTCCTGACTCTTACCGTCAGTAACGTAACCGCTGATGGTGTGAGATTTGTTGGGACTTTGCGCCATCACCACACCAACTGACAAAAAAAGCGACAGCAACCATAAAAATAAAAACTTTCGCCGGACGTTAAAATAACACATAGCTCACTTTTATATTACTGAAACAAAAACGTCTGCCATAAAGAAATATTGCTTATTTTTGCATTAATTCCCATATCGTGAAAAAGCTCTACAAACTCATATTGAAATCGTTTCTTGGCAGTTTCATCTTCACGTTTTTCATCGTGATCTTTGTGCTGCTGATGCAATTTTTATGGGTTTATGTGGATGACCTGGTAGGCAAAGGACTGTCATTTAAAATCATCATGGAGCTTTTCTTCCATGCCTCGGTCACTTTTGTCCCGATGGCTTTGCCTTTGGCTATTCTGTTAGCCTCCATTATGAGCTTCGGTGATTTGGGCGAGCATTATGAATTGGTGGCGATGAAAGCCTCCGGCATCTCCATCTGGAAAGCCATGAAGCCCCTGTTCATTTTCTCAGTGATGCTCAGCGGATTGGCCTTCATCTTCTCGAACAGCATCAATCCAGTGGCCATGCTGAAATTCAAGACACTGCTTTTCGACGTGCGAAGGCAGAAGTTAGCTTTCGACATTAAGGAAGGCGTGTTTTACAAGGATATTGAAAACTACGTGATTTATGTCGATAAAAAAGGCAAGGACGGCAGCACGATCTATGGAGTGAAAATTTACGACCACACCAACCGTTTCGGCAACGACAGGATCATGGTCGCCGACTCAGGTGTCATGTCGCTGAGCCCCAACCAACGTTCCATCATCTTCACACTCTACAACGGGCACAACTACACGGAGGACAATTCCAACAAGCAGACCTACAAATTCAACAGGCCCTTCGAGCGGATGTCGTTCCGCGAGGAGCAGATCAAGTTCAGCCTTGAGAGCTTCGACCTGACACGCTCCAACGAGGACATGTACAAGTCGTACCAGTCCATGATGAACATCCACCAGCTCAGCACCGCACTCGACTCACTTGAAAAACGCTATGACACAAAGAAAGAAGCTTTCAGTGAAAGTTTCCGGCGAAGGTTGGCCAACTATGAAGCTGTCAAGAATGGAGCGTTAGGATCCGTGAAGGACACCGTCAGCTCCCAATTGGAATGGCCACTGATCGACCACATCGACCCCGCCATACGAAACAATGTCTTAGAAATTGCTATTGGAACCTCGCGCAACGCCAAAGAGAACGTCGCGTTCAACAAACAAGACCTCAGCGCACAAGACCTTAACATCAAGAAACACAAGAAAGAATGGCATAAAAAGTTCACTTTAAGTTTCGCCTGTCTCATCTTCTTCTTTATCGGGGCACCATTGGGAGCCATCATCCGAAAGGGGGGGCTGGGGCTGCCTGTGGTGATTTCCGTGCTGTTCTTCGTAATCTATTATATCATCTCAACTGTGGCGGAACGCATGGCGGAGTTCGGCGACCTGAACATGTTTTTAGGTGTCTGGATTTCCTCCATCCTGGTCTTCCCCATCGGCCTGTTCCTGACCTTTAAGGCCACCACTGACTCATCGCTGCTCGACGGCGACAGCTGGAAAAAGATGTTCCGTAAAATGTTCCACCGAAAAACTTCTGTACAATGAAGATACTGCTACTTTGCAACAAACCGCCCTATCCCGCCGTCGAAGGCGGTCCTATGGCCATGAACAGCATCATCACCGGGCTGCTCGAAGCCGGACATCAAGTCAAAATATTGGCTGTCAACAGCAAGAAATACAACGTCAAGTTGGAGGAGATTCCTGAAGACTACCGAAAGAAAACCGATATTGAGCTTATCGACGTGGATCTGCGCGTCAAGCCATTCCAGGCGTTCAAAAACTTGTTCTCAAAAAAGTCGTACCATGTGGAGCGTTTCATTTCCAAGGACTTCACCGACCGCCTGATCGCCGTGTTGAAAAAGGACATTTACGATGTGGTGCAGCTTGAGACCTTGTTTATGACACCTTACGTGGAGACAATACGCAAATACACCAAAGCATCGATTGTGCTGCGGGCGCACAACGTGGAGCATCTCATCTGGGAACGCATCGCCAAAGGGACTCGCTTCTTCCTTAAACGAGCCTATATCAAGCATTTAGCCAAGACCCTGAAGAACTACGAACTCAACGCCATCAACCAAGTCGATGGTATCGCTGCCATTACCAGAAAAGACGCCGCTTTCTTCAGAAAATACTGCGCCACCACCACCATTGACATTCCTTATGGTGTCTATCCAGAAGAATTCCATCCCAATTATAAAATCGAAGGAAAACCCACCTTCTATCACATCGGGTCGATGAACTGGATCCCTAACGAGGAAGGCATCCGTTGGTTTATTGACAACTGCCTGGAAGCCGTGGTCGAAAAAGTTCCCGACTTTGTTTTCCACTTGGCGGGACGCAACATGCCCCAATGGGTCAAAGAGCTTAACAACCCACATGTTGATGTTGTCGGGGAAGTTCCTGATGCCAAGTTATTCGTCACTGGAAACAATGTAGCCATCGTCCCATTGCTGTCAGGCAGCGGCATACGCATCAAAATCATCGAGTCGATGGCTTTAGGCAAGACCGTCATCACCACGATGGTCGGTGCCGAAGGCATACTTTATGAGGAAGATGTCAACATCATCATCGCCGAGAACAAGGCCAAGATGGCCGAGGCCATCCGGCGCATCAACGAGAATCCCGCTATGGCGGAGGAGATTGGAAAAGCGGCACGGAAATTGGTGGAAGACATCTACGACAACCGCAAAATCACCGAAAGGCTTTTGATGTTCTACAACCAAATCAAGCCTTCCTCGAAAATCACATTCGTTTAGCCATGAAAATCTTCGTACTCCTCCCCCGCATCCCCTATCCGCTTGAGAAAGGCGACAAACTCAGGGCCTACAACCAAATCAAGCAGCTGGCTAAACGCAACGAGATCGTGCTATGCGCCCTCAACGACGACCCCAAAGTTGATGAGCAACAGGCATTTCAAGCCTTGCAGCCCTATTGCGCCTCAATCAATTTCATCAAACTTTCCAAGCCAAGGATCCTTTTCGGACTGATGAGGGCTTTTTTCAAAGGACTACCGATGCAATGCGGTTATTTCTATAACAAAAAAGCCGTCCGTAAAGTCAACGAAATCATCACGAAGCACCGTCCAGACATGCTCTTCGGGCAGCTGTTGCGTGTAGCGGAGTATATCAGGTATAAGTCCATCCCAAAAACCATTGATTATCAAGACGTTTTCTCATACGGCATGAAACGCCGCGCCGACATCGCCTCCTTTGTGACGAGACCAATATATAATATGGAGTACCGCCGCCTGAAGCGTTATGAGACCGCCATCTTTGACGATTTCGATGTGAAGACCATCATCAGCGAGCCAGACCGCGACCTGATTCCACATCCTAAAAAGGACGAAATCCTGATCATCCCCAACGGTGTGGACCATGATTATTTCAAGCCTCAGCAGCGGGAGAAAAAATACGACATCGTGTTTACCGGCAACATGAGCTATGCTCCCAACGTGAATGCCGTGGATTATCTCGCCAACGAGATTTTGCCTTTAGTTTGGAAACAGCTGCCCGATGTCAAGATGTACATCGCCGGTGCCTCTCCCGACCCGAAGGTGAAGAAAGCCGCTTCCGACCGCGTCATCGTCAGCGGCTGGCTCGACGACATCCGCGATGCCTACGCCCAGAGCCGTGTCTTCATCGCACCCATGCGCATCGGCACTGGTCTGCAAAACAAGCTGTTAGAGGCCATGTCGATGGGTCTTCCCGCCATCACCTCGCCTTTAGCTAACGCCTCTTTGTGCGCAAAACCCGATGAAGAAATCCTCATCGGCAGCAATGCAGAGGAAATGGCGCAACACATCATTACCCTCTTGACCGACAAGGAAAAGGCTACTCAAATCGCCCAAGCGGGGTTTGATTTCACCAATCGGGTATATGACTGGGGGAAGGCTACGGAACGGATGGAGGAAGCTATGAACTCTGCTATATAATAAAAAGGAATAAACGTCTCAAAATTTTGGACAGTTGACAGTCTGACATAAAAACTTACTATGGAACAAAACTATGCAATACAACTATTTGAAAACAAACAAGTCCGCGTCGTTTGGGACGCAGAAAAGGAGAAATACTATTTCTCTATTGTGGACATCATCCAAGTTTTGACCGACAGTGAAAATCCACAAACCTATTGGAGGGTCCTGAAAAAACGCCTTCGCGATGAAGGAAACGAAACCGTTACAAATTGTAACGCTTTGAAATTGCCTGCGGCAGATGGCAAAAAAAGAGCGACTGATGTCGCTGATTTGGAACAACTTATGCGATTGATTCAATCCATCCCCTCCAAGAAAGCCGAACCCGTGAAACAATGGCTCGCGCAAGTCGGCGCACAACGTATCGATCAAATGATTGACCCAGAGCTGACTTTCCAAATGGCTGTGGAGGATTACCGCCGGCAAGGTTACAGCGACCGTTGGATTAATGAGCGCATGAAGTCCATCAAAATGCGCAAGGAACTGACCGACGAATGGGAACGGTCAGGGGTTCACGAGCCAAAGGATTTCGCCGTGCTGACCAACATCCTCACTAAGGCATGGAGCGGGATGACCACAGCTGAATACAAGCAATACAAAGGCCTCACCAAAGAGAACCTGCGTGACAACATGACCAATATCGAATTGGCTCTCAACACCTTGGCAGAAGTAGCCACCACTGAAATTTCTCGCCAACGCAACCCGAAAGGTTTCCACGAAAGCCAACAATCCGCCCAAGCTGGTGGCAAAATAGCCAAAAACGCCCGAAAAGACCTTGAAAAGGAACTCGGACATAGCGTGATTTCGCCCGCAAAGGCTTCGGATTACCTTGCATCTGTTGAAGATGTTGAAGTGAAAGAGTTACCAAAAGAATAATCGTTTTACGGAATATTATACTTTTTGAAACTATGATAACAGAAGAAAATACCATTGGCATAGCCATCGGCCCGAAAACCATGAAAGAATTCATGACGGGCAAACGCAATTCCATTACTATTGATTTGAACGATGACACTGCACCGAATTTTATTGAAAACATTGATGGCGGTTATTTTTTAAATGTCGAAGAACTTCCTAATCAATACCACGGTTGCTATTACCATAACAATGGCATATTCCCGTATGTCATCAAAGAAACAATCGAGCACATCATGCTCACTGATGGGAAGAAAAACATTGTAGGAAAGATTGTCAGTTGCACCCCTGAAGTTGGAGAACGCTTCCGTTTTGGCGAAAACCCTGGCGACCCAAGTATTCCCGACCCCGAAGGAGACAGTTGCATCTGGAAACTCACTTTTCGATTAACACCAGCTCAATAAACAATTCAACAAATAAACAATCAACAATTCAACATAAATGGCACAACCCGACGACAAAAAAATCATCTTCTCGATGGTGGGCGTAAGCAAAATCATCCCGCCGTCAAGACAAATCCTGAAAGACATCTACCTCTCCTTCTTCTATGGAGCGAAAATCGGCATCATCGGCCTGAACGGAGCGGGAAAATCAACCTTGCTGCGCATCATCGCGGGCAAGGAGAAATCCTACAACGGCGAAGTAGTGTTCTCACCCGGCTACTCCATCGGGATGCTCGACCAAGAGCCGCAACTCGACGACAACAAAACGGTGAAGCAAGTAGTGGAGGAAGGCGTGCAGGAAATCGTC
>JAEEGL015889518.1_pt1 | contig 16865 bp, 14 predicted proteins | sample 9134231 | NCBI WGS metagenome assembly JAEEGL01 (sample SAMN16246548, study PRJNA631951) | gut metagenome | biome: gut microbiome; feature: rumen; material: fiber-attached | host: Bos | place: Iran: Karaj | collected 2018-10
CCAGCCGTGGAAGTTCGTCATGCCTATGAGCACGCTAAGGACGAAATTGCCCACGTAATCGGGGCCAAGGGCGCCGATTTAGTGATGACTTCTGGCGCAACCGAATCTATTAACCTGGCTTTTTCGTTGGTTCCAACTAACTCAGATTCAGAAGTGCTTATTTCCGCCGTTGAACACGCTGCTGTACTCGAGAACGCCAAGCGTGCCGGTAATTATAAGATTATCGACGTCGATCATAATGGCCGTATAAATATAGAAGATTTTAAGTCGAAATTATCACCAAAAACTCTCTTCGTATCAATCTGTCTAGCCAGCGGTGAACTTGGCACAATTCAGCCAATTTCAGAGATAGCCGAGTTAATTAGAGCCGAGCGCACGCGCCGTGCCCTTACCGGTGAGACCACGCCGATTTACTTCCACTGCGACGCATCTCAGGGGCTTGGCGTGATGGAAGTTAAACTAAATCGCCTAAACGTTGATTTACTCACTTTGAATGCCGCCAAGGTGTATGGGCCGAAAGGTGTAGGCGTTCTTTACGTTGGGCATAACGTAAAACTAAAACCACTTTCAGTGGGCGGTGGCCAAGAAATGGGACTGCGCAGTGGCACCGAAAATGTACCGGCCACAATTGGATTTGCAGCGGCAATCACGGAAGCAGAGAAACATCTAACCTACGAACGCAAGCGTCTTCAAGATTTGAAGCGTCAACTTCGCAGTATGCTTGAGGACTTACCGAACATAAAATTCTTAGGAAATCCAAAGACGCAACTCGCCGGATTTTTGCCGATTAGTTTACCGGGTTTCGATGCTGAGCGTCTCATTTTCGCACTTGAGGATCGCGGAATTTGCGTTTCTACGGGTGCCGCATGCGCCGCCAGTAAAGGCATTAAATCTCCGACTCTTCGCGCCATCGGCCTGAACGAGGCGGAAATTGCCGGCTCACTTCGTATCACGATGGGGAAGCTCAACACCGAAGAAGATATACAAGAATTTAGCTCTAGCCTACACGAAATTATTGCTGCCGAACAAGCTCGCTTAGCTAAATAAATTACCAACAAATATCGCCAGAAGACGGATCGCAGTTTTTGCCGATGCTAAATCCAGTATTGGCGCGTACTCGCCATACTACTTGATTTTGAGATTCACGGCGTTCATCGAGGCGATCCTTCTGCTTATCGGTGAGCTGTTTTTCGGAAACCGGTTGCGGATGATCTTCGCCGCCTTCGTCTGCTACGGCATTTATTTTATTCATGGTCTTAGCCATTTTTCCATCAAGGCGCAATTTGGCATTTTTTGCCATCTCATTTGTTCCGGCGTCTTCTTCGCGCTCTGCGCATCCGTTCGAGTATAGTGTAGATTGCGCTTTTGCGTATAATACGAGCGCTTCATCGTATTCGCCTCCATTATATTTATCATCGGCTTGAAGTTCGATGCTTAACGATAGGTTAACGTAAATATTACACAACACTTTCTCTGGCGGATTTTCTTTTAGACTGGAACGGAAATCACTTTCCGCGTCTTTAATGTTTCGCTGTCTGAGTTTTGCAACGCCACCATCATAATATCTGACGTATGGCATGATAATATTGCCGACTCCCTGCGCTTCGGTTAATGAATCAGCGATTTCAAAGTTTTTATTCTCATAAGAAACGCTGTAGGCGACATTGAAAACTCCAATTCGGAATACAAAGGCACTGCCTAGAAGCAATAATAAACATGGCAGGAATGCATATTTGAGCATTCGTTTGCGTCTAATCTTACGAATTTTGTCTTGGTCTACTAATTCTGGGTTTAGATTAAGCATGCTTATACTCTCTTTCTCGCATTACGCTATCTAGTACGTCACGGAAGTCCCACAATAATAAGGCAATCAATATCATGCCAAATAGCCAATAAGTATCTGCAAATGAATCTGCCGATTCGTCTGCCATAGAATAACTCATTAGAGCATTAATATTATTAATTAATGCGGATGGTATCCCCCCTGTTTCTCGATGATAATAATCTATTGAGAGAATGCTAGCTATATTAGTGAGAACCGTCTCGTTCAGCCTCGAAACAATGCAATAATTCTCGTCAATTTCGATATTTGATCTTTTAAGAATAGTTGTAATACATTTATTCGCTGATCGGTATTCATTGCCAATATCATATATAGCCCCTCCATCCTTGCTGCCATAACCCAATACTGCTCCACCATCAACGACTGAACGAAGCGACGAGTAACCAGAAATTGTATTTCCGAGCGAGTTTTCGCCATCACTCATAAAGAAAAGAATATTTTTTCGAGTTGGGTATTTTTTGGCATAATTTACAACCCGTTTTTCTGAATAATCGAGCAGTTCATTTAGATTAGTACCATTGCTCCTTTCCATCCTCTTAGGAGATACTAAACCAAAGGAATTATCGTCTGTATATTTTTCGTTCCAAATACTAGTAATGAAGTCCATGCTGGTAGTCATCGGTACAGCTGTATAAATAAGCGTATCTTCGACTATTACGGAATATCTCGAGCCAGGGAATTCTTTTACGATATCATAAATATCTTTTGCTACTTTAATGTAGCGCCTTCCACCATTAATATCTTTTGCACTCATACTAGTTGTCGCATCGACAATAAAGAAGAAGTTTAAGTTATTATATTCGCTCTGCGCCTGTGCACCGATAAATACTGGACGTGTCAAGATAATTGCCATCAACAGAAGCATGGCTATTCTGCGAATATTCTTTTTATTGCGCTGTTTTTTCTTGGCTAGGCAAATGACGAGCAATACGATGGCTATAATTGCTAGCGGCGCGATTATATAGATTGGTACGATAGGATAAAAACGCATTACAGGTACAACCTCCAAACGATAACTATTAAGACCACTAGTATGATTGCGGAAACTATGGCCGCCACTTCGGGGACATCACTTCGGATTAACTGTCCGGCTCCTTCGTAGCGGGCCGCTTCTTGCGTCATGATTTGTGTAATAATCTTCTGCGGCACCACGCCGGTAGTTGAGTTTATAGCATAATATGAACCGCCAGTTATAGCTGTGGCGTTTTGGAATTCAATCTCTTCCTTGCCACGATAACGCGCCGTACCACTATCGATATCTTCTTGTTTAGCGTAATCGGCTATATTTAGACCATAGAGAGTGATATTCTTATCCCTAACATAATACGCTGCCTGTTCCAGTGAGACGATAGGACTATCTGGAGCTCTATTATCGGTTGCTAGAATTATAATTCGTGAACGTTCGAGCTCATCAATTCGATCGAAGCTATCTGCGCATCCTATTAAGCCTGCACCAATCTCCGAGTTATATCCATTTGATATGCCAATAGAATAGTTTAAAGAGCCGCTATATTTACTTAAGTCGCTCGGATCTTTTAGCTCTTCGAGGAATGACAGCAGTGAAGCATAATCATCGCTTAGCGGAGACATGGTTGCATAATCACCGTCAAATATCGTTATGCCAAAACGTTCGCCCTCCATTTTTTTAACCAAATCCATGAAGGCCAATGAGAGATCCTCAATATAGTTATACATAGACCCGCTGACGTCTAAGCAGAGCATAATATCACGATTTTCTTTTTCTTCCTTAGACTCAGTAACCGATATTGGTCTTGCTGACAGGAATGTTAATGATGAAATCGCGGCAACATACAATATGGCCGATAGCACAATCAATAAGTTATAACGTTTGCGTGCCTTCTTATATTCTGGCAAATTACGAATATATCTCGTATGGGCTATCTGCGCAGCCGTATCTTTTTTCTTGCGCCTTCTAATCAATTTATTTTTGCGGAACAGCAAAATCTGATAGGCGATTATGATAATTAATGCCACGAGCGGGAACCAGAATAACCAACCGTATCTTGTCATTGGTTCCTCACTAACCGGCGTGCATTTTCGGCTGCAGTCGCCACGCTGCCTTTTTCGAGCGTATCGAATTCGTCTGGATATAATCCTTCAATCGTATCTATCAACATTGTGTAATTAGTTTTCTTTAAATCGGTTAATGTCAAAATGTCTGCGTGGAAGCCAAGTCCCTCGGCGTAAAATAGGCGCACGATTAGACTAAAGTGCTGATGCGCAACAGATGCCTTAATTCTATGGTTATTAAAGTCGCGCTCCGCTTGGTCAATTAAGCCAATGTACTTTTTCTTTAATGCCTCCATATCAACTGTTCTTGCCGGGGTTACTTTCAGCGATTTCAGCGTTTTGACTTCTTTCTTTCTGGTTAGATAGAGAATTATCACTACGATGGCGATGGCAATCAGAAGTAAAAGTAGGCCCAGCAAAAGCCAAGAAACATCATAGTAGATAGGACCATACATCAGATTACTTATGTCTGGCATGTTTCTGCTCCTCAAGCATTTTAAAAATCTGCGGCACGGCACGTTCGGAACTGTCGACTGTCGTACTGACTACGCCCAGGCGGTAAAGCCCTTTCTGAATTTTTGAAGTTAATACGCGGCGGAAATCATCTTCAGCCTTTGCGATCTTCTTGTTGGCACGGAAATAATGCGGCAAACGAATATGCTCATTAATATCGCTCGCATCACCATTAAGCAGCATTTTATTCGTAACTGGCGAATCCTCTACCAAAATAAACATTTGCTCGTGGCGTACATTTAGGCGGCGCACTAATTCGCGATCCAAAGTTGCAGCACTGGTTGGGTCAGTAATAACTATCAAGAACATTCGTTCGCGGAAAGACTTCGAGATATAAGTCAGCAGGGCGTTGATGTCACTATTCGGTCCATCTACGTCAACTGCTTGCTCGTATTTTTTGAGAAAGTTTTCGATATATGGTGTATCTTCCTTCATCGCATAGCGCTTATTCTCGGACTGATTACCATAAACCATACCAACTAAATCTCCGTGTTTCTGCGCTACATAAGAGACAACGCCGGCGCAGAAGGTGGCTACTTCACTCTTTTTCTCACCGCTAGGTGCGAGGCCAGCCATCGAATTCCCGCTATCGGCCACAATCATAATATTGTGCTTTCGGACGGCAATGTAGCGACGAATCATGATCGTACGCGAACGTGCGGTCGCTTTCCAGTCGATATCCTTTACGTCATCGCCATAGCTATATTCGCGCAGGTCATCAAAATCCATACTACGACCCTTAAATACGGAACCGTAGTTTCCGGCAAGAACATTCCTTACGCGTCGTTGCGCGTAGATGTCCATCTTCTTTCTAACTTTGACTAGATAACCTGGCATTTTTTCTTAACTATGGAGTTTGAATTTTATTAAAGATTGCGTCGATAATCGCTTCGGAATGAACCTCATCGGCGGCTGCTTCGAAGTTCAAGATAATGCGATGGCGAAGTGCGGCATAGCGGAGGCGCTTGACGTCATCTGGAGTGACGTAGGCGCGGCCGTCAATTAAGGCTAAGGCCTGAGCGACACGCATTAATGCGATGGCGCCACGTGGAGATACGCCGTATTCGACGTAACGGGCTAGTGATGCGTCAATCAACTCGCGTGGGTTGCGGGAGGCGGTAATGATGCTCACGATGTAATTCTTGATTGAATCATCGACGGCAACTTTCTTTGCCAATTTCTGGAGTTTCTTTACTTCGTCAATTGAAACCTTATCCGCATCAGTGAGCGGGGCAGTGGTTTGGCCACGCAAAGTATAATTTAGAATCTGCATTTCTTCGTCGCGGCTAGGATAGTTAACAACTTCCTTCAAAAGGAAGCGGTCAAGCTGAGCCTCTGGCAACTCATAAGTACCTTCTTGTTCAATCGGGTTCTGGGTTGCGAGCACGACAAATGGCTCTGGCATTTTATACATTACTCCGCCGACGGAAACCTGATGCTCTTGCATAGCCTCAAGCATAGCGGACTGGGTTTTTGCGCTAGAGCGGTTAATCTCATCGAGGAGCACGAAGTTGGCATGAACCGGGCCAATCTTTGTTTCAAAATCACTAGAGTTGTAGTTAAAAATCTGCGTACCAATAATATCGCTTGGGAGCAAATCAGGCGTACATTGGATACGACTAAAGCTACCATTGGAAGCTTCGGCAATTGTCTTAGCAGCCAAGGTCTTTGCGAGACCAGGCACAGACTCAAGCAAAACGTGTCCACCGGCAATTAAGGCCACAACCATACATAGTCGCAACTCTTCCTGCCCGACCACCTTTTTGCTGTAAGCCTTGGTGATCTTATCGATAATATCGTGCGCTTCTTTGGCTTCAGTCTCGGATAGCGCGTTAGGGTTGGTATTTGGCTTTTCTGGGTTCATTTCTTGCTCCTTTTTTATGCCCAATAAAGGCTAATATTGTTAGCCATGCTTATTTTTTGTTCCTCAGTATAGGTATCCGGTTGATCGAAATAATGGTCGTCGTCGAAGAAGGTATTTGGCAGAATGTCCATATAGGTACAGCCATCTGCTTCAATTTGGAATTTATCTGAAATCTGCGAAGTGATATTGCCGCAAGTGCCAGCGATGAGAGTTGGTTTGTAGGACTTTAAGAGATTAAGTGCAACCTGAATCTGGAATGTGGTCTTAAGAACATCGGCAAACAATAAGATATTGCGGTTATTAAAGGCGGCCAAATTAAAATTCGGATTCGGATCCGGTTCGGCGTTGATGCGCGAGAAAGCCTCACGCTTGCGCTCCTCGATAATGCTCATAAAGTCGCTATTAATGTATTCGTATTCTGACTGAGATATTTCTGGGTTAAGCACGAATTCACCTTTTGAGGTGATAGCGCCTAAGTTGCGCGTAATATCGTAAGGATCGGCTATTTCGGAATATTGCAATATATAAATATATGCATGCAAGTGCGCCGCGAGCTCAATGCAGGCGAGCAGGGAGGATTTCTTGAGGCAAAAAATGATAGACTCAGTGTTCTTGTATTGAGTTAGCCTCAATGCAAGCTGGTCGCCCAAAGCTTGTCGATTAGGATAGAACATCCCACCTCCATTCGCAGTTTATATTTACTTTTATTTTAGCATAAACGTATCTCGGCGCATCTCTTGATTTTTAGTGATATAATGTTTTTAATGAAAGTTTTCTTAGGAATGTCTGGTGGCGTTGATTCGGCTGTCTCGGCCTACCTTTTGCAGCAACGCGGTTATGACGTTGTCGGTGTCTATATGAAGAACTGGAGCAAAAATCTACCCGGCATGAAATGTCCATGGGCGGAAGATTTGGCTGATGCGAAACGAGTAGCCGTTAAACTCGGCATTGATTTTCGGGTTTTCGATTTTGAGCAGGAGTATAAACAAAAAGTTGTAGATTATATGCTGGCGGAATACCAGAAGGGCAACACTCCTAACCCCGACATCATGTGTAACCAAGAAATTAAATTCAAATTATTCGCCGATACCGCCTTTGAGCAAGGCGCAGAAATGATTGCGACCGGTCATTATGCTCGTACTGATGGCAAATCTCTACTCCGCGCCTTTGATGAGAATAAGGATCAAACCTATTTCCTCTATCGCATTTCCGAAAACATTATCCCTAAGGTGATTTTCCCAGTTGGCGAGATGGACAAACCGGCCGTAAAGGCGCTTGCCGAAAAAATCGGCCTTTCAGTTGCAAAGAAACCGGAATCAATGGGGGTTTGCTTCGTTGGTGATGCAAATATGCGCGATTTTCTCGCGGAATTTGTAGACACCAAGCCTGGCGACATTATCGATATTGATACGGGTGAAAAACTCGGCGTTCATGATGGCGCAATCTTTTATACGCTGGGCCAGAGGCATGGCCTGAACATTGGTCTTGGTCTCCCGCACTATGTCGTCAAGAAAGATATGGAAAAGAATATCGTTTATGTGTCCCAGAATTTAAATTCGCTTAAATTATGGACCAACAAAGTCCAGTTAAAAGATGTAATCTTACGCCATGGCGATGATGGCCACCACATTAAAGTACGCATTCGCCACCGCGCTCCGCTCGTGGATGCGGATTACGAAAACGGAACACTCACATTTAAAGACGAACAGAAGTCGCTTACTCCTGGCCAATCTATCGTTTTCTATCGAGACGAGGTTTGCCTTGGCGGCGGTATCATTGTATAATCATCAGATATGAATGCAAGTGAAGTACGCCAAAAATATCTCGACTTTATGAAGTCGAAAGGGCATGTAGTGATTGAACCAGCGCCACTCGTGCTCGAAAACGATCCAACGACATTATTTACCGGCTCCGGTATGCAGCCGCTATTGCCATACCTACTCGGTCAACCACACAAAGAAGGCAAACGTCTAACTGACTCTCAGCCATGTCTACGTCTCCAGGATATCGACGATGTCGGCGACCCGCGTCACACAACCGTCTTTGAGATGCTTGGCAACTGGTCACTTGGCGATTACTTTAAAGAAGAGCAAATTCGTAACTTCTTTACTTTTCTAACTAAAGAAGTTGGGCTTGATCCATCCAAAATTTACGTCACTTGCTTTATTGGTAGCGAAAAATATGGCATCCCTCGCGATGATGAGGCGGCCCATATTTGGCAGACTGTATTCAAAGAAGCTGGTATCGATGCAGAGATTACCGAAATTGATACCGCCGAAAATGGCGACAAGCGTGGCATTCAAGGCAAAGAACGCATTTTCTTCTACAACGACAAAGAAAACTGGTGGTCTCGCGGTGGCGGCATCGAAACCACGCCAATTGGCGACCCGTGTGGTCCCGATTCCGAAGTATTCTACGACTTCGGCGAAGAACATCAGGATGTTGAGAAATATGGCAAAGCCCACCCAGCTTCCGATGGCGCTCGCTTCATGGAAATCGGCAACCAAGTCTTCATGCAGTATCGCCGCAAAGAGGACGGTAGCTTCGAAGAACTTGAACACAAAAACGTCGACTTCGGTGCTGGCCTTGAGCGCATCACGGCTGCGTCCATGGATTCTTATGACGTCTTCAAGATTTCACTTTTGAAACCAATTGTCGACAAGCTCGTTGAGCTCTCCGGCAAGAGTTACGAAGCAAACACCGCTGACATGCGCGTTATCGCTGACCATCTTCGTGGTGCCTATCTGCTAACCGCACAAGGCCTCAAGCCATCTAATAAGCAACAAGGTTACGCCCTTCGCCGCATTATTCGCCGCGCAATCCTCAAAGCACTTAACCTCGGTATCGAACAAGATTTTCTCGCTGAAGTTTTGCCATTAATTTCTGATAACTATAAGGATCTCCCAGATAGTATCCTTACTACGCGCGAGCAGGTGCTCGATGTTCTTAGTCATGAGGAACAAGCTTTCCGCAAGACCCTTCGTCGCGGCATGAAAGAGCTTGCTCGTTTCCAAAAAGACGGCCTCACTGGCAAAGAATTATTTATGCTTCAGGATACCTATGGCTTCCCACTCGAACTTTCGGTCGAGGAAGCATATCGCCAAGACATTCCGCTTACCGAGAACTGGCGCGCTGAATTTGATGCCGCTCTAGAAGAGCAGCGTGAACGCTCTAAGACTGCCAGCAAGGGCATGTTTAAAGGCGGCCTTGAAGATCACGGTGAACAGACTACGAAGTATCACACGGCAACTCACTTAATGTTGGCCGCACTTCAAAAGCTCATTGACCCAGGCATTGGTCAGCAAGGTTCTAATATTACCGCCGAACGTCTCCGCTTCGACTTTAACCTCGATCGCAAACTTACCCCAGAAGAGAAGCAGCAAGTCGAGGATCAAGTTAACGAGTGGATTAAGGCCGACCTTCCAGTCGTTCATGATGAATACGACAAGGCTTACGCTCGCGATACACTCAAGGCCCATGGTCAATTCTGGGACAAATATCCAGAGAAACTTACAGTCTATACGATTGGTGATTTCGACAATCCGGTCTCGCGCGAAGTATGTGGTGGCCCACATGTCGAACACACTGGCGTAATTGGACACTTCAAGATTAAGAAAGAAGAATCCAGTTCCGCTGGCGTCCGCCGCATCAAGGCCGTAATCGAATAATTCAGAGCCACCCCATCAACGGGGTGGCTTTTTGGTGATATAATATAAACCATGAGCATATTCTCCGGTAAAAAAGCATCCGAAAAGCCTAAAAAGCCTGTTAAAAACCCAGACGATTATCTGCTTGCACTTGATATTGGCACGGAATATGTTAAAGCTTTAATTGTTAAAAAGAGCAAAAATCAGCTCAAGATTGTTGGCGTTGGCAAAGCTCGTGAAGCCGCTACAAATATGTTTAATGGCGCCATCGCCGATATTCAGGGCGTAGCTAAAACTTGCGAAGAAGCTCTCGTTAAGGCCGAAGAGATGGCGGGCGTCCGCTCGCGCGATGTCGTAGTTGGTATTGCGGGGGAACTAATCAAAGGCAATACAGTATCAATTAAATATCGTCGCACGGATTCATCTAAGCCAATCACTGACGATGAAATGCATAAGATTATCAAAAAAGTTCAAGCTAAATCAGGCGAAAAAGCACGCGCCGAGGTTGCTCTTGAAACAAATAATCCAGACGTAGAGGTGCGTCTGATTAATTCTGCACTCGTTTCTCTCCGTATTGATGGCCATAAAGTTGCCAACCCAATTGGTTTTAAGGGTAGCGAAGTAATCGTGCAATTATATACAGCATTTGCGCCATTAGTACATATTTCAGCAATTGAGCGTGTTTGCGACGAATTACAGCTTGATCTCGTAACGGTGGCCGTCGAGCCGTATGCTGTTTGTCGCGCCTGTCTCGGTGATGATCTCGATTCAAATTTCTCGGGTATAGTCATGGATATCGGTGGTGGCACCACGGATATCGCCATCGTCGATCATGGCGGGGTAGAAGGCACAAAAATGTTTTCTATTGGTGGACGTAGCTTTACGCATCAAATTGCCGAACGCTGCGGACTTGAATTTGAAGACGCCGAGAAACTCAAACTTCTTGCCGATAACCCAGACATGAAGCCAGCCGTACGCAAGAAACTCGAAGAAGCAATTAGTCGCAATCTAGAAGCGTGGGAAGCGGGTGTTCAGATTGCAATCGAAGAATTTGAGCATGTCGAATCATTGCCGAACCAAGTCCTTCTTTGCGGCGGCGGTGCCAGCTTATCCGAGATACCGGAGACTCTCGCTACTAGCGATTGGTACAAAGAATTGCCATTCTCGCGTCGCCCAGTTATTAGTCTTATTGAGCCGGACGATATTCCTGGCATCGTAAACGAGACCGACCGTGAGCTCGATCACACTTTCGTGACTGCTATGGGGCTTCTCCGTGTTGGCGTCGACACGTTAATCGGCACGGGAAACAACAACTCTGTACGGAATCTTGTTGCCAGAATTCTCAAAAATTAATTAGCTTTTCTAACTTCTGTAAATTCGCCGGCCTGAAGGCCACTTAATTCGTATGCGCCAAATTTATAGCGATGCAGAGTAATGACTTTATAGCCAAGTGCCTCAAAAGTACGGCGTATCTGACGATTACGCCCCTCGCTAATCGTGACGTCCCATTTCTTGCGGCTTTCGCCAACTCGCACCAAGCCAAGTTTACTGTTGCCGTCTGGCAGTTGTACGCCGAAGTCGGAAATCATCTGTTGATGTAGTGGTGCTAATTCACGATCAAGCTCTACAGTATAGTTTTTAATTTTTGCGAATTTCGGATGTGTCATCTGGAAAGCAAAATCACCATCATTAGTTAGCAGAATTAGACCAGAAGAATCCTTATCAAGTCGTCCGACGCTTTTAAGATTCTGATATTTTTTCGGCAGTAATTCGTAAATAGTCGGCGCATCACCTTGAGCCTTACGGCTGCAGACGTATCCAATTGGCTTGTGTAATGCTAGATAGATTAAATCTTGTGTCAAAATATCGTGACCACTTACCGTAACGGTGTCGTCTGCCTTTACGCGCGCTCCAATACTTGCCACCTCACCATTAACGAGAACGACGCCGGAAGCAATTAAATCATCGGCTTCGCGTCGCGATACGCCGTAATTTGTGGCAATATATTTATTTAAACGAGTTTCACTATTCTGCATTGCTGATATTTGGGTTCTGGATATTAGGATTTCCGATATTTGGATTGTCACTGTTACTTACTGGGCTGACATTTTCAAGTGCCTGCAAAATCTCATCCGGCATCGCAACTTTTGTCTCTGTCGCGGCCTTCTCGGCATTTTCTTTTAGAATTTCGACTTTTCGCTGTTGCGCGTTCTGAGTAATTTCATCATCGGCCAACTCCGCGGCCATTAATGCGCTCATCTCACTCTCGTCTTTCTTCTTCATGTCACCAGCCAACTGCTCCTCGAGCTCTGTTACGTATGCTGGTCGAATTGCCGCCACTGGTTCTGGTTCAGGTTCTGGTTCCGGATGTTTAATAATTGATGCAAGAGCAGCTTTCTTTACGACGTCGGCGTTAACGCGAATACTCTTACGATTTGGATTCAGCCTACCGGAGTTTGCTTGGACTCTTGGCAATACGGCGCGCGCGTCTTCAAGCTGTTGAGCCTGCAATCGGCGTGCAGCGGCTAAGGCTCGCGCTTGTTCATCCAACTGTTGTTGTTCGAGTTTATGCTGCTCAGCAAGCATTAATTGTTGTTGTTGTAACGCGGCAATGCGGGGGTCCATCGACTGAAGTTGTTCTGCCGTAGGGGCCTGAATCTGAGCTGCTTGCATCTGCGAAGTAATATCACTCGAATTGCTTGGCGTCTTCGGCTGGTATTCTTGTTCAACGTAATTTTGCTGCTGTTCGGCATTCGAATTTGGTGCCTGTACTTGTGTCTCGAGCGTATATATCTGCGTCTGCAACGCTGGTTGAGGCTGAATTGGCGGAACAGCTGCTCTTTGCGGGCGATTAAGTGGATCGATAATTGGATCTTGTGGCGCGATTGCTTCGCCGGACAGGGTGTAGGTAGGGAATTGCTCGGCCGGAGTAACCGTTTTTGCGCCATTCTGTGCTTGTTGTGCGGCGGCCCGTGCTTGAGCTTCGGCCTGATGAATCTGCTCCTCCGTCATCTCAATGTCTTCGCTAGCCTGTGTAGCATTGCGTACTCTCATCTTGGCAGATTCTTTTAGCTTCTTCTTCATGCTCTTTGTGCTAATCGCTTCCGGCTCAAGATCAGTATCCCCGAGCAACTCAGTCATGCGTCGGCTCATATCTTCGCGATGCTTTTCGAGCGTCATGTCATGAATTGGCAAAATAATACGTTCACCATGGGTGATGTTTGACGGTGCATGTTCTGGCGGTTTCTCGTCGCGAATATCTCGCTGTGTCGGCTCATTTTCGAAGTCTTGATCGTTCTTGTCTACTTCTGGTTCGGCTTTTTGATAGGTCTGTTTTCTTCTTACTCTTGAGGCACTTTGCGAGGCGAGAAGTGCATTAGCCAAAATCTGAGCCTGCATCTGTGCCACTCTGGACGGAGTCATTTCAGCCGGTAGCGCTACTGCTGGCGCCGCAGACATAATTGCCGACTCTGGCGGTGCAGTAATTGGTGCTGGCATTTGCTGCACTGGAACCTGCTGAACAGGAACCTGCTGTATCTGCACAGGGGCTTGCTGCATCGGTTGCATAGGCATTTGTTGCGGCATCGCCTGCATCATCGGCATCTGCTGCTGCATTTGTTGCATTTCTTGTTGAATCTCTTGCATCTGCTGCTGCATATGCTGCATATGTTGCATCTGCTGCATCTGCTGTAGTTGCGCAGGATCCGGTTGTGGCGCCGGCATCGGTATCGGTACCGCTGATTGTTGTACTTGCACTAATTCTTGCGGTTGCGATGGGATTATTTGTTGCGCTACTTGTGGCTGTTGAGGCATCATCGGAAGTTGCTGGGCGGAAATAGCGAGCGGAATCTGTGGAGCCATTGGCTGAGCCGCAAACGGTGATACTCCTAAAGTAGGAGCTGGGGCATTATTCGGCGTCATTGTTGCCGACGGAGAAGGTGCAGATATAAAAGCCGCTCCTGCCGGAGGAGCTGCTATGCCCACCGGATTTGTCGCTGGAGGCATCGTGACCACTGGAGGTGCCGCCGCGATAGGTGTCGGTGGTGAACTTGTCGTATTATCGTCTTTTGGCCCAACCTCTTTATCTCGAGGAATGACAAAACTACCATTAGCGTCCGACGGTATCGGCGCTTTACCATGTGTGGCAAAATTGTTAGTTTCGTCAGGAACCGGCATCTGAATACTACCGAATTAAAAATTAAAAATTAGTTGGCAAACTAGTTGGGTCAGCCAAAGTGCTCAATTCCGTATCTGGTTCAGGCGCTGGAGCAGGAGCAGGTATAGGCGCCGGAGCTGGAGCTGGAGGCGTGTCTGGGACAACCTGTTCATTAGTGACCGGTTCAGGCGCCGGAGCGGCATCACTCTCGCCGGAAGCTTCTTTCATAGCAGCTTCTACGGCTGGCATAGCGGCGGCTGTATCGAGATTGGCTTGCGCGCTGTAATTTGGTGCATCACCCAGTACTTCGTGCACGGTTGCGATGACATCCTCGATACCGACTTGCGACTTCACGAGGTAGCGTTCGGCGCCGAGCGATTCGCCGCGTTGGCGCTGATCGTCGCTCGAAAGTGCGGTCATCATAATAACTTTAATTTTATTGGTTTCAGGTTGAGAACGAAGAATATCGAGCATATCAAAACCGGAAATTTTAGGCATCATCACGTCAGCGATGATTAATTCTGGTTTGTACTGCACGGCAAAAGCGAGCGCTTCCTCGCCATCACCAGCAGAGATAATATCGTATCCCTCTGCGACCAACCTGATGCTATATATTTCTCGCAAGGACTTATCGTCCTCGACTAACATAATCTTAGTGGCCATACTGCTTATGATTATAAGATATTTTGAGATAAAAATCTACAAAAAACTACATCATTTTACTCTGGGATTCTTGGTTATCTAGTAAGAATTTTTGTTGATTGTATTGTTCTTGACTAATTCGTGGCAAAAGTAGGATGAAGCGCGTACCTTTACCGACCTCTGATTCGGCCCAAATGCGACCATTCATCGCTTCGACGCGTTGCTTTACGAGATAAAGACCGAGACCAGTACCACCAATCTCACGCGTATCGCGGTTATCGACGCGGTAAAACTTTTGGAAGATATGCGATATCTCGTCGCGGGCAATACCAATACCGGTATCCTGGATGACGATTTGGACATTATAGTTATCGGCGCGCACGTTCACGGTCACCCAACCATTCGGGGTGTATTTAATGGCGTTTTCAATAATATTGTTGATGACTTCGCGAATAAAATCTGGGTCGACACTGGCATAGATGACCTGCTCAATATGCTTGCCGCCACCGAGCTGCTGATCTACGGCGCCGCTACCAAACTGATAATCGAGACCTTTCTTCTTGATGTTTGGAATCTGTGCATCGGAAATTTGCTTAACGAGCTCGACGATTTCGACTGGCTGCATATGTGGCGTAATTTGGCCATCATCCAGCTTCGTAGTGTCAAGCAAATCTTGGAATAGGCGACCTAAGTGCTTAGAATTCTCATGCGCTTTTTCTAGGTAGCCCTTTGCGCGGTCATCAATTGTGGCCGTAGCAGGGTTTAATGCCAAACCCAAATAACCTTCAATGCTCGCCACTGGCGTACGCATTTCATGGCTAGCAGTCGAGATGAATTCGCTGCGTTCGTGCTCTTCCTTTAATTCTTGATCGATATCACGCATCGTGACAACCAAAATTGGCTTATCATTTGCGTCGACGGTTTTGCTGATAATAATCGAAACTGGAGTATTGCGGCCACTATCTGAAGCTACAATATCGAGATCGCGCGTTTCTTCTTTAAATTCGCGGCCTTTCCATGCGGTCCAAATCGGATTGCGTGCTTCCGTAATGCGATTTCCAGTCTTATCTAGCAAATTGATAATAGAGTCAAAATACACATCAAGAATCTCTTCCTGGCTACGCCCGATTAATCTACATGCGGCTGGATTTGCGAGGCGTATATTGCCTTCGCTGCCAATAATTAAGACACCTTCGTGAATAGCCTGAAGCACCAATTCATTTAAGCCGTGCCTGGTATTTTCTACGGATGCCGGTGCTTGCTCAACAGCTTCACCGTCTTTTTCCTCGGTGTTTTCTTCTGTTTCTTTAGGTTTTTTGATACCAAATAGGCCCATCCACTCTATTTTAGCACAAGCTTTTAGCCGTCGTGAAATTTTTCTCGTATGCTATAATTAGCTTATGAATAAAGACGTCGTCTATATTGAGCCAGAAGATGATATTACTGATATTCTGGTGAACATAAAAGGTGCGAAAAATAAGATTATTGCCTTAGTTCCACCTAAAAAAGCCGGTGTTTTGCATAGCGCCGTAAACTTCAAGTTGATTGCTAAAACTGCTGCCAAAAATGGAAAGACTGTTGTCCTTATCACGTCGGACGAATCGCTTTTGCGCTTAGCAAATAATGTTAAAATGCCGACCGCAAAATCTCTTCAAAGCAAGCCAAAACTTCCAGAAATGGACGATGCTGAAGAATTTGGCGAGAATGACGACGAGGAAGAGCAGGACGAAGAAGAAAAAACTGAAGAAGAACCAGAAGAAGAGTCCGAGGAAAAACCTGAAGACGAAGAACCGGAAGAATCAGAAAAAAAGCCTGCTAAAAAAGCTGCTCTTGCCGCTGGCGCAAAGAAAAAATCCGACATCGACATGGAAATCGACGACGCTGATAAAGATGAAGAAGCCGAAGACGACAAGAAAAAATCCAAGAAAAAGAAAATTCATATCCCAAACTTTAAGAAGTTCCGCTGGCCAATTTTGATTGGCGTGGTTCTCATTGCGGGCATTATTGCTTTGAGTTACTGGATGAATAATATTGCTCCAGCTGCTAAAATTACCGTCAAAGTTAAGACCACGGCTGCTAACTTTAACGAGACGGTCAGTTTTGTTACGGATCAAACAAAATCCAATCCTGAAAAAGGTATTTTCTATGCCGAACAAAAATCCGTCACGA
>JAEEGL011535913.1_pt1 | contig 16864 bp, 14 predicted proteins | sample 9134231 | NCBI WGS metagenome assembly JAEEGL01 (sample SAMN16246548, study PRJNA631951) | gut metagenome | biome: gut microbiome; feature: rumen; material: fiber-attached | host: Bos | place: Iran: Karaj | collected 2018-10
AGCACCCACGTCTCCATAAGTCACTGATAGCCGCGGCGGAATGGTCGGATTCCGGCCTGCGGCCGCTATCCGAACGACGCTCCGGGAGGGGGGCTAGTCGTATTCAAATCACAGTATGATTAGGTATAAAATGTGCTTTATATCGTTGATACACAGACTAATAAATATTATTCGGTTTTGAATAGTGTATTTGGATTTACCGAGTTTTCTGCGTAAATTTACGCGTAAATAAAATATGCAGAATATGGCCGTAAAATTCTACCTAGACAAACGTCCCGCCAAAATATCTAAGGAGTACCCTATCCGGGTATCGGTTTGCATCAAGGGGACTACATTGATCTCCACTATTGGGTATAGCGTCGATAAGAAGGTCTTCGAGGCAGGCCGTATAAACAAGAAGAACTACAAGAACGCCAAGGGTGTTACCGCCAAGGAATTGAACGCAAAGCTGTCGGGGCTGGAATCCCACTTTGCTACTTACGACCTTGAAACTAAAAGCAAACCGACCAAAGAAGAGCTGAAGCGCCAGATTTCTCTGGGACTGATGGGTAAGGGAGAAGAGCAGGAGGCTCTTGAAGCGGCCACGCCTCAACAGCCATCCATCTTCGAGTACCTGGAGGAATTCAAAAAGGAGCAGAGCCTTGCCAATGAGTGGGCCTATGGAACCCTGCAGTGCTGGAAGACCTTCGGGAATCATCTCAAGGATTTCAATGCAAGTGTTACCCTGGATGACTTTGACGAATTCGGCATCACCAATTTCATCGTCTATCTGCGAGGCACGCTCAACATGGAAGAAAAAACGGTCCAGAAGCAATACTCCAATTTGAAGTGGTTCCTTAACTGGGCCATCCGCAAAGGGTACACGAAGCAAGACTTCATCAACCGATATAAAGCCAAGTTTAAGGTGCTGGAAAAGCCGGTCATCTTCCTCACCAAGGAGGAATTGCTCAAACTATACAACTATCAGATCCCGGCCAAGGGAAAGGAAGTGGACCTTATTGACCGGAATGGCAACGAGTACAAGAAGACTATCCACGATGCCAGCGGCCTTGCCAAGACCAGGGACCTCTTTTGCTTCTGCGCTTTCACTTCTCTCCGGTACTCTGACATGGCTAACCTTAAGCGCCACGACATTCGCGATGGCATTCTATATATCACAACACAGAAGACTAATGACCGGATTCCCATCGAGCTGAATGCATTTGCCAAGGAGATTCTGGACAAGTATAAGAAGGAAAAGTATGACAACGACCTAGCCCTTCCTGTCATCAGCAACCAAAAGATGAACAAATATTTGAAAGTTCTGGGAGAATTGTGCGGATTCAACGACCCCATAACCCGCGTATGCTTCCGCGGAGGAAAACGCGTAGAAGAGACCTACCCCAAATATGAGATGATAGGCACCCATGCCGGCAGGCGTACATTCATCTGCTTTGCCCTCTCCAGCGGGATTCCGCCGCAAGTAGTGATGAAGTGGACCGGCCACTCAGACTACTCCGCCATGAAACCCTACATCGACATTGCCGAGAAGACTAAGGCCAATGCGATGAGCCTTTTCGAGATGGAGCTTAAGAGATGACGCCCTTTTTTATATTGAGATAGGATGTATAGTATGTACGCAAATAAAAAACAGAGATTGTCTTGCCAATATAGCAGCCTAAAGTAATGAACGCTCCCAAAATAACTTTCGATTGATACTTAGCCCAATGCCCTCGTTTTCATCAGCAAAACGAATCTGGTATTCTTGCTTTAGCGCACTACTCCGAGGAAAGCTCTCTGATACTACAATCTGACAATAAAGAGAGATTACCTCATCCAGATCTATATTCAAAGGAATTAGCCGACTTCGAAAGACACTCATTGTCTCAACCAACTGACTTATGGCTTTTTCAAAGGTGTCACGAATTGATTGTTCGCTATTACCATATGCGTTTGTTTTGAACTCCACAAAATGTAATTGATCCTCATCAAATAGCGCGCAATCAGCTATACCGCCCTCATGATCTTTAATTAATTTATTGTCAATGGATAGTAAAACAATCTGTCGATTCTTCTCATTGATGATAACCAAAGCTTTTGATCTCTCTTCTTCATTATCGCTAAACCTTGAAACCTTCTCAACATCATCATCTACAAGCAATAACTCACTATCCATCCGAACGGTCCAGCACTCAGAAAATGGCCGATACACATTATCTGAAAAAGCATCATCTAACAAGAGGCGATCAATTGCCGGCAAATTAACAGACATCGAGGCTATTTTTTCTTTGTACGCAAATATAAAGAATAAAGGCGCTCATAGTCATCAACGATAAACTCTGAAACAGCGTCTAAATCATTAATTGAAACCAGTCCCGTAGTTTGAGAAATCAAACTTCTACAATAATCATTATCATCTGTCTTTGAACCCAAAGAATAAACAGCAACATCTTTAGAATCGATGACAAATTCCTTCTTAATTATCTTACCCACCTCGTCTTTATAACCATCAATAGCGTATAACTTGGAAGCTAACAATTGAACATTTAGGCAGGACAAAAGATACGGGCTATGTGTGGTTAAGATGAAATTACACTTGTTATTATTCAGTCTTGACGCAAAATAAAACATCAATTCCCTTTGGTTTTTGGGGAAGAGATTTTGTTCAGGTTCCTCTACTACAAATGAATCAAAACAATTAGTTTTACGAGAATAATCAATCACCATAAGCATAGGTAATGTTGATTGTAACCCGGAAGAACCTGCATTAAATGATATCTCCTTATTAGAATCTGGAAGAAAGATCCGATTACTACCTTCCTTCTCTATGAACCGAGCATTCAAAAAAGGAACTTCAAAAGAGGGGAATTCTTTTTTGGCTTTCTCAAAAATGCTCATGAACTCAAGAATCACATCAGAAAAGGGAATTTTATGGAGAATAATTGACGCGAGTGATTGCGAAAGAACACCGACAATATTACGTTCAGCAGGTATATAAAGGCCAATACGAGTATTCGCTCTTAAAAGCTTTCTTGTATATGAATCCGCATCCTCAAGCTTATCATTCCCCGTCCTTTTTGCTAAAGATTGTGCTGTCTCAACAATTAAAAATTTTAATCTCTTTTTTGCCTCCTCCACATCATCAACGCCACTCATCTTATAATTGAATGCACCATTCTCATAGACAATAGAATCTGAAGTATCTGAGGCTGAATCTTCTTTATAAGAGAAAAAAGTATCTTTTCGAAAGAACTCGTCAATGGAGAATTCTTTAAAAGGCCGTAGAATACCGGCCATATTCTCGTCTAAAATATCATGACGCCACCTAATATCCCTACAAATGGTCAAAAGTTTTGAAATCGTGCTCTTCCCACTTCCTTGATCACCAATAAAAATGGTTAAAGGAGAGATGGATAACACCACATTACTAATTGGCCCAAAATTGCGTATTTCTATTACTTCTCGAGTCATAATTCAGCAGTTTCTTACGCTGAAGCGTGTCATTATTTTGCAAACTTACATAAAAAAGAGCAATAAATAAAATAATAGATAATGAGGCGAAATTAATCCCCGATGGATAGCAAGCCTGTCGTGCGTTGATACTGGCTTCGAAAGCCCGTCTCAGAATCCAACAGAATACACATCGCTTGAATCTGGAATCTCTTGCCACCGAGGTTCCAGATTTCCGTATATCCTGGAATGGTGATGCTCATCTGCTGCGAGCAATCCCCTTCTGCCAGGAAACCCCGCATCCCCCTGACGCCATACCCTTTGCCTGGATCAGTGAGCCGAAGGCGGGCATATTGACGATAACGCTCTGGGTGGGCATATGGGGACACGTGGGCATCAACAGTAAGGCGCAACGTCCCAAACTCAACGGCGGCGCTATCAAATGTCACAAGAAAAGGCGGTGGCATCAGGAAAGGTTGGGCCTCCGGCGTATGCTCATCTCCCATCAAAGCGAAGCCGTGGTATGCCGAAATGAACAGGTTATTTCCTGATATATGAGCCTTGTGGTCATAAGGAGGCCGATGGGATTCTGCCGTGGTCTCATATGAATTCCACAGCTTCTGCACTTCTGAGTCCAGAGACGCCCATGCCGCCATGGCTCTCCGATGTATGGCCAGGTGCTCCAACTGCGCTGGCGTGCCCGGATACGGAGGTTTCACCCTCCTCCTGGTATAACAGCGGCTATTCCTATGATAAAAGGTAACCTCGCCTGCGGAACCGTAGGCGTCAGACAGGAGTATGGATGGTCTGAACAAGGGCATACCTTATACTTGTACTTTTGGGCAGGGCAATAGCAAACAAGTACCTTCTCAGGTATAACAAAGATAATCAAAATCAGCGACTTAATCAAGCGCCGCGGCGTTAGCCGCTGCCTCTCTGATTATATATTTATACCCTTTTCCATCCCTCCGGGCGGGAGATGTCGGTCGATGTGGCACTGACGCTGAGGCGTAAGTCCTCTGGTGGGCCTATGGTGCTGGCAGTCTCGCAGACGCGAAGGTTGCAGTGGGGGCCTTGTGCAGCGTCTGTGAGTCTGCCAGTGCCATAGGGCGCGGAACGAAGTGGAGCGTGGCCCCGGAGGCGGTCTGGAAGGTGTGGGGGCGGCTGGCTCTGGAGCGCCGCGGAAGGGAGACCTTAGGCTCTCTGGAGCAGCGGAAGAGACCGACGGTGTGGGTTGGCAGACGGCCTCCGGAGCCTGGGCAGGGACGGCCCATAACAAGGCTGAATCGAAGGATTCCAGTGATATCAACGCACTAACGGTTCCACCCGGCGCAGTCTGTGGCTGGCAGCGTGGAGGGGCAGCAAGGGCGAAGGTCTTGCTGTCCTGGAATGATGACTGGCACAGTCTGCGCCAGCGGGCTGGAGGACCGCTTCCTGGACGCCCAGAACATTTCTGGCGGGGTTTACCCCGGCAGAGGTGTGGAGGAATAGCGGCCAGGTGATAACAAGGCGTAGCCTTACCGCGGAGTGGAGGGACGGGACTCTTCTGACGGAGCTTGCGGAGGAAGAGGAGTCCCGTCCTGGAACGACCCAGCACCGGAGGTGCGTAAGGCGGCGGACTGCTCGCACACCACAAAGGCTTCAAGCGGGCTCCCTACCCTCGCAACTTGATGACGCTCTGCGGGGCGGCACTTTGCGCCCTCGAGTTGAAGTACTGACGGTCGAATAATGCTCGCGCAAAGTGCGGCGCTCCCGGGTTGAGGGAGGGGTGGTCCTCCCTCCCGGGAGTGCCTTGTTCGACGCCGCCTCGCCCGGGAGTTCGAAGGTAGGACGCACGCAACTTTTTGAGGGAGCGAGGTTAACATAATCTAGATTGTGTGCGAAGCGAAAACAGGCGGGGCTTGTCCCCGACCTGTTACACAATCTCGATAAGATTATGTTAATCCTCGCGGATTCGGGGCACTGACGGTCGCGTCGCTAGGACATCTCCCAGGCGATTATGCTCTCCCCTGTGGGGAGCCGGAGGGGCATAAACCAGCAAGAGTCTGTGGCCGGCCTCGCCGGGCACAGTCTCTTGACCGCTTTACCTTTAATCGACATGTCTGTCGGGCAAGGAATTATCGGCCCAAAAGATAGATAAAATTAGCCTTCGGGGGCGTCCTGTTCAGCTTCCTGTTGCTTCATTCGGTCGTATTCGCGCTTGCCCTCCTCGACCTGGTCAACCAGTTGTTCTGTTGTGGGAAGATAAAGATCATACTTGCTTGCGATGATGGTGGCATTGTCCTCAGGAAGGGTCATGCGGACGGCTGTGTCATTTTTCTCCGTGCAAAGGAGGATACCGATGGTGGGGTTCTCATCGGGAAGTTTTACCATCCGATCGTAGTAGTTGACGTACATCTGGAGCTGGCCAAGGTCCTGGTGGGTGGCCTTGTGGGTTTTGAGGTCGATGAGGACAAAGCACCGGAGCAGACGGTTATAGAAAACAAGATCGATTTTATACTCATCATCCTCGATGAGAATGCGTTTTTGCCTGTCGCTGAAAAGGAATCCGTTGCCCAGTTCCATCAGAAAATCCTGCAAGTGGGTTATGAGGGCATCTTCCAGTTCGTTCTCGTAGTAATGGGCGCGGCGCTTGAAGCCCAGGAATTCCAGGTACATGGGATCTTTGACGACTTCCGTGGGAGATTCCGGAATCCTTTCCCTGCGGGCTACGGCGAGGACGGCCTCTTTGTCATTGCTCTTCAGGAGTCGTTCGTACAAGAGCGAGTTCTTCTGCCTCTCAAGTTCCCTTGCAGTCCAGCAATTGTTTACGGACTCTAGCTCGTAATACTCTCTTTTTTCGGGGTCTGAAATGCTAATGAGTAGCTTGTACTGCGTCCAGTTAAATTGCGGCCGCAGTGCGGACGCATTTGGATAGGTCCGGTAGAACTGACGGGCACGTTCCAGCTGCCGCTTGGTGAAACCTGTGCCATACTCCGGTTCCAGGCGCTGCGCAAGACCCGCGATGAGGTATGCGCCGTAATCTGCCCGGTCCTTTCCCTGCTGCTCCTCCTCAAAGACACGCCGCCCCGTCTTCCAGTACATCAGCACGCGGTTGTAATCTACGCTCCGGACGGCGTTGGCGCGTGCTTCTTCGATGATGGTCTTGACATCCAGATAAAGTTGATTCTCCGCAGCGGAGTATGATACGATTTCTCTCATAGCCAATAAGATACGTGTTGTTTCAATTGCGTCCGCACCGCGGACGCATTCTGTGTAAACCACACAGATAGACAAAGATACACTTTTTTAGGCACAACCGACAGCTGTCCGTGACCACTTATCACTATCGGTCCGATGAATATGATAACCAATTCTATTCTTGCTATTTGTCATTTATAGTCACAAGGAGCATAATTGGGTTCTTCAATTATTATTATTATATTTGCCCTTGCCTTCCTTCGGGAAAGCATACATATTGGCGAAAGTGTTTTCGCGTTGTCCGATTACGAAAACGTGGCAATTTTCTTTAACCAGAGGACAACGATTGAATCACTCCGCCCGGCATTGGTCATGTTGTTGGGCGCTTTGTGCGACCGAACTTCATATCAATCGGGTGTGAAGTATCGGTCGTTTATTCTGGAAAAGATAGCTACGCCTTCGTAATGATAAGCGAAACGGCTCCACACCTTTGTCGTTTTTAAGAATATTATACTTTGGGGCCAAGTGACTAAAAACCAAAATAATGGCGGCTCCAACTCCCAAAGATTTGATAAAGAGGAAAGCTCTTAATAAACTAGAAGAATGTCTCAAAGAGTATTTTTCTAGTGAGTTATCAACTTGCCCCTTAAAGTCATTTGAATGCAAACCGTTTCTTGATCGTTTTTCCGAAGAAGAATTACACGAGATTCTTCGGATTATAGAAAGGCTTCATTGTACTTGGGAACTAAAACAAGAATGCGATTCCATCGGTATCGCTGTAACTTGTCCCTACAAGGGCAGAGAATGCGATTTTAAATGTGGGATTGATTAAAGCCATTTGTATTATGTCGCATTGTACTAAGTTTGATTTTACTTATTCCGACGAAGAGGCCATTGTGCGCGCTTTTAGGAAAATGGGCGTACAAACATCGAACGAGCTTATTGCCGAATACGCGAATGATCTTCAAAAAAAAGTATTTAGTCATTTTGGACATATGGGAATCCGGCAGATGAGAGCCATTTGTGGTTGTAAGGACGGGATAAATATGTTCATGTGTAAAATCGCGGAAAATCAATATGAACTCATTTGCGAACACCCCAATATTACGTCCCAGATTCAAGTTCGTATGAAAGAACTCGGAGTAGAGTTCCAACAGGCTTATGTTGAAGTAGCTGTTGATTCCGTTGTGAAAAAAATAGAGAATTCGGGCACACCTACACGCGTTGAAAAACAAGAAAAGAAGTTCACAATCAATTTCGGTCCATCTCTGGAATACCGCGTCGTTATTTCCTATGATGATCATCACGTTAACGAAGAAGTATTTGGTGTAAAGGGTGGTTTTTGTACAGCTTTAACTGAAGACATTGAGAATATATTATCACATCCTGAGACGGAATTGGTCTCTGAGTATAAACCAGAGATTGATATGGTAGTAGAGGATCAAGTTCTTCAAGTAATAAGCCTTGAGTTTTGATGTTATTGCCCGTATATCATATTTCCAAATCTGAGGCAAACGGACCTGGAATCAGAATCGTGGTATGGGTTCAAGGCTGTCGGTTGAATTGCAAAAACTGTTTCAATCCGGAAACACATTCTTTTCGCACGGATAAAGAAATGGATGTGAAGGATATTATTGAGTTAATACAACAGGATGATTCAATATCCGGAGTGAGTTTCTCTGGTGGCGAGCCCCTTGAATACCCAAAGGCTATTTTGAAAATCCTAAACGGGTTGCGTCCAGGTTTAAACAGTATTCTTTTCTCAGGGTATACATTGGAGGAAGTACTAGAATCTCCACAAAAATTAGCCGTAATAAGAAAAGCAGATTTATCTATACTCGGACGTTATGATGATGCCTTGCCACATCCATATGCCGGGAAGAAGTTCGTTAAAACTTCCGATGCTATTGATTTAGACTATTTTAGAGTGCCTTTTAATATTGAATATCGCGTAAATGGGTCAACAATAACAAAATCAGGGATTTTTAAACTTTAATAATATGGGATACAAAAAAACGCTTACTGACTACATTAAAGCCAGATACTCATTGCTCGTGATTGAGTCTTTCGAAGAAGAACGGGTAATAAAAGAACTGGGGCAGATTTCCAAAGAAATCAACCATACTATGTTTGTATGGAACTCGACAGAGGGAGTAACGCTCAATGGTGCAGTAGTTGGTGACAAGACAAATGACTTCAAACTTGCTATTGATTTTTGTGAGAGCAAAGCAAAAGAAAAGGATGGCAGATTCATATTCGTTTTCTGCGATGCCCATAATTATCTTGACAGCAAAGCAAACGCAGTTTATAGAAGACGTTTGAAAGATTTTGCAATGAATATCAGGAGCAAGGGCTACAAGTGTAATTGCATTATCATCTGCCCTTCTTTCGAAATAAACAATGATCTCCAGAAGGAAATCACGATTGTGGACTTCCCTCTTCCCGACAGGGAAGAAGTCAAAGCCATTGTTTCTTCTAATATCAATGGGTATAAGGGCATCCCCGGCGTGACCATCGATGTTAATGACAGCACACTTGAAAAGTTTGTCGATGCTTCTATTGGTCTGACTCGTTTGGAGATAGAGAATTGTCTTGCGAAAGCTATTGTCTCAGATCATCGGCTTGACGAAAGTGACATCAAGGGTATTCTTAATGAGAAGAAACAAATAATCCGTAAGACAGGAATTCTCGAATTTATTGATACAAAGTTAGATCTCAATGATGTCGGAGGACTGGAGACCTTGAAAAGATGGTTGGAACTTAGGAGTCATTGCTTTGAAGTTGATGCAAAAGCTTTTGGTGTTAAGCCACCTAAGGGTGTCCTCCTTACTGGTGTGCCTGGATGCGGAAAATCATTGACCGCAAAATGCGTTTCTTCCGCATGGAATATGCCCTTGCTAAGGTTGGATATGGGTAAAATATTCCAAGGTGTTGTGGGTTCATCAGAGTCTAACATGAGATTAGCCCTTAAGACAGCGGAAGCCATTTCTCCTAGTATCTTATGGATTGATGAAATCGAAAAAGGCATGTCCGGTGCAAATGGTGGAGGAGGAGACGGTGGGACGTCTACAAGAGTATTTGGAACTTTGTTAACTTGGATGCAAGAGAAGACAAGTCCTGTATTTGTATTTGCAACGGCCAATAATATCAATGGCCTTCCCCCGGAATTACTTCGAAAGGGGCGCTTTGATGAAATCTTTTTCGTTGACTTCCCGTCAAAAGAAGAGCGTAAGAAGATTCTTCAGATTCATATCAGCAAACTGAAAAGAGATTTGGCGAGTTTTGATCTTGATAAACTTGCCGAATTGAGCGGAGAGAATACATTTGGTAAGGATGTTGTTCTGGCCGGTGCCGAGCTTGAGTCTTGGGTGGCTGATTCCTTAATTGAGGCCTTCTCTCGAAAGATTGATGGTGACACAAGTGCCGACCTAAGTATGAGAGATTTTGAGGCCACAATCAAAAGAATGGTCCCGATGGGACAGATGAGAAAAGACGAGTTTATAAAACTTCGTCAATGGGCAAATGAAAACGCCGTAAGCGCATCTCTTACCAGTAACTCGACAGCACCTGCAGGTGAAGAGTTCCTCGGAGGCCGTAGAATAGATTTTTGATTTAAATAAGTATTATGAGTCCCATTAAGACAGTACAGCCGTACAAGTTGTACAAAAAATTTGCCGACGCAAAGAAAAGCGTAAAGATAGGTATTATTACAGCTATTGGATTAATCATTATTCTAGGAATAATCGAGCCCATGGCTTGGCTTATTGCAGGTATTTTTATTATTCTTGCGTTTCCGATTCTATTTTACAATCCCTTTTTGAAGGCGCAATATGAACCGGGAAAATCTTATTCTTGGGTAAAAGAAGTGGCGGAAGGGAAGAGGCCGAGTTTCATAATTAAAATGCTTCCATTCATTGGCCTGATTATGGGCGTTGTTGGCGATATTATTGTAGAGTGCTTTCCAGCTTTCACAATAGTCTGTGGCCTTCTATTTTGGGGATTATCCGTAGCTATCCTAAAGAAGCCAGAGTTGTTTGAAGATAAGGGAAGCAAAACGCGAAGGCTGCATCATCAAGATGTTGATTACAATGTAAAAGTTGATCTCAATGATGTATATGGCATTAATGATAAGATGACTTTGTCTTATCAGAATTTTCATTTTGACCAAAAACATCTGGAAAAAGGAGACTATTTATTAGGCGTCTCCCCTCTGGGCGTTTATTTCGCAAATAAATCCGACTCTGTCTGCAAAGCTTTTATCAAATTTGAAGACATTGACACACTTGGACTATTGGCCGCTATTGGGAATAAGTTCATTTTCAATATTAAATCAAAGAGTAATATTGAGATTAATATCATCATTGATGAGGATGATTCATCGGTAGTTAGCCCTTATAAACTATTTGATACTCTGCTTGATACTTTGGATTCGTACATCCTTAATGGCGGCGCCGCTGCCGCTCCTGCAGTAAGAAGAAGGCGGATATCCGTTTCTCCTACTTCATCGGGACCAATCCAAAGTCCTTCTGATGCAAACGCCTCTGGCGCTGGCCGTTCGATTGAGTTAGACACCGCAACTGTGAATTCCACTGAAGATCAAAATGCATCAGGGAATCGTGTTATTGACATTTCTTTTACCAATACGGTAATTGAGGAACTGACTTCTGGTGAGATGATTACAGCCAACCGTCAGATTGAAATATAGGGATTATCGATTAATGTTTTCAATTTGAGTCGAGCAGAAGCCATCCCTTATTTCCCACTGTTCTCAACTCGTCATTTTATACTTTTCATCGCTTGATCCGGGCCTCATCGCCCGGATCAAGCGTGTTCTCTGTGCCATATCATGGGGGCGTATGGTAGTGATTTGAATCACAATCGTACCTATTGAAAACCGGGAGAAGAGAGGTCAACTATTGTTGGCCTCCTTTTTTTGAAACAAATTTGTGCTATCTATGCAATAGAAGACAATTCGGTTTTATCGATTGCAACTGGGAAACTCGGGTAACTGGGGGTTGGCATCTGTCAACCTCCTTTTATTTCCCCTCACCAGATCCTCATCTCGAATAGCATATACTGACTAAAGGAGATGCGACACTAAGAGGGATGCGGATTTATACAGGATTTGGAAGGTTTTATATCGCTTTCAGTGGATCTACTCGCTGATAAAAAAGAGATAAGTATTTCATGTCAAACTTATCTAAAGCCTAATTTCTTAGCTACAATTCTTCATCATAGGAAAAACCGGACACTGCAGCTACATCAGAAATGGAGTGGCTGCTTTTTTGTGTTGACGACTGACGAGGAAGGGTTGGTCGTTCTTTTGAAAAAGGACCTCCACTGATGAAGTGAAGGTCCTGCTGGCGGTATGAAGAATGCTATTACTCTGCGCAAACGGGACGAATAGATAGCCCGTTGAATCGGCCACGGCTGCTCGGACTGGTACTGCCGTAATTGAAATAAAACATACGCGCGTAGGTCGGGTTGTATTCCTGGTGAATGGCTAGATAAAGGGAAGAAGACCAATAGTAACCATATGAACCGGCTTCTTGGCGATAGGATTCGCGGTGGCCTGCAGCAGGAAGGAATATGCTGTTGCCGTTGGGGCCGGTGACGAGGTCGCCTTTTACGTCATTCTGGGTTGTCCAAGCCCAAGTACAATTCTGCCATAATTCGTAAAATTCAGACTCTGTAGGCATACGCCAACTTTCGCCCAAATTCACACGAGCCGCATCATCCTCCGGGTCTAGGACCGTCTTATAATCGGTAAAGCCATAATAACCATAATTAATCGCATTGCAGTACTTGGTCAACTTTGTGCTTGAACCCGCGCACCATTTGTATTTTGACCAAAATTCATAATCGCCCCTTGGCTCAGTCTCACCCCAAGCAAAGTAATCACCATACTCTTCAGGCTTTGATGCTCCCAGGTTGAATGAAGCCCACTTGACAGATAGACCAAGGTCAACGGCTTCGGGAACAGGAACAGAATATGACGATGAGGGGATAGCATGAATCCGGTCGGCATAGTCGCTCCAAGCCTCTGCTGCTTTATATGCCTCAACACTTCCGGCAGGGACATATATCGGACAGTTATTGGTTTCGTCAAACATTGCCTGACTCCCAGTTGGCGGCACTTCGGGTTTAACTGTGATGCTGGTAAGACTTGTGCAACCAGAAAAAGCATAAGTCCCAATGCTCGTCACGCTCTCCGGAATCGTGATGCTGGTAAGGCTTTGACATTCGATGAACGCATAATTCCCGATGCTTGTCACACTGTCTGGAATCGTAATGCTGGCAAGCTTTTGGCGCCACGCGAAAGCATCGTCACCAATGCTCGTCACATCTCCATCAAAGGTGATAACGCCCAATCCCTCGACATATTCATTGGACAGGATGCTTGCACCGAATACATCTGGATTATTCGGAGTGATCACATTTCCGACTGAGCTCGTGTAATAGATGACGTTCCTGGGTTGCGTGGGCGTGAGTTCCACTTTAATCGGAGCCATCTTGGACAGCTTGTTCCGTTCGATGGTCACGGTCTTTTCCGTGGATTTCTCAAAAACGCCGCCTTTGCCGGAAACAGTGACCGTGAAGCCCTTGCTGAAGGTCACGGGAGGAACGACGAGCCAGAAGTCTTTGCTTTCCTCGGCTGTCGCACCCAGAGCCACGGGAGTGTCGCAAGTCAGGGTAATCTGGTCCGTGGCATCCTCCGCCAGTGCGACTGTAGGCGTCCCGTCCAAAGGCATCGTCACCGTCGCCTTGCCTGCCAGTTTCTCTCCGTTATTCCCCTTCAACGTAATGGAAGATACCGAAACGCCATCGCCATAAAGGCTGAGGCGAAGGTATCCGCCGACGGTCTTGTACTGGAGGAAATTGTCCGCCGTAACGGAAACCATCGTGTTTGCTCCCAGACCGAAGGAGTTCTCGGCATAGTGCTGTTCGGCGGGCAAAGTCAGAGTGATGGACTCGGATTCGGAGATCTTTGTGGTCGATTGGTAAGGATATACCGACACGACATGGGAAATCGCGTTCCCGGTCGCGAATTCAGACCCGGCCACCTTGTCAAAACCACCGGCATTTTCACCGGTCTCGCCCGTGAACCTGTACTGCTGATTGAAAGTGTTCCTGTTGAAGATGGAGATCCGATCGTCGGCGGTCCAACGGAGATACAGATCCTCGTTGGCATAAACCTTTGTCTGTTCATTGGGCTGTTCGAAGGAAGCGTAGAAAATTACGTCGTCCTGTTGCGGAACATCAAAGCTCTCTTCCTTGACAGAACAGGATGCTACCATAGCGGCAGCAAGTCCCAGGTATAACGCATTGTGTTTCATATCGTGTTCGTGTTTACCAGTCAATGTCAGGATCGTCTCCACCACCGATAGGCTCGAGGTTGGATTCGAGAAAGGATATCTCCAGGTTCATATCGACGAGCCTCAGAGCAGGAGCCTGATAGTCCTTGATCGGCTCGCATAACGTGTTGTTCTTCATATGCAGTTAGCGTTGACTTGCAAAATTAGAAAAAAAGGTTGGAAAGAATGATTAACTCCGCCATTATTTATCTTCCAACGACTGAATACTGCTCAATCACTTTCCCCTCCCGATAGATAGCAAACCCTCGCTTTCCTGACCTTAATACAATCCCACCATACCAGCAGCCAGGTCTTTTCCCTGCGATCAGTCCGACAAATGGCTGTTTAATTTCGTCCACGACGAATAAAAAAGCACCTCCGGGGAGAGGTGCTGCAGAAATGCGTCTTTTATCGAAATCAATAATGAGTAAAAGGACGAACCAAGCATTCCTCAAAAAGGAAAGGCTCATTCCGTGTCGTAATATGACCAATGTAATCATTGCTGAAGTCCACGCTCACAGTTTTGCCGAAATAGGAGGAGTCAAATTCATAGTAATAAATACCACCAGCAAGATGGGTCACATAGTTTCCTGGATAATCACCATTAATCGCAAGATTTGTATCATTAGAAAGATAAACAAAAGCTCTGGTCGGTGTGGGTGCAACGACATCGTAGTCAAAGTAGATTCTGAAGTCGGTTTTCAAGAAAGTAGAGCCATCCTCATCATCATCATCCCAGAAGTACTCAAAGACGTCAAAAGTAATGTCCCGATAAAGATAAACCGTGGTACCGGAAAGCTGCACTAGTTTATCATCTTCAACAGCGAAAAGAACTATTCCTAAAGGCTGGCCTTCATATAACTGAAGGTCGGGGTCTATTTCGTAATACTTTGTTGTTGCGTCATAGTCTTGCAAAGCCACAATCTTTCCAGTCTCTTCCTCTTGTCCTGGAATATAGAGGCCGATCTGGAAAGAATCGCAATTCCGGAAATAAAGGACATGTCTTTCTACGCTCACTGGCTTGAACCTTTTCAAAGCGCCGACCTCTGGAATGTTCGTTGTAGTCTTTTGGGCGATGACAGGATCTATCGACTCTTCATCACCATCATCCAAAAAAAGGGAAACGGTAAAATTGTCTTTGACCCACTCGTGAACAAAAGAGATATACGCAGAGACGGAACCATTCAAAGGGTGTAAATCGTCCACGTAATAAATAACCTGTGTTTCCCCGCTGCCTGAAGTCAAACACATCTTCACAGAAGTGACAGAGGGCGAGATATTCTCGAAAGTAACATGGACGAAAGCGGTCAGGTATTGAAATGTAATCACACCATTATTATCGACGAACCCTTCAAGCACAATGCCTTCCTTCAGGGCTCCATTGGCACCGTGATAAGGATCGCCCGTCATACTGTTATAATAAGCATGCCAGAAATAATCTCCCTCCTCAAGTTGGATCGCCTGTGAAGGTTTTAACGTGGCAAATCCATTTTCTACGGAGCTGACGTAAAACTGATAATGGCGACCATAGTGGGTCGTCAGATCAACCCTATTGCCCACCTCCCAACTGAAGGAACCATCCGCCTCCGCGATAAAGGCCCTGGTGCCGTCCTCGTTATTCAGCTGCGGAGCGGCGGCGGTAAAGACATATTCGCTCGTCTCGACCGTCGGAACTTCCGGGCTTTCCGTGATGACTTCGGGAACGGTGTTTTCCTTAGCGCAGGCACCCATGACAAGAGCAATCGCTGCGAAATAAAGTACTTTCTTCATGATTCTGCTCTTTGAGGGTTTACCAATCTTCTTCCGGACGAGACCATCCGGAGACATTCTGAACCTGCTGGGTGACCGGATCACCGGACTGTAGGATATTCTTCTCAACCCGGACATCGAGGACTTCTGCTTCCGGCGCTTCGTACCGGGATACACTGCTAACTAATTTCATATCTGTTTGAGTTAAAATAATTTACACTTCCTAAAAACTTGCAAATATACCCCCCGCTATTGAAAAAATCAAGAAATACAAGAAAAATCTTCACTAATTCTATAGAAAAAAGTATTGAGAATTGGTTTCTACAGGAAATACCATTCTGACTTGCTTGGTCCGCCGATTCTTGGTGGACATCCTTGGTATCATAACTCTCCCCGTATAGCCCACGTCGTGATGATGATGGGCTTTTCTTTTATCCCTTCCCATGTCTTCCTATAGCCTTACTTTTGTATAAGAGCCCATTCTAACCGCTATCCCCAGGTTTCTTTGCTTTCGCCTGCATCATCTCTATTGCGGGAAAAGATACTCTGAAACGAAGGATGTATCAGGATTTGGAATTTACAGTGATACCTATCCTTCCATATTTCCAATCCTATTACATGTCGACTTCCTGAAAAAAGCGACAAAGTCATCTTGGATTCTTCAGCGAGATTGACGACCTTTGAGAAACCGGACCTGGTCTTCTGCCTCCAGGATGAAACGTGATGCCCGGTTTCATATCGGATTTGACTGCTGTTATATCCTCTTCAACGCAGTCTCTCTACCGTTCAAAGCAGCACATAAAATACGTTATAAAAGTCTGAAACTGCGACAAAACTGCGACTAATAGAAAAAGCACCCTTGTCTCCATAAGTTACTGATAACCGCGGCGGAATAGTCGGATTCCGGCCTGCGGCCGCTATCCGAACGACGCTCCGGGAGGGGGGCTGAATCCCGGACAGCCACGGCGGGTGAACCCGCCTGGTTGTTTCCGTTTACGGACGGCTTTCGAGCGAGCTCGACGCCGCCCGTAAACAAAAACAACCGCCAGAAATCTGGCGGCTGTCTGGGATTCAGTGGAGCTAGTCGGATTCGAACCGGCGACCCCCTGCTTGCAAAGCAGGTGCTCTACCAGCTGAGCTATAACCCCGGG
>JAEEGL011562508.1_pt1 | contig 16864 bp, 13 predicted proteins | sample 9134231 | NCBI WGS metagenome assembly JAEEGL01 (sample SAMN16246548, study PRJNA631951) | gut metagenome | biome: gut microbiome; feature: rumen; material: fiber-attached | host: Bos | place: Iran: Karaj | collected 2018-10
TGGCCCGATTGATCCGTTCCCTCGCGTCCGTCAGCCAGGCGTCTGAATGGGGGTATTGGGTGAAGGTGAGAGGAGGGATGCTTTCTTCCAGCACGGCCAGGGCATGGTTCCGCCCCGTCAGGTTTTCCAGCAGCGTCAGCGCCCGGTGATCCTGGAATGCCTGGCGCATCCATTCCCCCCGCAGGGAATTGACGGGGCCGTCCGCGCCCGGATAGACCACGAAGGCGTCCCCGGAAGGAAAGCAGGCCCCGGCGTCGGTCACCTCAAAGGGATTGACCCTGCCGGTGGACAGGCCGGTATACCAGAAATTATAGCCCCATTGCAGGAAGCCTTTCATTTTGTGCTTATACAGCTGCATGCCGATCACCCGCGTGCGCCCGCCGGACATGCTGAAAAAACGGTTGGACAGGCAGTTTTTGTACTGACCGCAGCAGTAATAGGCCCACAGGTTTTCAACGCCCGCTTCCAGGAAGGGCTCGATGGCGCTGGTGGCGATCACGGGCCAGGTGAGGCGGGAGGAGCGGTACAGCGGCAGGGAGGACATGGCGTCCATCAGGGGACAATCGCCGATGAGGGAGCGCACCAGGGCGCTGAGCCGGGTGTAGCGGCCGATACTGTCCTCGTGCGGCTCGTCGGAGGTGTGGAAGCATACCTTGCTCAGGGGCCATTGATCCTTCAGATATGCCAGCAGGGCGGGGATATACTGCCGCAGAAAATCCGCGTATACCGGGCTTTCGGCGTCCACGTGCCAGCCGAACAGCTTTTTTTCTTCACCGTTTTCGGTCACGACGATTTTCGGCGTCTGCCGCGCGCCCCATTGGGTGAACAGGTGAGGCATCTCCAGGTATTCAATGCCGTGCCTTCGGCACAGGCCGGCCCATCGGCCCAGCCTGTCAAAGGAAAAACTGTATTGATTTCCCTTTTTTTCAATATCCATCAACTGGATGGTGGGGCGTTCGCCCCCCACCCGGGTGTCCAGGGGCGGGGTATACAGGGGCGTGAGCAGCATGTTGATGCCGTGCTCCGCGGCGTTTGCCATGTACTTTTCGATCATGGACCACCAGGCTTCGGAATAAGGCGTCAGGCCATACCAGGTGGTGATGCAGTCTGAAGCGAACCATTCCGTGTGCAGGATGGTCTGCCGGGGCAGCACGGGCGGCAGCACGGAAAGGGTAAAGACCGTTTCCGCTTTTTCCCCTTCTTCGTTTTCCAGCCGGATCGAAATGGGGTATTTCCCCGGCGCGCCGTCCGCCGGGATTTCAACGGAACAGAAAACGGAGCGCCACTGGCCGGGATAGGCGCACAGCGTTTCCTCCGCCGAAAGGGGATACAGCGGGTCGGGATACAGCCCCGGCGCGGTGCGCAGCAGAAAATCGTCCCCGTCGCCGTAACCGGTCAGCTCGGCGGGCGCTAACCCCACCCGGAATACGCGGAAAACGCCGGGCAGCGCGCCGGTATCCGCTTTCAGCGAAATTCCCTTCGTCAGCCGCGGCGCGCGGAACGCGATCTGAAAGGAATACGCTTCGCCCCGCAGGGCGGAACCGCGAACGCAGGCCGCGCCCGGATCGGCGTCCGGGAAAACCTTCGCCAGGGAATGAAGCGGCCTGATTTCCAGTTGGCTCATGATGATTTTCCTCCTGAACGATGGATGTATAGTCTGATTTTATACCGTTTTATGCTTTTTCGCAAGTTCCTTTATCAAAATGCCATAAATGCGCCTTCCGTGTTGCCTTTCACGCGCTGTTACAGTATAATGATGATGCAGCCGTAAAAAGCGCTGTCGGCCGTTTCGCCGCCCCCGGATGGAAAGGGGCGTCAATGGAATAGAAAAAACGATGGAGGTGTGCTTATGTTGATTCGTACCACGCCGGAAGAAGCGGGCGTTCGCGGCGAAGGAATCCGGCTCTTTTTGGATGATATGAAGGAAAAGCGCCTGCACATGCATGCCGTGATGATCCTGCGGCACGGAAAAGTATTGTATGAGGCGTCCTTTGCGCCCTGGTCGGCGCAGAAGCTGCACATGCTGTTTTCCCTCAGCAAAAGCTTCACCTCCACGGCGGTGGGGTTCGCGGTGCAGGACGGACTGCTGAGCGTGACCGATAAGCTGGTGGACTTTTTCCCGGAGCATCTGCCCGCCGCGCCCTGCGAAAACATGAAAAAAATCACGGTGAAGCACCTGCTCACCATGAACACCGGCCACCATACCGAGCCGCGGCATATGAGCGAATGCTGGGAAGCCGATTTCCTGCGCAGCTACGTGGAGCATGAGCCGGGCACCCATTTCATGTACAACACCTTCGGCACCTACATGCTTTCCGCCATCGTGCAGAAAGTGACGGGCAAAAAGCTGCTGGCTTACCTGCGGGAAAAGCTGATGGATCCTTTGGGCATGAGTGAGGATATCTGGTTTGAGGAATCGCCCACCGGCGTTGCCACCGGCGGCTATGGGCTGAATGTGCGGGTGGAGGATATCGCCAGGTTTGGCCAGTTCTATTTGCAGAAAGGCAAGTGGAACGGAAAGCAGCTGCTGAACGAACAGTGGATCATGGACGCCCAGACCCCATGGTCCGATAATTCCACCCCCGGCGGCGAGCCCTCCGATTGGGGAAGCGGCTACGGGTATCAGTTCTGGATGTGCATGCCGGAGCACGTATACCGGGGCGACGGCGCTTTCGGCCAGTATTGCGTGATCCTGCCGGATCAGGATATGGTGATCGCCATCAACAGCGGCGTGGAGGATATGGGCGCGGTGCTCAAATCCATCTGGGCCAACGTCATCCCTGCCGTGGACGCCGCGCCCGGCGCGGAAAAAGCGGCGCTTCCCGCCGGTTTTGTTACCGCCGCCCGCTGGGAGGATATGGGGAAGGAAGTCACGCCGCCCGTGCCGGAGGAAGCGTGGCTGGGAAAATACGCTTTGCAGCCGGGCAGCGGACTGATGGAAACCATCGAAGTGCAGCGGGACAAGGTGCTGCTGGACGGCATTGCGCTTCCCCTCCGCCTGGATGCGTGGACGCCCTTCACCTGGAAAACGGATGCGCTCGATCGCTGCATGGAACAGGCCGCCGTTCGCGCTGCCCGCCGGGAAGAACACCTGATCCTGCACGTCTGCTTTGTGAACACGCCCTTTGAGTTCGTGATGAAACTGAGCTTTACCGCTCATGGCATACGAATCCATACCCGCCGCAACGTGGGCTTCGATCAGGGGGAAAACGAGCTGATCGGGTACAGGGAATAATAGGTCATTGTTCAGTCGAGGTGTTTTCAAGGACGCTTTCATTCAGTGAGAGAGATGGGAGTTGAGAGTTGGGAGTTGAGATTTATATAGTCAATCAAAGCGGGATTCATTCATTTGACACGATATCATCTCAACTCTCAACTCTTCACTCTCAACTCTGCTTTAAAGCGTTCTTTAGGCGATTGAATTGTGACAATAAAAGAAGGAATGCACCGTGGACTGGATGTATCTGGTTTACTTCCTGCTGGGCGCGCTGCTGTTTTTCGGGGCGGAAGGGCGGCGCGGGAAGGAATGGAATGAGGATTACACCTCTTTGAAGCAGACCAAGATCCTGCTGGGCGTGATGGCCCTGGGGGTGGGGCTGCACCATATGGCCCAGAAAACCTGCGCGCCCTGGCATCAGCGGGCGCTGATCGTGCATGGGCTGGACGTGTTCGTGCCCGTCGGCTATCTGTTCGTGGCGGTATTCCTGTTTTGCAGCGGGCTGGGTCTGTATAAAAGCTGGAAAACCAAGCCGGATTATCTGCGCGGTTTTCCGCGCAAGCGCATCCTGCCCATCGTGGTCGCCTTCTATCTGTCCGAGATCATTTACACGGCGGTGCGCTTCGCGGTGGGGGAAAAGATGAATACCGCGCAGATTCTGTGGTATCTGTCCGGCCTGCGGATGGCGAATTACAACAGCTGGTACGTGATCGTGATCCCTTTCTTCTATCTGGCCTTTTACTTCGCTTTCAAATACTGCAAACGGGAAGGCGCGGCCATCCTGTGGGTTTTCCTGTTCACCCTGGCTTATACGGCGCTGGGGGCCTGCGTCGACCATCAAAACGTGTGGTGGATGCGGGGGGAATGGTGGTATAACAGCATCATCCTGTTCCCGCTGGGGCTGCTGTTCGGCAGGCATGAAGCCCGAATCACCGCTTTCCTGAAAAAAGGCTATTGGTTCTGGCTGATCCTTTCCTTCGCGGCCATTTTCGGCCTGACCGCCCTTTACGACCGGGCGGACCAGATGTGGGGCTATTACCGGGACGGCTGGAACAGCCCGCTGAAGGTCCTTTTCCGGCGGGGCACCGCCGCCTCCCAATGGCTGGTATGCCTTGCTTTCGTGGCCTTCTGCCTCCTGCTGCTGATGAAGGTGCGGCTGGGCAATAAGGCGCTTTCCCTGCTGGGCGGCGTCACCCTGGAATTTTACCTGATCCACGGCATTTTTGTGGATCTGTTCGGCTATAACTTCGCCGACGTGGCGAAAAGCGCCGTGTATATCAAAAACGTGCCCCTGTATATGCTGGCCGTGCTGGGCTGCTCCCTCCCCGCCACCGCCCTGTTCCATTTTCTGTGGAAGGGCATTCTGCGCATCACCGGCCTGCGGAAAGAAAAAACTGCCTGAAACGAGGAATAAACATGGAAATCAAAACCGCCGCATTCGTTACCAGCATGAGCACATATGCGCCGCCGGAGCAAGCCCTGCCCCAGATCGCCGTGGCGGGGAAAAGCAACGTGGGAAAATCCAGCCTGATCAACAGCCTGTGCCGCCGCAAAGCCCTGGCGAAAACCAGCGCCACCCCCGGCAAAACGAGGCTGATCAACCTGTTTCTGCTGAACGGTTCCTTTCATCTTGTGGACCTGCCGGGCTACGGCTTCGCCAAGGTGGATAAGCAGGAAAAGCAGCGCTGGGGCGGCATGATGGAAAGCTATTTCCGGGATACGAAGGAACTGCGCCTCACCTTGCATCTGGTGGATATCCGCCATGAGCCCACCCAGGACGATATCCAAATGAACGCCTTTTTGCGGAGCACGGGCCAGCCGTTTTTGGTGGTGGCCACCAAGGCCGATAAGATTTCCCGCGGCGCGCGGATGAAAAACCTGGCCCCCATCTGCCGGGCGCTTCAGGTGCAGCCCTGGCAGGTGATCTGCTATTCCTCCGAAACGGGGGACGGCCGGGATCAATTGCTGGAAGCGCTGGAAAAAGCGCTGGCAGAGCCCGAAGAAAAGCAGGAAGAAAAACCGGAAGCATAATCGGAAAGCCGCCGCACATAAAACGGCTGTACCGGCAAAAACCGGTACAGCCGTTTGCGTCAATAGATCAGATACTCGCATTCCAGCCGTCCGTTATACAGGCGGCGTTTTTGGTTTGCGCGTTTGCCGAAGCAGCGCTCGAAGCCGGTGTGGGCGGTGATCACGCCCAGGCGGCAGTCCGGGTGCCGGTCGTACAGGGCGCGGATATCCCGGTACAGGTTTTCGCACTGCTTCCGGTCCGACAGTCTTTCGCCGTAAGGGGGATTCATGAGGAACATGGGGGCGCGGGCTTCCAGCGTCAGTTCCCGCAAATCCTTTTGCGTCACAGTGATTTTGCCGCTCAGCCCCGCCTGCCTGATATGCCGCTTGCAAAGCTCCAGGGCTTCCGGGTCGATGTCGCTGCCGCCGATGGAGCCGATCAGGGAAGGATCAAAGCGGCTTTCCGCTTCCTGCCGGAGCAGCGCCATTTCTTTTTGAGGGAAGAAAGCCCAGTTTTCACAGGAGAAGGAACGGGTGAGCCCCGGGGCGCGATGGGAACGCAGCCAGGCCGCTTCGATCAGCAGGGTGCCCGTACCGCAGCAGGGGTCGTACAGCGGCATATCGGGCTTCCAGGGGGCCAGCGTCACCAGGGCGGCGGCCAGGGTTTCCCGCAGGGGCGCTTCCCCGTTCCAGGTACGGTAACCCCGCCTGTTCAGGGCCGCGCCGCTGGTGTCCAGGGTCAGGCGGGCCAGGTCCCCGTGAATGGATACGTCCACCTGAAATTCGGGCCCGTTTTCCTCGAACCAGGAAGTTTTATAATGCCGCTTCAGCCGTTCCACGATGGCTTTTTTGGTGATTGACTGACAGTCCCGCACGCTCATCAATTGGCTGCGGGCGCATTTGCCGCTGACGGGGAAGCGGGCGTTTTTGGGCAGATAATCCTCCCAGGGCAGGGAAAGCACCAGTTGAAATAAGTCCTCGAAGGACAGCGCTTTGCCTTCGCCGACGATCAGAAGCACCCGGTCCGCCGTTCGCAGCCACAGATTGGCGCTGAACGCCTGGGCAGGGGAGGCGGAAAAGCGGGCTCCGCCGGTTTCGCCCTTCGCCTCCAGCCCCAAATGATTCAGTTCTTTTTTAACCAGCCCTTCCAGCCCGAAGGCGGCGGCAGCGATGAAATCCATCGGTTCAGCACTCCTTACAATAAACAGCCCATTTCCAGGCGAATCTCGTGCTTTTCCACGTCCTGATTGGAATATTCGCAGGCGTTGAAGCCCATGAAGGACAGGCCCTGGGCCAGATAAAAGCTGATGGCCCCCACGTTGCAGCTTTGGGTTTCCAGGATCAAAGCGCGGCGGTGCTGGGCCCGGGCGATTTCCCGGGCGCGGGTCATGAGCAGGGTGCCCAGGCCCCGGCGGCGATACCCGTCCTGCACGCACAGATTGGTGACGCGCAGGCGGTTGTTCCAGTTTTCGGGGGTCACCTCCAATATGGCCCGCATGTCTTTTCCGTCCCACAGGCCGTAGGCGTGGGGATCGTCCCAATGGGAGGCGAACAGGTGATCCACAAATTCCTTGTGCACCGGCGCGCAGGGCGTGCGCACGAATTCCAGGGCAAACACGTTTTCCGTGCACCGCATTTTCAAATCGTAAAATCCTTTGCTGTCATAAGAAAAAAAGACCTCGTACCCCTCGAAACGATCCCGGGGCAGTTCGCTGATGTGCATGGTTTCCGCTCCTTTGCGCTGCTTTTTTTCAGTATACCACAGGAAAGGGAGGAATGAAAAGGGTTATTTGATCATTTCATGGAAAGACGGCGGAAGGCGTACGGCGCCGGCAAATTCCCTTTCGACATTCCCCGCGCCCCGGTTCGACGGCGCGGCCTGCCTATCCCGGCTATGATGACCGTATTCAAGCGTGAAGGAAGGATCAACGGTGGAACAGGTGCGGATCGATCCCCCCATGCAAAAGAAAAAGAAGGGCCGGGGGACAGGCGTTCCTCCGCTGGACCTGAACCGGCTGGGAAAGGCCCTGACCGCAAGTCTTCCCCTGGCGGGCGTGTTTTTCCTGCTCAGTCTGGCGCAGTGCTTTTCCGTGCCCGCCCCTTTTTCCATCTGCTGCCTCATGGCGCTGCTGGCGGCGGGGGAAAAGCCCTGGGGCGCATGGCTGGGGCTGGGCGCGGGGCTGGCGTATCGGGTGCTGTTCGGCTTGGACTGGGACGCGGCGCAGTTCGTGGTCTGCGCTTGCTGCTTCGGACTGGATTATATTCCGGAATGGCGGCAGAACTGGACGCTGCCGCTGACCGGCTTGCTGCTTGCCGCCCGGGCGCTGCCGGGTATGCTTCGGGCCCAGGACGCGCAGACGGTGATCCTGCTGGCGGCGGGCGCGCTGCTGGGCCTTGCCCTGATGCCCGCGCTGCTGCGGGCGGCGCGGATCGGAACGGAAAAGCGGCGCGGCCTCAGCCAGGATGACCTGCTGTGCCTGCTGCTGCCGCTGCTGCTGCTTTTGATCAGCGCGGGGCGGCTGTCCCTGCTGGGGATGAATCTGGGCTATTTTGCGGCGGCCGCGCTGACGCTCACGGTATCCTGGCTCTGCGGCAGCGCCATGGGGGCGTGCTTTGGGCTGGCCTGCGGGCTTTCCCTGCTCATTGGCGGTCAGAGCGCCCTGCTGCTGGTAAATCTGGCCTTCGGCGCGCTGCTGGCGGGCCTGATGCGGGGAAAGCCGCGCGCCATGGCCGCCGCGCTGTATCTGCTCTCGTCGGTGACGGCGGCCTATCTGGTGGCATACCGGTTTATTCCCGCCTTCTTTGGGACGGAAGGGCTGGCGGCGCTGGCGTTCTGCCTGCTGCCGCGAAAGCAGCTGGACCGGCTGGGCGGCCTGTCGCGCCGCCTGCGGTGGAGCGAGCCTCGGGAAAACGCTTATACGCGGCTGAAAACCCAGCGCTGGGTGCGGGCCATCGAGTGCATGGCCGACGCCCTGCCCCGTCCCCGGACGCCCGCTTTGAGCCCGGAGGAGGAAAGCGAAGCGTTTATGGACACCCTCTGCGCGGACTGCGACCGGCTGCCGATCTGCTGGCATGAGCGGCAGGAGCAAACCCGGGCGGGCATGGCGGCGCTGTCGGAACGGGGCGGCGATACGGACGAATATTTGGGGATCATCAACACGTATTTTTCCCAGTGCCCCCGGATCAGCCGCATCCCGGAGCTGCTGACCCGCCTGGATGAGGAACGCCAGCGGCGGGCACGGCGGGCCATCTGCGCCGAATATGAGCGGGATATGCTGCGGACCCATTTGACGGCCCTGTCCCAGGCCGCCCAGCGCATCAGCCTGGAGGGCATGAGCGGCGGGAACGAGGAAGCGCTGTGGACCTATCAGACAGAAGAAGCCCTTCAGGCCCTTCGATTTCCGGGTGAAACAGCCTTCGCAAAGCGGGTGGACGGCAGAATGACGGTGTGCCTTAGGTATGATCCCCTGGCCCTCCGTCCCGCCGCCGGGGATATGCTGGCCAACCGGGTCAGCCTTTCCCTGGGCGTGCATATGACCGTCACCGAACAGCAGGGCGACCGGGTGATGCTGGAGGAGGAACCGCCCCTGACGGCGGAAACGGGGGTCGCCACGGCCTGCGCCGTATCGCCGGAAAGAAAACGGCGCATGGGACGCAAGCCCGATAACGGCGACGCGGTGCTGGCCCGCCTGCTGCCCGGAGGGCGGCAGCTGCTCACCCTCAGCGACGGCATGGGCCATGGGGCGGACGCCCAGGAGGAAAGCGGAAAAACGCTGGAGCTGCTTTCCCTGTGCCTGGAGGCGGGCTACACCCGTTCCCAGGCCATGACCGCGGTGAACGGGGCCATGCTCAGCGCCACCGGCGGGGAAAAATTCGCCACGGTGGATATGTGCGTGGTGGATCTGTGGACCGGGGAAACGGCCATGAACAAATTGGGGGCCTGCGCGTCCTACGTGATCCAGGGCCAGAAAATCCATACGGTGGAGGGCTCGGCCCTGCCCCTTGGCATCATTGAGCATGTGGTGCCCATGGAACACCATTTCACCATGGGGGAAGGGGATACGCTGCTGCTCATGAGCGACGGGGTGGCCGACGCTTTCGGGCAGGAACAGGATCTGCTTGACCTGATCCGCCGCTGCCGGGAATACGCTCCCCAGCGCCTGGCCGATACCCTGCTGCGGGAAGCGCTGATGCAGCGGGACGGCCTGCCGCCCGACGATATGACCGTGCTGTGCGCGCGGATCAGGGAAAGGGGAAAAGCGTGAAAGAATGCCTTTGGCGGCATAAAACAAGAATATAAAAAAGCCGCACGCGTTTGCATCGTGCGGCTTTTGGCCTGGGGTCAGTTCAGCCCGGCCCGCTGCATCAGTTCTCCGGCCACGGCGATCTGTTCGCAGATCATATCCAGGCTTTTTTCGGGGTCCGGGGCCGCCTCCCCGTTTTCCCGCAGCACGCGGCTGTGAGCGGTGAGCACGTTGTTCACCGCCGCTTCCACGCAGGCGGCTTCCCGGGGCAGGCGCAGGGAAAAACGCAGCAGCTTGGCCAGCGCCAGGGCGGCGGAAAAGGGCTGGGGCGGCTCGTCCCCGGCGGGAATATAGGGCGCGTATACGCCGATTTCCTGATCAAACGCCATATCATGCAGAACGGCCGGATAGCCGCACAGGGCGGTGCCCGCCGCGAAAAGCATGCTGCCCGCGTAGGGCGGGCATACCGCCAGCCCCATGCGCTCCGGCGCGGTGATCATGGCGGCAATGGCTTCCGGTCCCGTCATGGAAACGGACGGGACCTGGGGAAACAGCGCTTCCTGGGCGCGGATATTGGCTTCCCAGGCCTGCCGGGACGCGCCGGTGGGCGACACGGAACACAGGCGGCAATCCTGCTCCCGGGCGAACTGGAAAGCGGAGCGGCACGCAGGGAGCAGCGTTTCATCATCCATCGAAAGCACGGTGCCCACGTACAGGGTGGCGGGCGCTTCGTGCCGGGCGCACATGGATTCGGGCACGCAGAAGGAACGGATCAGCAGCGGCATATTCAGGGCGTCCAGCAGATCCTGCAGGGCAGGGTTTTCGCTGCCGCCCGCGAATACGGCCTGACAATCCTGGCAGGCGTCAAAGGCTGATTCCTCCATTTTTCCCTCGATCAGGGAAAAGGTGTGATCGAAAGCCGCGGAAACGTCCATCAGCACCCGGCTGGCATAGCCGCAGCAGGCTTCTTCCCGTTTTCCTCCGGACAGCAGCATGATTTTGGCGCGCAAGCAGCATCATCCTTTGTGATTTTATCGTACCGGCCGTTCAAACCGTCCAGATTTCAACGGCGGTGCAGCCGTCGTATTCCGGCACCTTCACGGCGATCATCTCGCTTCGGGAGGTGGGCACGTTCTTGCCCACGAAATCCGCCCGGATGGGCAGCTCCCGGTGCCCCCGGTCCACCAGAACGGCCAGCTGGATCTGGGCGGGACGGCCCATCTGAAACAGGGCGTCGATAGCGGCCCGGGCGGTGCGGCCGGTGAACAGCACGTCGTCCACCAGCACCACCCGTTTTCCCCCCACGGAAAAGGGCACCTGGGTTTCGGCTACGCGGGGCATATCGTTTTCCGTCGCGGGTGATAAATCATCCCGGTACAGGGTGATGTCCAGCACGCCTACCGGCACGGCCTGACCCTCGATGGCGGCGATCCTTTCGGCGATGCGCCGGGCCAGCGGCTCCCCCCGGCGGCGGATGCCCACCAGGCACAGTCCTTCGCACCCGCCCTGCTCCAGGATCTCGTGGGCGATGCGGGTGAGGGCGCGGTTCACGGCGCTCTCATCCATCAGGCGGGCTTTCAGCACGGGCACAGGAATCACTCCCATTCCAGCGGATAATTGGCGACGGCGTATTCCAGGTTCTTTGTATTGGCTTTGTTGGTGAGGGTATTGATCACGGTGTTGATGTTGGCGCTTTCCGTGAAGGGGGTGATGGCGAAATCGTTGTAATCCTTCCGGGAGGAAATGCGGCAGGGGATGATGCGGAAGGGATTATCGATGATTTCACCGTTCTTTACCCGGAAACGGCACTGGAAAATGAAGGTGCACATATCGCTGGGCTTATTGTTGCCCGCGAAGGAGCAATTCGCCAGGGAATAGACGATATAGCGGCCCTTGTAGCATTCGATGGGGTTGATGCGGTGGCTGTGATGGCCCAGCACCAGATCGGCCCCCGCGTCGATCGCCGCCCGGCCCAGGGTGATCTGGCTGTAAGGCGATTCGTTCCGGGGGGTATAATCCAATTCCTTGCCCCAGTGGAAAGAGACGGTGACCAGATCGCAGGTTTCTTTGGCCCTGGCGATATCCGCCGCCACTTTTTTCTGCAGTTCCCCGGCCTGCATTTCATCGCTGCGCAGGGGGGGCACGATCTGATAGGCCAGCATGCCGATGCGCAGGCCCTGCGCCTCGTACACGCCCATGCTGTTTTTGTTGCTCCATACCACCCCGGCGTTTTCCAGCGCGTTGATGGTGGAGGTCACGCCCGCGTCGCCGAAATCGTTGATGTGGTTGTTCTCCAGGGTAACGGCCTCCACGCTGTTGGCGCTCAGCACGGCGGCGTATTCAGGGCTGCCTGAAAAGCGGAATCCGTTCCCGCTGTTTTTTTTCACCGTTACGGTTTCATCCGCCAGCACGCCTTCAAAATTGGCGATGGTCAGATCGTCCTCCGCAAAAATGCTTTTCACGTTGCGGAAGATAAAATTGGGATCGTTTTTCTGCTTTTTCAGTTCTTTTTCAAACAGGCCGGTATCCCGCAGCTCGTGCTGCACGTCCCAGCCGATGGTCACGTCGCCTACCGCCGTCAGGGTGACCACCACGCTGCCGTCCGCCTGCAGAACGGGTTCCGGGGTAGGGGAGGGCTCGGGCGTGGGAGACGGGGTGGAGCCGGGGGCCGGTTCCGGAGTGACGGGGTTCATCAGGGCGTCGAGGGAGATATCCTCCTCGTCCCAGTCTTCCGCCTGCACGGCGGCAAAAGGCAGCGGCAGAAGCAGCGCCGCGGTCAGCAGCACGCACCAGAGCTTGCGCATGGGGTTCCTCCTGGTTTTATAAGGATTGAATGAATTTTTCCATCCGGGCAAAGGCTTCCAGCATCCGGTTCAGGTCCGTGGCGTAGCAGCAGCGGATGTGGCCCGCGCCGCTCTGGCCGAAGGCGTCCCCCGGCACGCACACCACCCGGTGTTCCCTGAGCAGCCGGGTGCAGAATTCCTCGCTGGTGAGGCCGGTGCTTTGCACGCTGGGGAAGCAGTAGAAAGCGCCCAGGGGCTCAAAGCAGGAAAGGCCCATTTTCCGGAAAGCGTCCAGCATCACCCGGCGGCGGCGGTCATAGCTGCGCCGCATGGTTTCCACGTCCTCATAGCCGTTTTCCCGGTTCTTTTTCAGGGCCTGCAAACCGGCCACCTGCGCCTGCCGGGGGGCGCACATGATGGCGTACTGGTGAATTTTGTTCATTTCGTACAGGATATCCGCCGGGCCGCAGGCGTAGCCCAGGCGCCAGCCCGTCATGGCGAAGGCTTTGGAAAAGCCGTTGATGAGCACCGTGCGTTCCTTCATGCCGGGCAGGGCGGAAAAGGCGGTCTTTTCCCCGTTTTCCGTGTAGGTCAGTTCAGCGTAGATTTCGTCGCTGATGACCAGCAGATCATATTTTTCCGCCACGGCCGCGATTTCCTGCATCTGCTGCCTGTTCATCACCGCGCCGGTGGGGTTGTTGGGGTAGGGGAAAATCAGGGCGCGGGTCCTGGCCGTCACCGCCGCTTCGATTTCCCGGGCGGTGATGCGGAACTCGTCCTCGGCTTTGGTGGGCACCGGCACCGGCGTGCCGCCCGCGAAGGTGACGCAGGGGGCGTAGCTCACATAGCCGGGATCGGGCAGGATCACCTCGTCCCCCGGCCGCAGGCACACCCGCAGGGCCAGATCAATGGCCTCGCTGGCCCCCACCGTGACCACGATCTCCTTTTCGGGATCGTAGGAAACCTGAAAGCGTTCGGACAGGTAAGCCGCGATTTCCTTCCGCAGGGACAGCAGACCCCGGTTGGGGGTGTACTGGGTTTCGCCGTCCAAAATGCTGTCGATGGCGGCGGAGCGGATATGGTAGGGCGTCACGAAGTCCGGCTCGCCCACGCCCAGGGAGATGGCGTCCTTCATGGTGCCGGCGATATCGAAAAAGCGCCGGATGCCGCTGGGCGGCACCTGGGCCACCCGGGGATTGATGAAATTGTTCACGGGGACACCGCCAATCGCTTATCGGAATGCTCGCCCACGAAAATGACGCCGTCCTGCTTATAGCGCTTGAGCACGAAACTGGTGCTGGTGCCGGTGACGGATTCCAGGGGGCTCAGCTTTTCGGACACGAACAGGGCCAGCTCTTTCAGCGTGCGGGCTTCCACCAGCACCAGCAGATCGTAGCTGCCGCTCATCAGAAACACGCTTTTCACTTCGTCGAACCGGTAAATGCGGCCCGCGATGGCGTCAAAGCCCATGTCCCGCTGGGGGGTGACCTTGACCTCGATCATGGCCTCCACCCGTTCTTTTTCCGTGCGGTCCCAGTTGATGATGGGGGAATACTGCAGGATCACCCGGTCCCGTTCCAGTTCTTCAACGGCCTCCGCCACCTGAGAAAGCTCCGCCCCGGTCATTACGGCGATGCGCTCCAGGGGGGTGCGGCAATCCTCGGACAGGATCTCCAGGATTTGCATTTTTAAGGAAGGCATGTATCATTACCTCTTTTTGGTTTTTTCATCGTAACCATTCAGTCGCCTAAAGAGCACTTTCAATCAGTAAGAGAGTTGAGAGTTGAGAGCAGAGAGTTGGGATTTTTTAGTCAAAAGCGGATTTTCTTGTTGTGACTCGATATCATCTCAACTCTCAACTCTTCACTCTCAACTCTGATTTAATGTGTCCTTGAAAATAACTCGACTGAACAATTACTTTACATCAATTCGTCCGCCAGGCGGATGAACTCTTCGATCTCCCGCAGGTACACCGCCAGGGATTCCCGCCAGAAACCGACGCTGCGCACGTCGATGCCAACGCTTTTCGCCACGTCGGCCACCATGCCGGAACCGCAGGAGCGCAGCAGCTTGTTATACTTCGCCACGAAGGCGGGCCCTTCCTGCCTGTACTGGGCGTATACGCCCGCGCCGAACAGCTGGCCGAACGCGTAGGGGAAATTGTAGAAGGCCAGACCGGGATAGTAATAATGGCACTTGCAGGCCCACATGTAGGGATGGCGCACGTCGGGGTCCAGGCCGTCGCCGTAGCTCTGTTCCTGGGCGTTCAGCATGATTTCCTTAAGCTCGCCGGGGGAAAGGGTATGATCCTTCCGCCGCTCGATCACTTCGGTCTCGAACAGGTAGCGGCTCAGGATATCCACGATCACCTGGGTGGTTTCCATCAGGTTCGCCTCCAGCAGGGAGAAGCGCTCCTCCTTGCCCGCGCTTTCCATCACGGCGTTGGCCAGCAGCGTTTCATTGAAAATGGAGGCCGTTTCCGCCAGAGGCATGGGCGCGTCGGTCATACAGAAGGGAAGGCCCGCCAGGCAGCGGTTGTGCCAGGCGTGGCCCAGCTCATGGGCCAGGGTGCTCACGTCGGAGAAGGAGCCGGTGAAATTGGTCAGCACCCGGCTCTGGTCCAGGGCGTGAAGCTCCGCGCAGAACGCGCCGCCGCCCTTGCCGTCCCGGGGATAAACGTCGATCCAGCGGTTTTCAAAGGCGCTGTCGATGAACGATGCCATGTCCGGGGTAAATTTGCCCATTTCCTGAATCAGCTTTTCCCGGGCTTCCTCGATGGTGTAGGTCTTGGGCGCGAAGCCTTTGGGCGCGATGGGGGCGAACAGGTCGTAGAAGGGCAGGCCGTTTTTGTGGCCCAAGATCTCGCCTTTCTTGCGCAGGTATTTGCGGAAAGCGGGCAGCGCTTCCCGGATGGCGGCGAGCATGGCTTCCAGGGTCGCCCGGTCCATGTTGGAATTGAACAGGGTCTGATCCAGCACGGAATCAAAATGCTCCGCCTCGATCATGGTGAGCGCTTCGCCCTTGACCCCGTTCAGGCAGGCCGCCATGGGGATTTCCATTTTGGCGTAGGAAGCGATTTCCGCTTCGTAAGCGTCCCTGCGCACCTGGGGATCGGGATCGTAGGCTTTGCCGCGGATGGCGGCCAGGGGCAGGGATTCCCCCCGATAATCCACCGTGTGGGTGGCGTCCAGCTTATCCCGCAGGTTGGAAAAGGCGCTGCCGCCGGACAGGGACATTTTCAGCAGCCATTCCTCGATGGCGGGGTCCGGCAGATGGGCGGCGCTTTCCTTGCTGCGGCGCAGGAAGAAAGCCACCTTTTGCAGCGCTTCGCTTTCGGCGATCAGCGTTTCCAGGCCGTCGATGCCGCCGATGTACCGCGTCAGCGCGGAGGAAAGCAGGGACAGCTGCACGTCGAAGATTTCCAGCCGGTCCATCAGGTTCTGCGCTTTTTCGTTGTTGGCGTCGGTGGCCAGGCTCAGACTGGCGAAGCTGCCCAGGCCGGAGGCCAGGCGGGAGATTTCTTCGCTGCGCGCCACGCACGCTTCCAGCAGGGCTTTGGCGTCCGTATCCCCGCTTTCCAGAGCGGCCTTCGCCTCCGCGCAAAGCTCCTTCAAACGGATAAAATCCGCTTCGATATTCGGATCGTCAAAATCCTTGTATAATACGGTCAAATCCCAGGTCCAATCCATGGGAACGCCTCCTTGAGCGAATGATTATTCATTGATTTCGATCAGCTTCTTGGCGCGCACGGCGGCCAGGCAGGTTTCCCGGCTTTCCTCGAAATGATGATGGAACAGGGCCTTCAGCCCTTCCAGGTCACGCTTTTCCAGCAGATCCACCATTTCGTGGTGCTCCTGGTGGGCATTGCTGCGCCGCACGACGGAGGCGATGGTGGTGGCCTGGAAGCGCTTGATGTATTCTTCCTGGCTGTCGATCACCCGCAGGATGCGGATCTTATCGGAAATATGCTCCATGGTGCCGTGGAACAGGCGGTTGGAAATGGCCAGGGCGTTGGCGTCTGCCTGCTCGTATTCCACGTCCATCTGCCTTAATATATCCCGCAGCTCCCGGATTTTTTCGTCCGTCACGTTTTTCACGATGGAGGGCAGGATCAGCATCATCATGGCGTTGCGGATGGTAAAGATTTCGTCGATATCCTCAATGGTAAAGGCGCGCACCACCACGCCGCGGTGCAGCACGTATTCCACCAGTCCGTCCCGCTCCAAGCGGCGCAGGGCTTCCCGCAGGGGGGTGCGGCTGATGTGCAGCTGTTCGGCGTACACGGTTTCCACGATGCGGGAACCGGCGCTGATCTGGCCGGTAATGATGGCGTGCTTCAATTGTTCGTAAGCGATATCCCGGATGGGACGGCTTTCCAGGCTGGTATCAAAGGACTGAAAAGACACGGTAAAGCCTCCTTAGGAATTGTATACAGCAAATATAATACAATTTTTGAACAATCATGTCAAGCCGGTTCTTACATTATGTGGAATTTATGGGGAAAATTCAAATTATTTGTAGGAAACGGGAAAAAAGCCGCCGCGGGAACGGGCAAAAAACCCGTCGGATACCAAAATGGAACCGCGCGGGGGGCCGAAGCGCCTGGAAAA
>JAEEGL012872467.1_pt1 | contig 16864 bp, 13 predicted proteins | sample 9134231 | NCBI WGS metagenome assembly JAEEGL01 (sample SAMN16246548, study PRJNA631951) | gut metagenome | biome: gut microbiome; feature: rumen; material: fiber-attached | host: Bos | place: Iran: Karaj | collected 2018-10
CAAATCATGAAATCCTTCTTCATCGGCCTCTCGCGCCATACGCTCATACATATCCGTCCACTCAGCATTTTCACCTTCCGCTGCAGCAAGAAGGTTCGCAGGCGTATCGCCAAGTTCACCCAAAGCCTTAAACCAAAGCTTGGCGTGCTCTTTTTCATTCTCTGCCGTCTTTAAAAACAAATCCGCAATCTGCTCATATCCGGCCTTCTTTGCAACAGATGCAAAATAGGTATACTTATTTCTCGCCTGAGATTCTCCTGCGAATGCTTCTCTTAAGTTCTTTTCTGTTTTTGTTCCTGAATATTTATTTTCTGACATAATGCAACCTCCAATTATCAAAAAACTTTTGCTGCTACTCCCTAATAAGGCCTCTTCTCAAAGCCGCCCTTTCATTTAACACACACACTTCCGCATGGTTTACTTTGGCTATATCACTAATCTTACTTCTATAAATCTCTGTTAACTCTCTGCACGCATCATCACTAAAACCATTGAAAATTAATACTATTGACATAGGAGTAGTATGATACACTGCTTGTCTTAAATTTATGCCAATTTCTTCATCATTATCTTCGACCAATTCCTTATAAAAGATTAATAACGAATGTATAACCTTTTTCCTAATTTCTTCCCAAAACGCTTTCTTCTCGTTTTCATCAGCTCTCGGTATGGATCTTTTTGCTTCAACAAGGAAAACCCGTTTTCTTTTAAGAACTATACATTCTACAGATAAAACACCGTTACAGCATAGTCTATTATACATGGAACTCTTCTCAATATAGAACAAATCATCCTTTGAAAAGACAAATCTCATACCTGATTCTTCAAACTCAATCATCTTCACCTCCCAAAATATAATCCAATTCTCTTTCGTATATTTCCCTTGCCGCATCAATAATATCATTTTCCGGCATGGCGTTTAACAAGTTTGAATATGAAATACTTTTATCCTCATTGAAAGAAATCGCAGGTATGGATATGTTTTCCTCTCGCGCAAGCAAACACAGTTCTTTTACACATATATATGAATGAGTTGAAACAAAAAACTGTATACCACATTTAGAAAGATTACAAATCATTTTCAAGAAAGCAATCAATGCCTGTGGATGAAGAGATGTTTCTATTTCATCAATCAATACTATTGAATTTGTCGAAATGTAATTGTTACTAAGCAACTTCTCGATGACAGACATTTTTCGGACGCCTTCCGAGAGAATGCCTATAGGTATTCTCTTTCCATCAGAAACAAATACCCATCTATCAGATAGATTGTCATATTCCAATTCCCCGTCATCAAACAAACGAATTTGCTCCATAACATTGCTGATTTCTTTAGAATGTTCATTTACATTTCCCGGATATTGCATCGACTTCACCAAACTATATTCCGTGTCATCGAAACCAAATATCCTATCACTTTCGCGAGTTTTTAAGACAATCTGATATAGGGATAACACTTCTTTGGGCGGAATAAATACCGTGGTATTCATGCGCGGAGCATCAAATGTAGAATCAACTTTTACAACTTTCTTTTTTGTGTCCGGACCAAATTCATAAGAAAACCTTTTTTCGTTTTCTTCCATAGCAAATGAAAGGTGTCCATTATTCTCATCATTAACCAGGCTTCCCAATCCAGCTCCATTTGTCTGGAATGTCCAGTAAAGCTTATCGGATAACACATCAGAAATCGTGCGGTTATCATCTCCTCGATTTACCTCTTCCATTGTTTTTAGTGCAGAAAAAAGAGCCTTCAATGCTATGCTCTTTCCCTTTCCATTTCTTCCAATTATCAGATTTATAGATCCTAAATCTCCCCATTCCATGTCCAATATCGGTCCATAATTCTTTATATTAATTCTATTAATCATAATTCACCTTTTTATTCTCAATACAAAACACATCATGCTTTACCTATTATCATTTCTACCAAACTCTTTTGCCAGCTTTCCTTCTATGGCTCTCCTCCTAAATACCTGTTCGTCAATAATCTGCGTTTTTCCGTATGCTCTGTCACATCAATACAAATCTCTTTATCATATTTTATTATACATATATCTTTTGCATACAAATCCTTCATTGCTTGAGCGAAGCATCTCAACACGATTTTATCTTCGGTGTAATGGGGTCTGACTCCACTGTTTCAATTTATAAAAGCATCATAAAAAGCTATACTCTAACTCCTAACCCCCGCTGAATCCCCCTATGGATAAGAAATTTTTGCGTATAGTCTATATTTGCGCCCTTATTTCTGTACTTAAAAACAACCGATTCTGTGTTTCTATTTGTCTGAACTAATTGTCCTATATAACCAGATTCAAACAAAAGTAGCAATAACTGCTTAGTAGTTTTCATCGAGTCTTCTCTGTCAGGAAGTTGATCGTTTAATACCTTATCTAATGTTGTAGCCGTAAAACTTTTACTTCCAATTCGTTGAAATAAACTTGGGACCGCATTTATAATATCGTCATCTATATAGCCGGATAATTCATTCTTCATTTCTTCAATAAAGTATTCTCTTGAATAAACCTTCAACGCCTTTCTAATTTCAGATGATAATAGTTTTTGCTTCGATGGATACAACTCTTGACACGTAACTAAAAACTGTAATATATCTCGCGGCTTATAGAGCGTATGTTCCAAAACTGCTTCCCATGCGTTCTTTTCATCAACTTCCTCGCAAAAAATATCTTCCCACCGCACAATTCCATCTTGTCGACCCATATTAAGTCTTAATTCCGCAATCCTTTTTAAATTATCTGTATCATCAGACCAGGCAAGTGGAATATATCCATCTCTTTTTATTTTGTTTAAATCTGGATCCGATGCCTTGCTCAAAATATCCTCTCTCAAAAAGATGAGAATTTTTAGATTAATTCTTTTAGTCAAGCACGTTTTATTCAATCTTTCTATACTTCGCAATAAACTAGACAATATCTCCACTTGATTCTTTTTTATTCTCAGAATATCATCTACCCCATCAATAAGCATATAGGTTTTCTTTGGAATATATATCTCTTCTAATACTCCAATCATCTTGTCAACCACTGTACTAAGTCTTTCAATAAAAGAGATTGGTTTATGGCCGAACTCCTGTTCGTATTCAATATCAAATACCCCAATATTTGCACCCGTTTTCAGTCTAGATACAGTTTTTACCGTATTGCTAAATGATTCTTTTATAGGGAACCCCATTTTCCCTAATAATTCAATTACTTTTATAAACTCTTCTGATTCTGTAATTTCTAGTTCTTCATATAAATACTTGTAAATCTGAAATAGAAGCAAAAAACTCCAAGCATCATAATACTTCTTTGTCCCCTCTATATCATTATCACTGTTTGCTTTTGCAAATGTAGTATACGCGAAATCATCTAGCATCAAAGGAACAGCATCTATCATCCCCTCATTTCGAGCCAAATATTGAATTCTCGAATTAAACGCAGATTTCCCAACTCCCTTTCTCCCAACCAGTATATAACTCCAGGATTCCAATAATTTCTTTTCTATCGATTTAGGGTCAAAAAAGGCTAACTTAAAAATTTCCGGTTGTAGCAACAACTCTTTTGACGCATCCGCAAAACCTAGTTTATAATCAGATAACTTCCACATAAAAGCTTCTAGCCCCTTTCCTCTACATATACCGTCCCCGAACATATTGATCCCACTTGACAAGTCTAACTCAAGTGTATCTCCTGTGCGAATATATACAATAGTTATATACACCGTCTTTTTTCTCGTAACTGTACGAAGTTCTTCACTCCACTTTCAATTTGAACGCACACAAAAGCAATCCCCATTGTAATCATTATAACCGCAATCACATCCATCCACTGGTGTTCAACACTCAGGCCACAATAATGCGCAACAATTCTCAAAATGGCAATTCCCAAAAAGTGCATCAGATAAACATATGCACTTAGTCTAGACATCAATATATCCGTTTTCGTTCTTTCTATTTCGGTCGAATAAAGTATCATAGGAATAATAATCAAAAAAGATAGCACGACATCTAATTCAATTGGGGTATTTTTGGTAAATATAAAATAGCTAACAAACAGAATCTCTATAAATAACAAAACTACTTTTGAATGACGTTTAATTCTTAAAATATCTTTTATTTCATTCAAAGCAGTCCCTAACCAAAAGTAAAACACCAGGCAAAACACACTTCTATATCTGTAAGTCGGAAAATCATACCCTTTAATCATCGTATAAGCAATCGGAGCTAAACTAATCACCCCCATTGCATAGTACATCTTTTTTGATCTATTAGAAATCCAAATAATACCTGGTGCAATCAAATACATAAATAGAAAGATTGAATCCGTCCAATTTTGAGGCACTAGCCGAGGAAATGCCGTAAACATTAGCCACTTATTATCTGGATATAATCTATAATTATAAAAGAATTCCCGCAAATAATCGATTATCTTAAACGGACTTGCCATAACCGGGAATGCACCCGGAATCACATCATAGAATAATCTATAAAGCAATCCTACAAGCAACACGCACAGAAAATATGGGACATATAATCGTCTAATGCGCCCCCCATAAAAACGTAATATAGTATAACCATTTCTGTTTAATGAGCAAGCATTCGAATAACCACTTATTATTAAAAAAGCTAACACCGCCGCATATCCGACATTTCCCATATATCCTGACACATGAAAAATAACCACGCTTAAAGCGAGCAATAATCTTACAGAACCCATTTGGAATTATATTCCTTTTGCTTTACCACTTCTTCCAAGGTGCTTTTCCTTTTTCCAACATTTTTTCAAGCATTTCTCTCTCTCGGACATTGTCCATACACTGCCAAAAGCCTTTATGAATATAACTCATAAGCTCGCCCTCATTTGCAAGTCGTTCCAAAGGCTCCTTTTCCAAAACCGTATCATCGCCCTCAATATAATCGAATATTTCCGGTTGGAACACCATATAACCCGCATTAATTGGCACTCCATCCGTAACCTGTTTCTCGCGGAAGGATTTTACGGCATTGTCACCTCCGATATCCAATACGCCCTTGGACTGGTCCTGAAGAACCGCCGTAAGCGTCGCAATCTTTCCCTGCTCTTTGTGATACTCTACAAGCTTGGAAATATCTACATCACACACACCATCACCATAGGTCATAAGAAATGGTTCATTTCCGACATACTTTTGAATACGCTTGATACGGCCACCTGTCATAGTATTGAGTCCAGTATCCACAACTGTAACTTTCCACGGTTCCAAGTGCGTTTCATGTACAGTCATTTCATTTTTTCCATCTCTATAATCAAAGCTAATATCGCTATTTCTCAAAAAATAATCAGCAAACCATTGCTTAATCACCTGCTGTTTATATCCTGCACATATAATAAACTCATTGAATCCGTAAAATGAGTATTCCTTCATAATGTGCCAGAGAATCGGCTGTCCACCAATATCAATCATCGGCTTTGGTTTAAACTGAGACTCCTCTGATATTCTAGTTCCAAATCCACCGGCTAACAATACTACTTTCACTTATTATCCTCCCTATTTTTCAAAATTGATTCGCTCTTCCTCAATCACCAATGGTCGATTCATTACACGGGTATTTATACTAAGTATGTATTCACCAATCAATCCCAGAAAAATTAATTGAATTGCTCCCAAGAAGAACATTCCAAGTACCATCGGCGCCGTTCCTGCAACAAAACGTTCCCAAAACATAAGTTTCAAAACTAAATAAACCAATCCCATAACAAAACTCACGAAAGCAACACCAAATCCAACAAATGTTGCAGCTCTTAATCCAATTTTGGTATAGGAAGTAAAACTCAACATTGCAGCATCATATAATGTAAAGAAATTATTATGGGTCTTGCCGGCCCTTCTTTGTTGCTGCGTATAGGGAACAATTTTAATCTTACTTCCAAACTCTGCAACCACGCCTCGAAGAAATGGCGTGGGATCCTTTAAATCTCTCATGACGTCTATGAACGAACGATCATACAGTCCAAATCCAGTAAAGTGTTCAATTTGTTCTACATCAGAAAACTTGCGAATCATTTTATAATAAATGGATCGCAAAAAATAAATAAAACGATTTTCTTTGCTGGTTGTCTTCTGCATTACAACCACATTATATCCGGCTTCCCATTCGGCCACCATTGTCGGAATACATTCTATCGGATCCTGAAAGTCACAACACATCATAATAGAACAATCCCCTGTTGTTTGCATCAAACCATAATAAGGTGAATTAAATTGTCCAAAATTCTTGGCATTCAATATTGCTTTTACTTTTTTATGTTTGCTACATATTTCCTTAAGAAGAGCCCGTGTTTGATCTGATGAATTATTATCAATGAATAAGATTTCGTAGTCATACTGAGGAAGTTCTTTTTCAAACAGATTCATTATCGCATCACTGATTGGAACAACATTTTCTTCCTCGTTAAAGCACGGAATCATTACACTTATCTTTTTCATTTTTCGTCTCTCTTATTCTTCTATCATTTCTAGGATTCCATTTTTAAATGGAACAAAACTCATTTCACCAATATCAGCAAATAATCTTTCATCAACTGTAGATAATCCTGGGGATGTTTTCTCATCGTTGCTGAATTCGCACAATTCTCGGGTTCCTATGGCATCTGCCAATTCCAAAATAAACTCTCTTAACGGTCTTGTATCTTTTGAAGCAATCCGATATTCACCCATAGCGTTTTCGGACATGCCTAAACGGTAAAACATCTCTCCTGCATCCTTTTCATGTAAATAATTCCAATTCTGTCTGCCGGAAGAGAAAGATGCGTGATCCCCATTCTTAAATTTTTCTATTGCATATCGAAGCATGGTTCCTTCATTGTCGTTTTTACCATAAACACTAAAAATACGTCCCCAGACAAAAGTCATGCCATATTTTGAGCACAAGTTTTCTGTTAATAAAGATGCTGCACGCTTGGCAACTCCATACGCAATTACTGGATAGTACGGAGTATCTTCTGTAATCTCATCGTAAACCGGACCATATTCCGCCTGAGAACCGGCGCCAATAAACCTTTTACATCCACAGATATGCGCAAGTTCTACCGCGTCCAATGAGTACTTTATATTTTTCTCTTGAATTACAGGGTTATCGCGTTCTGCTTTACTGGTTCCGGTCCATGCAAAATGATAGAAAACATCCGCATCATTTGGAAGATTGGATATCTCTTTTAATCTATCCAATTCACCATATACCACTTCAACCAATTCACTAATTGGCAAACGGTCCTTCCTAGATGTGCCCTCACGAATAATCGCATAAACCTTCACTCCATTTTGTATTGCTGCCTCTATTGTTGCCACGCCAATCATGCTGGTGGCTCCGGTTACAATAATCTTTTTCATAACTATTCCTGCTCTGCAATCATATTCTTTTTGTATTCTTCACGATCCAAGAACGGGAACATATCACTATATTCATGCGCAACCAATCTTCCATCCGGCATTTTTTCTGAAGTGATACGCGGCACTAATGCCTGCCATTCCGGAGTCATTACCTCACAAATGACCGGTCCGTCTGTAGCAAATACCTGTTTCACCTTTTCATCAATTTCTTCTACAGAATTGATTCGTACAAATGGCATTTCATAAGCTTCCGCTACTTTTTCCAAGTCCGGACACCAAACTCCGGAATTTGGGCCTTCACCTACAAAGCGATCTTCCATAAAGTTTCTCTGAGTAGAACGAATTAAAAGATATCCGTTATTATTTAAAACAAAAGTTTTTATCGGAAGATTATTGTGATGGATCGGTGCAAACTCCTGAAGATTCATCTGCAGGGAACCATCACCTGTGATAATAATCGTTTCTTCTCTATCATTGGCAATACAAGCACCGATTCCGGCACACCAATAGCCCATAGAAGATAAGCCTCCGGTAGTAAGAAACTGCTGTCCCTTTTTTACTTTCCAGGTTTGGCAAGCTACATGGAAACATGACCCTGTATCCACCAATATATTTGCATTTGAAGGTGCAAGTTGTGAAAGTTTATCCACAAAGTAATATGAATTCACCGGTTTCTGATCCGCATACTCAGGCTGCACCACCGGATACTTGGTCTTCCATTCATTACAAATAGAAACCCAAGAATCATATGATGGAAGGCTCTCTTTCTCTAATTTTGTATTTAATGCATCTATCACATCTTTACAATCCAAACGGGCTTTTTCATTAATCTTAACTCCCGGTTTGTCCAATTCTTCCTGATCTATATCGATTACAATTTTATAAGCATTTTTTCCAAACTGTTCCGGAGAATGACCTACCAAGGAAGATGCCAAGCGGCAACCTAAGGATACAATTACATCTGCATTCTGAATCGCCAGATTTGCAGATCTTTCTCCATAGTTTCCGGGGCGGCCAACATAAAGTTTATTATCGCTTTCCATCAAGTCGATACCCAAACGTGCTGTAATCACCGGAATCTGAGCAGTCTCAGCAAGCTTTGTAAATTCCTCTCTTGCACCGGACAAACTTACACCCTGTCCTACCAAAAAAATTGGTCGTTTCGCATTTTTTAATTTCTCTATAATAGAATCAGTGGTACGTTCTAAACGTGCACTATGATCGTGTTCCGGATTTGGATGATACTTTCGAAGAGCATTTACCGGTACCTCCGCACGCTGAATATCCAACGGCACATCAATCCATACAGGTCCAGGGCGTCCGGTAGTTGCAGCAAGGTATGCCTCTTCCAAATAGTATTCCAACATAGTGACATCATCAATGGTTTTAAAATACTTAACCAATCCTTCCACCATGGAACGAATGTTAATACCCTGAATGCCGTATTGACGAATATTTGTCTTTTCCTCATACTGTACAAATGATAGATTTGCCTGACCGGATAATACAATCATAGGAGCAGAATCCGTATAGGCCCCCACTACTCCATTCATAGCATTTACACTTCCGGGGCCAGCCGTAACCAAGGCAATTGCCGGCTTATTCTTTATACGACCATACGCATCTGCACTCATAGTACAAGCCTGTTCATGATGGTGACAAATAATACTGTAATTAGGATGTTTTCCCACCGCATCATCCAGATACATTGCCTGTCCACCGGTTACCATAAACACACTGTCTACACCTTTTTTATTGTAGTAATCAAAAATAAACTCTGAAACGTTCATATATCTTTTCTCCTTTTCCTATGACAATGACTCCAGCATATATGATTGAGCATCATTCTGTACCGGTCTTGCTAACTGTTCTGCAACCTCAACGATAATATCTTCCTGTCCACCTACGACCTTTCGTCTTCCGAGCTCTACAAAGATATCCCTTGGATCTACTCCGAACTCCTTTGCTGTAATCAAAACCTGCGTCTTAAATGATGAGAACACGCCGGACATGCCGCTGACAATACTTACATCCGTAAGGGCACGATCTTCAGCCATAATCGGCTTTACTATCTGTTCCGACACATCCATCATTTGATACAAGTTCTGATTTAGTTCGTAGCCTTCTTTGATTAGGAGAGCGGACAGCGCTTCTAGCTGAACATTTCCTGCTCCGGCGCCAAATCCTCTTAAAGTTCCATCAATAATACGTGCGCCTTCCTGAATCGCTATATAAGCATTTCCTACGGCGAGTCCCATGTTATTGTGAGGATGAAATCCCACCAAAACGTATAAATGCTCTACCAATGTTGAAATTGTCCGTTTCACCATTTCAGGAGTAGAAGCTCCGGCGCTATCCATAAGAATGATACCATTCGCTCCATAAGACTGCATTTTCTGAGCTTCTTCCAAAATCCTGTCTGTAGAAGCCATATGATAATTCATCATAACACCATAAACTTCTTTATCCTTGTTTCGAATATACTCAATGTGCTGACGAGTGGTATCTGCCTCCGTACAATGACATCCTATCTTAAACAAATCCACTCCATACTCCATAGCAGGATTGATATTGTCCTGAATGGTCCCAAATCCCGGAATTAAATACGCTCCCAGCTTTGTGTGTTTCAAATGTTCTCTCGCTGTCGTAAGCATTTCCTCATCGGTAAGTTTTGATAGACCAACCTGTAAAGAAGATGCCCCCAAGCCATTTCCGTGGCCCACCATAATGGTGTACATTCCCACATCATCCATGGCATCACAATATGCAGCAATGTTTTCCTTTGTTAACTGATGCTTAATCGCGTGGGATCCATCACGAAGGGTTGCATCAAAGAATCTTATTTTACTCATAACAATTTCCTCCGTGCATAGTTTTCCGCAATCTCAACTGCGGCACAAGTAATAATATCCAAATTTCCGGAATACGCAGGCAAGAAATCTCCAGATCCTGTTACTTCCACACTAGTAGTTACTCGTCCGTTCTCATACACCGGTCCAACCACTATTTTGTACCCGGGGACATATTTTCTGATATCCTGCTCAACCTTCTTTACCGCTTCTGTAATTTTTTCCATATCAGGATTCTCAATCATAGCATATACCGTATTATGCATGGTAATTGGTGGCTCTGCTGGATTTAATATTATAATAGCCTTAGCCTTTTTCACTCCCGCCACTTCCATCAACGCTTCTTTTGTCGTCTGAGTGAATTCGTCTATGTTATCCCTGGTTCCTTTTCCTGCGGACTTTGACGCGATAGTTGCCACAATCTCCAAATAAGAAATATCTGCAACTTGATTAATAGCATTTGCGATTGGAACAGTTGCTTGTCCACCGCAGGTAATACAGTTTACGTTATCCTGCTCCATAGCATCTTCCAAATTTACCTGTGGGACACAGAATTTTCCGACATGGGCAGGTGTTAAATCGATTGCGTATTTACCCAATCTCTTCAAGATAGGAGCATTGATAGAATGCACTTTTGCAGATGTAGCATCAAATACAATTTCACAGCAATCCGGATTCTCCTCAATATAATGAATGGATTCATATGTGGTAGGCACTCCCAATTCCTTTGCTCGCTTTATTCCTGCAGAATCCGGATTATGTCCAGCGAAAATTCCACATTCCAATACATCTGAACGCTGAACTTTCATTAATAAATCCGTTCCAATATTACCGGTTCCAATAATACCGACCTTTACCTTGTTGTTCATGCAATTCCTTTCTAATAACACACTTTCGTTATACATGGTTCATTTTATTGTAATCCAAATACCAATATAGTATCCCTTTATTATTCAACGCAGCCATGTCTTTGTATTATACAATAATCACCATTGCTTTTCAAAAGACAATACTCAATTAAACTGGTCATTAAATTCCTGACTATCAAAGAAACGCGTCATCACTACTTTTCGAGACAATCCATCTTCCATACTGCTCACCCAGTTCTCTACCTCTTCCGCCGACGGGTTTCTCTTTAAGATGGCATTGTATAACCAAATCACATAATCAGAATCGGAAATCAGCGAAGAAGCTTTACCGGCTTTTTCAATATATTCATATATTTCCTCATACGCTTTATCTCGATTACTAGCCATATTTAATGCAATATCCGAAATAGTATCTACATTTATATTCCTATCCACACCAAGCAAAAAATCCTCAATAGTATCGTATCCTTCTACCAGTTTTCTATCATCAAGCTTAACATTCCCAAGTTTAAAGAAATAAAGCCATTGATCCTGAGTACATATCGGTTTTAAACCTATTTCATCTTCGTAAAACGAAATAATAGCTTCTCCCCCATCTGAATAGCCCTTAGTATCAATATAGATTCCAGCAAACCCTGCATCCATAATTCCTTTTACGAATCTCTGACTCATCCCATCATCAATATATAATTCTTCTGCAGAATCATTTCGGCCTCGAATTCCTCCATAGCTCCACCTAAGACTACTAGTGTATAAATACGCAATCGCCGGTTCATAATCGTTCATATCATATATTGGGACATTTTCAGGGAAACCCATGAAGGGCAACTGATAAATCATCGCCTGGTCCTCCACATCATCTTCTATACTATCAAAAAATGCTATTAGTTCCTTGTTAGTCTCTTTTGCAGTTTCTTGCCAATTATTCGCAGCAAAACTTGTTTCCGAGTATATTGCAAATAACTGAACGACAATAAGAACCAGTGCTAGAATTCGTTTTCCTACTTCACTCATTCTTTTGGATATGGTCTCCAAGAAAACCGCATTCGTGCAAAGACAAAGGCAAACAATAACAATGCTTGCCCTATTCAAGCACCGAATTTCTGGTGTAATAAAATATGAAACAACCGTTCCGAACCCTCCAATGGTTGAATACAATATGATTGTTAATATTGTTAAAGCTATAAGACTCATCCTCTGATCATTCACCTGAATCATCTCATTGTTTACTCTTATCATCTTTGAAATCAACCACACACATGAAAGAACAAATCCTATAGTTGCAATAAGACCTAGCGTTGCACTCATGTTTTCATTAATATTTAATGCATTCTCTGTATATGTTTCATTGATATTCCTATATAACTCCAACCGGCTTCCACCATATGGTAATAACAGCTGTATAATCTTTAATCCATAGATTTCTGTTTCTAGTGACTGTCTTACTACTGTATCCGCGTTGTTGCCGTTAATCACCGAGTATACAATTTTGGGAGATACCCCCAACAAAACACCAGTCAATTCAACATATACTAAAACTGCTTCCTTTAGGAAAATAGATACATTCTTGTTGCGTCCTAATTTATATAAAACACCCATACCCATACAGAGTAAACCAAAAAAAGCATAATAAATATTACTCATGCCCAGTACAAAGCACCCAAAAAACATTGCAAAAATTTTCCACCACTGTTTTTCTTTTAAATATCTTTCCGGCACTATTCTGCAAAACTCTTCTTCACTAATCAACAACATTAAATAGATTCCGATAGGGACCACATAGTAGTGCGATAAAGTTATGTGTCCCATCGCTCTCATTGTATGATATGGTGTTATGGCAAATGCAATACTGATAACTACTCTATAAAATGTGTTATCTGTTATTTTTCCTGCAAGCAAATACATCGTCAATGCAGACAATGGATATGTCAAGAAATAACACACATAGAATACGGCATTAACATTTCGAACAATTCTACTTACAAGCAGCACTTCAATTACTAAATCAAAATCTATAAACGGCGTATCTATAAAGCTTGAAATATCCGGAGCGCCAAGGTTTTCGCAGAAGAATAATCCTCTTATTCCATCTTTTATTAAGCTTTTAAAAATAGTTATTCCTAAGATTCCGTCTCCAGAAAAACCTGGTGGAACGGTCACATCCATCTCCCATATACGACTAATAACTAGCACATAGACTAATACAATTGTCATACTAATCATTAATCCGACTATTCTTTTTTTCTCATCAAATAACTTCATCTGATTCACCATTTCATCTTGGGCTATAAATTTTAATTAATCCATTCTCCGACACAATTGGTTTAGAATACTTTTCTTTTAAAATATTCTCATATCTTGTTTTTAATTGATTATCATCGTCAAAAAATGCAATTCCACTCTCCGAAAAATCATCTATAACAAGTATTCTTTTACTGATTTCTATTTTTTTCAAATCTCTTTCAACATCACTAATATCAAGCCAATCTATTCTTTCCGACAGTTCCGAATCATCCCATTGATTCAATTCTGAATAAATGTACGATGAATTGTTCATCAATATATTTAAGTTTTGAAGTTCCTCCCGACTTAAATTATCATTTAAAAATGCTATTATATCCTCTGTATACATCTCCCCGGAAGATTGATATACGCCGCGAAGGCTTTCATAGTACGAAACAGACGAAAACCCCGTTGCTGTCAAAAACATCACAATAATAACGCTCCCTAAAACAAATGGAAAATCGTGAATTCCTACTCGATGATTCTGCAAGAATTGAATATTACTTGATAAATGTATTGTCAAAAGAATAATTACTAAGTAAAGAACAACTGTTACGTTGTAAGGGTGAACATAATTCGCCCCCCCCAGCTTTTGATAACGAATACACGCCCAATCCTATTAGTAAAATCACACAATAAAAACGCGAACCAATTAGTCTCCATTTTTTTCCTTCAAAAACACATTCAACAATTGTTTTTATTATTCCAGGAGCAATTGCAAAAAGAATTATCATTCCATATGGAATACTTAATGAATAACTATTCGTTTGTCCAAAGGACAACAGCGGTCTTACTATCTCAGCAACCGGGACTATGCAATCCGCTCTTGAATACGTTATCAATTCAAGTATTACATAGTCGAACAAAGGAATTACACCGCACAAGAATAAAGTACGTAATATCTCTTTCATCCTTATGTGCCCACTAATAACAATCGAATCAAAAAGAAAAAAACAAGTATTCGCTATTAATAGTATTAATCCCGTTTCAACATTCCAAAAAATGGCTAATATTGTCACAGCATAAATACTCCAGCGTAGAAATCTCTTTTTTGCGTGTTTTTCTCCGCAGTTCACGTAACTGCTAACAAGCCACATACAAATTACAGGAAAAACAACTCTGTGTGGCATATATTGTAAATAATAACTATTCCCTTGTTGACGGCACAGAAAAATAGCTAAATAATATCCACATCCAAACAGTCCTAATAGTGAGCAGAAAGCATTATTTGTAATATTTGATAGCATTCTATATAGCAAATACATACACAAAAACACTAACAAACAAACGCATAAGCTAAAATCCTTCACCGCTGTTGAAGGAGATTGTATAAACGGAGCAATCAAATAACCATATGCTCCGTATATTCCAAAAAAATCTATATATTCAGTCTGGCCACTAGCTATTCTATATGCCGGGTAAAAATATGCGTCATAATGATAGTCATACGGAACCACACTATTTGTATAAAACAATAAGCTCAACCATATGCATATAACAACAGCAAATCCTTCTATGAGCAGCGAAAAACGGTTTCTAGAAGATATCAAAAACATTGTAATTAGCACCGCTACTATAGCTATTATCACCCTATTTAACGATAATAATTGTTCAAAAAAATACCGTCCAAATAAAGTATCTTTCTGAACGGGATAAATATCCATCTTTATAAATCTGGCAACGAACGCCATCACTAATACCAACCATATAGAATAAGCAACGGAATTCGTTTTTTCATCAAAAAGAATACTATTATTTCCAATTCTTTTTAAAACTAAAGCTAATGTTATAGATATTGCAATTAGCACAACTATAGCCAAAGCATACCTCCATATATTGGTTTCTCCAGGATTAAGCACCAGTTCAAGCGGCAACACCCCAACCATATATAGAACAAGAACAACAAACGATTTATAATGTACCTCTTTCATACGCTTTTCAACACTCATATTAGTTAAAAGAATAACGTCACATATGACACCGGATTTTCATACTTTTGCTCAATCAGATAGGTATCTTCTCCTATTTGACTGCTCTCTGTCAAATACTCAACTAGAGGACTTCCACTTGAGTAGAAATTATCTGACATTACTTTTACATACATATTGGACTGATCAATATTTGCATCTTTAATCTCATTATCTTCAATGTAAAAATCATTTATTTTATCAAATTGAACAACCTCTACCTCATCTGTGATTAAGGATTTCACAAGCCATTTGTTTTGATTGTTTGTTTCCAATTCGTCAATATACAAATTATCATCAACTTCCCTACCAGCCTCTACAATCGCATACGCATAATAGGTTGTTTTTATATTTGGAGTAATCATTGAAAATATTTCACACGGAACAGTCGGAATATATCTATTATCCAGAATAAGAGTATCCCCCTCTTTAACTCCATCTTCACCATATATGCCATTTTGAACAGACTCTATCAGAAGTTGCCTACTTTCCTTGTACAATGCACTAATTGTAGCATCATTATTAAGCTGGTTTGAAAATGACGACATTACCATCATTCTCAAACAGATTAGCAATACAATGAAACATTTAAGAAAAGAAAACTTATAAATCAGTCCCAGAATCACAAATGTTGCGCCAAAGACTTGTAAGTAATATGGCAAATATGCACACATACTCTGCGGCAAGTATTCCTGATATTTTTCAGACAAGGATAGTATTCCTGCTGGAAAAACCATCAACATTATTCCTAACAATGTCATCAACAAAACATTTCTATCGTTAACATCTATCCTCTGCTTAATCCCCGACGTAAAAACTATAAACAAGATAATTACTATGCTAAACCAAGTTGCAATTGGAACATTTTTTACTATTCCCATAATCGAATAATCAAGATATGTTGGTAATGATTCGTTTCGCCATAACAATTCCGGAATCGTGCCACATAGCTGAATAAAAAACGCCCGGATCAACCCCTTCATATTTATCCCAACATATAACCCATCATAAATCTGCGACTCTTTGTTCATCCTTAAATAAATGTTGATAAGAGCACATACCGAGAAAGAAATAAAATGAAACCGATATTCGTATATTTTTTTCTTTAGAGTTCCTTTCGAAAGAAGAATCGTTAATAATATAGAAATAGGAATCATAACAAATCCTATCTCGTAGGTAAATACGGAAAACGCGCCAAAAATAGCACTTACTATTAATGACGAATCTTTTCTATTATTGTAAAATCTTATCAAAAATAGTATAGATAACAGGGCAAAAAAGGTAACCAACTGAAGTATTCCGCCAAACATAGTGAGAACATTAACTCCATTACCCATATAGCATGGAATCAATACAACGTTCAAGAAAAGCCCCATTATTGCTAGCCTATTATCTTTTGTTATCTCCTTTATCGTCAGAGCGAACACCATACTATTAAGCATCGAAAATATGGTAAGATAAATAAAATAGCACTTAATATGAAAAGAAAAGCAATACCATGCTAAATAATTAATTAGCGCAAACG
>JAEEGL013130255.1_pt1 | contig 16864 bp, 13 predicted proteins | sample 9134231 | NCBI WGS metagenome assembly JAEEGL01 (sample SAMN16246548, study PRJNA631951) | gut metagenome | biome: gut microbiome; feature: rumen; material: fiber-attached | host: Bos | place: Iran: Karaj | collected 2018-10
ATAATCGAATGCTCCAGGGTATTTGGAGTGAAGAAACTACTCTTTCTTGCATCTTCCTGCATATATCCCCGCCTTTCGCCTCAGCCGATGAAGGAAGAGTATTTGATGGATGGTAAAGTTGAGCCTACAAATGAGGGTTATGCGATTGCCAAGATTGCCGGGCTGAAACTTTGTGAGATGTATAATCGTCAGTATGGCACGGATTATATCAGCGTGATGCCTTGTAATATTTATGGTTATGGTGATAATTTCAGCCCAACCAGGTCGCATGTTGTCGCGGCACTGATTCGTAAAGTTCATGATGCAAAAATCAACAGGGCAAAAGCCATACCGATGTGGGGAACCGGTGTTGCGAGACGAGAGCTGATGTTTGTGGACGACCTTGCAGACGCATGTTTTTATCTTTTCAATACATACTCCGGAAATGAGTTCTTTAATGTGGGAACGGGATCTGATGTCAGCATCAAAGAGCTGGTTGAACTGATTATGGAAGTTGAGGACTATTATGCCGAGCTGGAATTTGATCCGAGTAAGCCGGATGGAATGCCCCAGAAACTCATGGATGTTTCAAAACTGGCAAAAGAAGGCTGGGTAGCAAAGACGAGTTTGAAAGAAGGACTCGCAAAAACTTACAAGTATTTTCTGGATGAAATTCTTCCAAAAGAAAAGGAGTGAAAAAAATGAAATACAGTCTTTCGAATGATACATGGAATGAACAGGAAATTGAAGCTGCTTACAGAGTGATTGATTCACATTATTTCACGATGGGAAAAAACGTAAAGGAATATGAGAAGGCCTTTGCGGCAAAATTTGGAGCAAAATATGCAATCATGTCCAATTCCGGATCGTCCGCGAATTTGCTTACTTTGGCATCTTTGGTATATTCTGGCCGTTTGAACCGTGGCGATGAAGTTCTTGTAACGGCGGTGTCATGGAGCACTACCTATTTTCCCATTTGCCAGATGGGACTGAAGATTCGTTTCGTAGATATCAACCTGGGAACTCTGAACGTGGATGTCGATGCGCTCGAGGCTGCCATTACTCCTGAAACCAAGGCGGTAATGCTTGTTAACCTTCTGGGCAATCCTAATGAGTTCGACAGGATTCAAAAAATATGCAATGAACATGGCCTTTTAATGTTGGAAGACAACTGTGAATCCATGGGTGCAACGTATAATGGCAAGTATGCCGGGACCTTTGGACTGATAGGATCCTATTCCACATATTTCTCGCATCATCTTTGCACGATGGAAGGCGGGGCAAATGTGACAGATGATGAAGAGCTTTATCATTATATGCTTTCCATCCGCTCTCATGGTTGGACACGTCATCTTCCGGATCATTCAAAAATATACAAAAAGCTCAATGATCCTTTCTATGAAAGTTTTAACTTTATTATGCCAGGATTTAATGTAAGGCCGCTGGAAATTGAAGCCGCAACCGGTATAGAACAGTTGAAAAAACTGGATGGCTTTATTGAGCAGAGGAGGAAGAACGCCAGACTTTTCAAAGAAAGGATTGAAGGTGAGACTGAATTCCTTACACAACAGGAAATCGGAGCAGCCTCCTGGTTTGGGTTTGCAATTATTCTGCCGGAAAAGATGCAGGGAAAACGCGATGCTTTTACAGATGCGTTGATAGCGAATGACATTGAGGTCAGACCGATTGTTGCCGGCAATTTTGCCCGTCAGAAAGCGCTTAAATACCTGGATTACTCTATCAGTGGAGAATTGAAAAACGCGGATTATATCCATGAAAACGGATTCTTCGTTGGCAATCATTCGATTGAAATGAGTGAGAATATCAATTTGCTGATAGATGTTTTGAAGTCTGTCAAAGTATAATGAACTGACAAGACGGGAGTATTTGCTATGGGGAATATGAATATCATACTGCTCTCAGGCGGATCAGGAAAAAGACTGTGGCCCCTTAGTAATGATATCAGAAGCAAACAGTTTATCAAAATATTCAGAGGGCCTGAAAATGCATATGAATCCATGGTGCAGCGGGTTTATCGTCAACTGAAATCTGTCGATCGGAATACGTCAATAACAATTGCAACATCAAAATCCCAGGTTTCTGCCATTCATAATCAAGTTGGAGAAGACGTTGGTATTTCCGTTGAACCCTGCAGACGGGATACTTTTCCGGCCATTGCACTGGCAACCGCGTATCTGCATGACAGAAAAGGTGTTTCGGAAGATGATGCTGTCGTTGTTTGCCCGGTTGATCCTTATGTTGACGATAGCTATTTCCATTGTATAAAAGACATATATGATACAGCTGAACGAGGAAGAAAAAAGCTTGTCCTGATGGGGATCCAGCCCACATATCCGAGCGAAAAATACGGATACATTAAACCGATAACGGAGACAGATGGAAGTGAAGGATTTGCTTTTACTGAGAAACCATCAAAAGAAAAGGCGGCAGAATATATTAAAGAAGGGGCGATGTGGAACGGCGGTGTCTTTGGATTCAAACTGGGTTATGTATTGGAGAAAAGTAAAGAATTATTGGGCGGTTCAGATTATCAGTCCCTTTTTGAACGATATTTTGATTTGAAGAAGATTTCATTTGACTATGCTGTAGTTGAACAGGAAACCAGTATTGAAGTGCTGCGCTACAGTGGTACCTGGAAAGATCTTGGCACCTGGAATACTCTGACGGAAGCCATGGAAGAAAACATAATCGGGTCTGCCAGAATGAATGACAATTGCTCCAATGTGCATATCATTAATGATCTGAGTGTTCCAATCCTGGCTATGGGGTTACATGATGTTGTTATATCTGCCAGCCCGGAAGGCATTCTTGTTTCAGATAAAGAACAGAGTTCATTTATTAAGCCCTTTGTAGATGCAATTGATCAACAAATTATGTTTGCAGAAAAAAGCTGGGGCAGTTATCGTGTTTTGGATATCGAAGAAGACAGCATGACGATTAAGGTAACATTGAATCCGGGTCATCGGATGAATTATCATAGTCATGACAAACGTGACGAGGTCTGGACTGTTATCTGTGGTCTGGGCAGAGCTGTTATCAATGGCATTGAAAAGAAAGTAAAACCCGGAGATGTTTTAGAGATGCCAAATGGAACGAAACACACAATTGTTGCTGATACGGAGCTGCAGATCATAGAAGTACAGATAGGAAAAGAAATCAGCGTATTGGACAAACACAAATATGCATTATAACAATCAACGTATGTTGTTCTATCAATCGGAATTCGACAAAAGCAAAAAACAGATTATCGAGAAGGGGAATTTGAAATATAATGCTTTGCGAAGATAGATTCTACGAAACCTATGGCCGCTCTTCGGAGGGCCTTTCTTTTTCCCCTTACCGCATATGTCCGATCGGCGCCCACAGCGATCATAACCTGGGGAAAATTACCGGTTTGGCGATTGATAAGGGGATTCATATTGCGTTTCGTCCAAAGCAGAACGGCGTGGTTGAAATGTCCTCCCTGCAGTTTCCGAAGCGCGCGCAGTGGCATATCCGGGAAATCGGCGAAAAAACCGGGGACTGGGCGGATTACCTGCGCGGCGCGACTTGGGCGCTGGCCAAGAAGTACACTCTGTCTGTCGGGCTTTGCGGTGTAATCGAAGGCTCTTTACCGATCGGCGGCCTTTCATCTTCCGCGGCGGTGATTCTGGCGTTCCTTGACGCGCTCGCAAAGGTGAACAGGATCAAAATGGGCGACCAGGAACTGATTGATATCGCCTTCGACGCCGAGAAGAACTATGTGGGCGTGAATGTCGGGACGCTGGATCAGAGCTGCGAAGTGCTTTCCCGGGCGAATCACCTGCTTTATCTGGATTGCAAAGACAACCGGTATGAGCTGATCCCGGAGAATCCGTCCATGAAGCCCTATGCAATCGCCATCTTCTTCTCCGGCTTGGAACATTCGCTTGCGGGCTCAAAGTACAACATGCGTGTGGACGAGCTGAGAGCGGGTGTGTACGCGCTGCAGGCGTTTTCCGGTTACGATCACGGTAAGTTCAACCAGGCGAACGCCCGGGACGTGGCGTTTTCTGTCTATCAGGCTTATAAGGATAAGCTCCCTGTTTCCTGGGCGAGGCGCTGCGAACACTGGTACACAGAGTTCCAGCGGGTGGAAGCCGGAGCGGAAGCCTGGCGGAGGGGCGACATCGAAGAATACGGAAGGCTGAGCTTTGAAAGCGGATGGAGCAGTATCCATAACTGGGAGTCCGGCGCGCCGGAACAGATTAAGCTTTATGAGATCATGAGGGAGACTTCCGGAATCTATGGCGGCCGTTTTTCCGGCGCCGGTTTCAAGGGGTGCTGTATGGCGCTGATTGACCCGGCCAAAGCGGACGATATCGCGGAGGCGGTGGAGAAAAAGTACCTGACGGCATATCCGGAGATGAAGGGGAAGTATTCATTCCATCTCTGCAAATCGGCGGATGGGATAGGAGCGAGACTATGAAATGCATTATTCTGGCTGCCGGATACGCGACAAGGATGTATCCGCTGACGGAGAACTTTCCGAAGCCGCTGCTGGAAGTCGGCGGCAAACCGATCCTGGACTGGCTTGTGGACGATCTGTCCCCTGTCATCGAACAGTTTGTCGTGATCAGCAACCATAAGTATGCCCATCATTTTGAAGACTGGGCAGCCGGGAAACCCGTCGTGGTAGTCGATGACGGAACGGAAACCAACGAGACAAGGCTCGGGGCGGTCTGCGATATCCAGTTTGCGATCGACCGGCTGGGCCTCTCGGATGATCTGCTGATTATCGCCGGCGACAATGTGCTGGATTTTTCCCTGCGTTCCTTTGTGGATTATGCGAAGTTGGCCGGGACTTCATGCACGATGCGTTATTGGGAAGACGATGAGGTCAAACTTCACCGGGCGGGAGTGTCGGAAGTGGATGGGGAGAGATTGGTCAGCTTTGAGGAGAAACCGGCCAAACCGAAATCCCATTGGTGTACGCCGCCGTTCTATTACTATGTGGCGGAGGACGTAAAGAAAATAAGCGATGCCATCGCGGACGGCTGCGGAACAGACGCTCCGGGCAGCCTTGTTGCGTGGATGTGCCGGAAAAGCCCGATGCATTCCATGGTTATGCCGGGAGAACGGTATGATATCGGCAATCTGGAGTCCTATCGGCTGATTAAGGAAAGCTACAAAGGGCCGACAAGGCAATAAGGTAAAAATGACAGGGAGAAGGGATTTAATTTGAGGATTGCGGTGGCTGGAACCGGTTATGTGGGTTTGTCTCTGGCGGTATTGCTGTCCCAGCATAACGATGTGGTCGCGGTGGATATTGTTCCGGAAAAGGTGAAGCTCATCAACGAGTGGAAATCCCCGATTCAGGATGAGTATATCGAAAAATTTCTGGCGGAGCATGAGGAACGGAATCTGAAACTGACCGCGACAACGGACGGAGCGGCTGCGTACGCTTCCGCTGATTATGTCATCATTGCAGCTCCGACGAATTATGATCCGCAGAAAAACTTCTTTGACTGTTCCGCTGTTGAATCCGTGATCGACCTGGTGCTGAAGTCTTCCGATACCGCGGTCATGGTCATCAAATCCACGATCCCTGTCGGGTATACGGAAAAAGTCAGAAAGCAGTTCAATACGGATCGCATTCTGTTCAGCCCGGAATTCCTGCGGGAGAGCAAAGCGTTGTATGATAACCTCTACCCGTCCCGGATCATTGTCGGCTGTGATGAAAAGAGTAGGGAAACAGCGGAAAAGTTCTCTGCCCTGCTGGTTGAAGGCGCCGAGAAGGAAGATATCCCCGTGCTGCATATGGGCTTTACCGAGGCGGAGGCGGTCAAGCTTTTCGCGAACACCTATCTGGCGCTCCGTGTATCCTATTTCAATGAGCTTGACACTTATGCCGAGATCAAGGGACTGGACACAAAATCGATCATTGAGGGCGTTTGCCTGGATCCCCGGATCGGTTCCCACTACAACAATCCTTCCTTCGGATACGGCGGATACTGCCTGCCGAAGGATACAAAACAGCTGCTGGCCAATTTCCAGGACGTGCCGGAGAATCTGATCCAGGCGATTGTGGAGAGCAACCGGACGCGGAAAGACCATATCGCGGACCGCGTGCTGGAGAAAGCCGGGTACTATACGGCCAACAGTATGTGGAACGCGGCCAAGGAACGCCCGATTACGGTGGGCGTATACCGCCTGACCATGAAAAGCAACAGCGATAACTTCCGGCAGAGCTCCATCCAGGGCGTCATGAAGCGCATCAAGGCAAAGGGAGCGACCGTGGTTATTTATGAGCCGACGCTGGAAGACGGATCTACGTTCTTCGGATCGCTGGTGGTGAATGATGTGGAGCGGTTCAAGAAGTGTTGCGACGCGATCATTGCCAACCGGTATGACAGCGTACTGGATGATGTGGAAGACAAGGTATATACAAGAGACCTGTTCAGGAGAGACTGACGAATGAAACAGAAGATTGATCTGAATGGAAAAACGATCCTGGTAACCGGGAGCCCCGGGTTTATCGGGGCGAACCTGGTGCTGCGGCTGCTGAAGGAAATGAAGTCCGGCACGGTCATCAGCTTCGACAATATGAATGATTACTATGACCCGAAGCTGAAGGAATACCGGCTTGGCCTGATTGAGAAAGCAGCGAAGAATTCCCCGGTCGGGCATGTTTTTATCAGGGGGTCGATCGCGGATAAGGCGCTGGTGGATCAGACCTTTGAACGGTATCGCCCTGCTGTCTGTGTGAACCTGGCGGCCCAGGCGGGCGTCCGGTATTCCATCGACCACCCGGAAGTATATATCGAGTCCAACCTGATTGGATTCTATAACATCCTGGAAGCATGCAGGCATTATCCGGTAGAGCATCTGGTCTATGCCAGTTCCAGTTCGGTATACGGCGGAAACAAGAAGGTGCCGTTCAGTACGGAGGACAAGGTGGACAATCCGGTTTCCCTGTACGCGGCGACAAAGAAGAGCAATGAACTGCTGGCACATTCCTACTCCAAGCTCTATAACATCCCGTCAACCGGATTGCGGTTCTTCACTGTGTACGGACCGGCAGGCCGGCCGGATATGTTCTATTTCTCAGCTACGCAGAAACTGACCGCCGGGAAGACGATCCAGATCTTCAATTACGGCAACTGCAAACGGGATTTTACATATGTGGACGATATTGTGGAAGGCGTCTGCCGCGTCATGCAGGGAGCGCCGGAAAAGGCGGTAGGTGAAGACGGGCTTCCAATACCGCCGTATGCGGTATATAACATCGGCGGAGGAACGCCGGAGAACCTGCTGGATTATGTGGGGACTCTTCAGGAAGAGCTTGTCAAGGCAGGCGTATTGCCGGCTGATTACGATTTCGAAGCCCATCGGGAACTGGTTCCGATGCAGCCCGGGGATGTGCCGGTAACATACGCGGATTCCGGCGCGCTGGAAAGGGATTTTGGGTTCAAACCGGGCATTGGGATCCGGGAAGGGCTCAGGAAGTTCGCAGAGTGGTATAAGGAATATTATGGATAAACAGACTACTATAATGGGAGGCGACGACTATGAAGTTCTATAAGGTTAATGACCAGATAATCATTTCTGAGACCCCGATAGGTGAAGAAGTAGTTGCCAATACCACAGACGGCGCCTATGAAAAACATGTTCCGGTGATTGAACAGAAGGGCGACCATGTGATCGTGAAAGTCGGCTCGATTGCCCATCCGATGCTGGACGTCCACTGGATTGAATGGATCGTGCTGGAAACTGCGACCGGTTACCAGAGGCATGACCTGAGGCCCGGTGATACGCCGGAGGCGAATTTCGCCGTGACAGAGCCGGTGATCGCGGCGTATGAGTACTGCAATCTGCACGGGCTGTGGGTGGCAAAAGCATAATGCTGGGGGAATGACACTTGGGTCAGATCACAGTGGAAAAGGATCTTTCGGGTATACAGGGGCTTTGCCTGATTACACCTGCCGTTCACGGGGATTCCCGGGGATATTTCATGGAAACCTATTCCGCCCGGGATATGGCGGAAGCCGGGATTGATACCGTGTTTGTGCAGGACAATCAGAGCAGCTCCACAAAAGGTGTGCTCCGCGGACTGCACTTCCAGAAGCAGTTCCCGCAGACGAAGCTGGTCCGGGTGATCCGGGGTGAAGTATTCGATGTGGCGGTGGACCTGCGGGCGGACAGTCCGACCTACGGGCACTGGCATGGGGAACTGCTGACGGAAGAAAACAAGAAGCAGTTCCTGGTTCCCCGGGGATTTGCCCATGGCTTCCTGGTTCTGTCAGACGTGGCGGAGTTCTGCTACAAGTGTGACGACTTCTATCATCCGAACGACGAGGGCGGCATGGCCTGGAATGATCCGGAGATCGGAATTGCCTGGCCGAAGCTGGAAGGGAAGTATCACGGAACCGCGTCCGCGGAGGGATATTCTGTGGACGGGGCTCCGCTGAAGATGATTGATCGGGATCAGAAATGGCTGGGGATTAAGGATACGTTCAGATTTTGAAACAAGGGGGAGAACAGGCCGTTCTCCCCTTTTCAGATGTCCTTTTTGCTTTAATGATTTAGATTGCTGAAGTGGGCGGCTGCGTTATTCTCCCATCCTGCGCTTCAGTTCCGGTATGAACCGGAAGATCCGCTCGTCCTTACCAGTGCACCGGGCGTCGATGGATTCCAGCTCTTCCAAGGTTCTCGGGTTTTCTTTGAAGAACACGTCTGTTTTGTTGTTCATGTTATGGATATAATCCGCTTTCGCTTTGGTTTTGTAGTGGTTCAGCTGGATGGAAAGGTCGTTGCTGTCCAGTTTGTTGTAGTTCATGAATGACAGATGCCCCTGGACGTTGACCGGGGGAATCCAGTGATTTTTCCACTTACACCACAAGACGTGGTGCAGGACGTTGTTCCGGTTTTCGATATTCCCGCCAAAGGGGAAGGCTGTGTTGTAGAAGCATTTTCCGATATCCATGTATTTGGGATAGGACGCGGTGAACTGTTCCGTGATCAGCTTGTCCAGATCCCGCCGCTCGATGCTGGAAGTGCCGAAGAATTTCCAGTAGACCAGGACGGCCCCGGCTTTTTGATTGAACGGCCGGAGTACATCGTAGATATTGCTGCCTTTCAGCGGGACAATAAACTCGTCGATGTCGATGAATCCCATCCACCGGGTTTCCCCGGAAAACTGCTCGATGGCGTTCCGGTATGCCGCCATCTGCGCCTGCAGCGGTTTCCAGTCCACGAGGGTGACCAGGTTTTTGTCGATATACGGCTGCAGGATCTTTTGGTATTCGTCTTCCGAGTTGTTGTTATACAGATAGAAGTGCTCGACTCCCACCATGAGGTGGTATTCCAGCCATTCTTTCAAAAATTCCGCCTCGTCCTTGAAGATCGCGCAGACGGAAACCCTGTACTTTTTCTCTTCCGCGTCCCGGATGCTTTTGTCATGCCGGGCGAGGGACAGCAGCACCTTGCTGCTTCCCGCGAGCACCATCCTGCGGAGGGTTCCGGGTATGGCGGAAATCCCTGTCCTGCGGGGCTTTTCCAGCAGGAAGTATCGGGTCTCCGAGATCATTTTCTCTTGCCGGTTCATGCGTCTGTCGCCCCCGTTGTTTCAGCTGTCTCCATTTTCCGGATTTCCCGGATGGCAGTATACACATAGCATGGGGTGGTAATCATGATGGCAACGATGGATCCCAGGATCACACCGTTCAGTTTCATATGGCAGGTTACCGCGAAGAAAACGGAACAGGGAATGTTCAGGATGGCGCTGACAATGCAGGCGATGGTAGTCAGCTTCACCTTGCTGATGCCGTGCACCAGCGAGGAGAAGTTATGGGAAAAGATCCAGACGGCGTAGTAAATCGCGACCAGCAGTACCAGTCCGCCCTGGTATTCCAGTTCCCGGCCCAGGTAGATCCGCATGAAGGGAACAAAGATGAAGTAGGCGATGATCAACGCGGCCAGCGTGCAGGCATAGAATGTCAGCGCCCGTTTCAGGGTCTTTTTGATATACCCCGCGTCCTGCTTGGCGTAGGCCGTGGTGTAGGCGGTCCACAGCGGGCTGGTGGCCGCCAGGAAGAACACGTTGATGATCGAGAAATACTTGTGGGCCATGCTGTAGGGCGTAACGTCCGCGGCGGAGAAGCACTTCATGATAATCATATTGTCCGTGGCGTTCAGCACCAGCGCCGAGATCTGCATAATGAAGATCTGGAGCCCGAAGGAAAGAATCCCCTTCGAACAGGACATGTCCGGTTTCCCGAGCTGCGGCTTCAGCATGGGATGCTTCTTTCCCACATAGACCGTAGCAACCAGGTTTTTGATCAGCTCGGCAATGCCTTCCATCAGGACGATAATCAGCATGGAGGAACTGCCGGTCCGGGAATAGATCAGCAGCGCGGCCAGCCAGACCGCCTTGGCCAGGATCTGCAGCCCGTCCACCAGGGCGGTTTTCTGGACGGCCCACAGCAGGTTCTTGGAGAGCGAGGCTACGAAGTTGAGGCAGGCCAGCAGGATCGCCAGCACCAGGATCACGTTCAGGCTTTCGTCCTGCAGCCCGGCGTTCAGGACTTTATCGAAGTTAAAAAAGTAGGAAAGGACAAAGACCAGCGCGAACGCGACCAGGGAAATGCAGGAAATAATGGCATATGCCGCGTTCACGCTTTTCTGGGCGGTATCGTAGTCTTCTCTGACCAGCGTTTCCGTCACCCGGTTCCGCAGGCCGTTGCCGATGCCGAAGTCGAAATAATAGATCCAGGAGACCAGGGACAGCGCCGTGGTATAAATCCCGTACTTCGTCTCCCCCAGGATGCCCAGCAGCAGCGGCGTTGTCAGGAAGGCCAGCAGGTAGGAGATGATCTTGAAGACGACAGAAAGAGCCGAATTCTTCAGGATAATCCGGTTCTGCTCTTTCTCATCCACTCTGCTCATGTCTGGCCTTTCATCCTGTTCAGTTTAAAAATTTCTGTTAGTGCAGCTGGCGGTCGCAAAAAACGTTGTCAGCGTTCCCGGTTCCGCATAATGCGCAGCCGCCTGCGACCGCGCTCGTAGACCCAGAGCAGCCAGTCCATCCGGGCGAGCAGCAGCCGCAGGGAGAACAGGTCCTTCGGGGGAACGCCGGAAGGGGATTTGCGGTCCGGGCGGTTGCCGCGCAGCACTTTCATGTCCGCATGGAATGCGGAATAACCGGGCGCGCGGCGGACGGACAGCTGGAGCATGTCGGCCGCCTGGGACCAGAAGAAAGCGTCGATTTCAGGCTCGTGATAATCGGCCAGGCCATAGAAGGCAAAGGTTTCCCGGTATGCCCGGCAGACGTCCAGGCGGCGCTTCCACAGCGTGGCGAAATCGGATTCCCGCAGGTTTTTCTCTGTCAGGGATCCGGGATGGCCGATCCGGTAGCGGTACAGCAGGTCCGGCAGGATGGTGACGCCTTCGATATGGCGGAGGTACGTCATGTTGAAGCAGAAATCTTCCGCGTAGGTGGTGTCCTCCTCAAAGAAGATGTCGTTTTCCTTCAGCGTCCGGAGGCTGAACAGCTTGCAGTAGACCCCGCCGCAGAGCGGGTTGGTTTTCCACTTCCCAAGGATATCTGTAATATAGTCGCGGATCCGGCATGAGCGGTATACTTCCTGGAAGGCGCCTGTTTTGCTGCCTGCTTCATCGATGATCTGGATTCCGCAGATAACGAGTACAGCAGGCTTTTCATTCGCGGCGGTCAGCAGGCGTTCCGCCAGCTCCGGCTCGCAGATATCGTCGCTGTCCACGAAGAGGACCTTTTCTCCGGCGGCTTCCCGGATGCCGAGGTTGCGCGCGGCGCCGGGACTAGTCTGGGAACCGCGGATCAGGCGAACCCGGGAATCTTTCCGGGCGTACTGTTCACAGATCTGCGGGCTGTCGTCCGTGGATCCGTTTTCGATCAGGAGGATTTCCGTGTTCTGGTAAGTCTGGGCCAGAACGCTGTCCAGGCAGGCCGGAAGGTACGGGGCGCAGTTGTAAACCGGAATGATGATGGAGATCAGTTGCTTTGCCATGGTCAGCCTCCGATTGCCTTTTCCTCAACGGATGTTTTTTCCTGTTCCCTGATGGTTTTGCTGACGGCCACCGTGCAGCCCAGGAAGAACCAGAAGATGGTCATCGGAGGATGCCCGTAGGAGAAGTGGGAAAGACATTCCGCCATTTCCAGCAGGAAGACGGAAAGGACAGGCAGGGGCAGCATCCGCTGCCAGAGCGGTAGATGCCAATGTTTCCACAACCGGCAGGTGTGATAGAAGAAGTAGATCAGGATGGAGAAGTATAGCAGGAGAGCGGGAATGCCGCCTTCCATTAAGGTTTGGATATACAAGTTATGAAGGTGATCCTCCCGATTAAGAGTGGGAGCGACAGAGCCGTCTACAGACAGTCCGAACAACAGAGCATTTGGGTTTTTTTGAAGATAACTGAAAGCATTCTGCCAGATGGTGTAGCGGCCCGTCAGAGTTCGGTTCAGATCTGCCTCGTTATTTGAGATTAAAATATCCCGATGCTGAAAACCAGGAGGCGTAGAGGTGGGAGAAGGCGGAGGATCCGATTCTTCCGCCTGCGCGGCTGGAATCAAAGTTCCCTGGTCACGAATCTCTACAAAAGCTTTACTTAAGGCTTTCTGGCCATTTATGGCACCCCAGAAACAGAGACAGAAACACGCAAGCAGACAGACGGTCATCAGGATGATTCTAAGTATGGCTGGATTTGTTATGTGTTTACGCCAAAATCCCCAGATTCCGATGCAAATTGTTCCGGCCAGCATGAAAGCAATAAATATAAAGCTTGACCGGGAGTCAGTCAGAGAGGTTGTCAGTATTGCAATAAAAGCAACTAATAAGTATAGACCTTTTACGGCTTTATGTTTTGATATAGCAAATCCAATCAGTGCAATCAAAGCTCCGGTACCGGTAATACCTCCGGTTATTGTAGATCCGGCAAAAATGTTCAGCCGACTCAGGTACGCGTTTGTTTCTGCACCTGCAAAATTGACAATCTTGTTACCTGTCCAGGCAAAGTACAGTCCCGCTCCGCACAAAGCCAGTATGCCCAATGACCAGAGTATACACCAGGATTGAAGCAATGGTATGCGATATTGTTTTTTGACGACGAAGAATACACCGGCGGCAAAGAACATGCTGTAGATGGCTGAGAAGAAGTAGACAGCGGTTTCGCCGGAGACGGTCAGGTTTTTCAGGTAGCATCGCTCAAAGGCGAATATCAGAATGAAAGACGTGATAAGAAAACCTTTATCCCGCCAGGTTCTGCCCATGAGAATGGTGAGCACCGCCAGAATCAGCCAGATTGGGGCGAGCCTGGTGGCTCCGGCTGGGATGGCAGGATAGTAGAGGATGACGTAGAAATGATGCAGGAGCATCGCGACAGCGAGGATGGTGTAAATGATATCCAGGATTGGTTTCCGGGTTTCCGGGTTCAGGATATGTTTGCTGATGTTGTCCCAGAGCTTCCGGATCGGCCTGGTATAGGCGCAGAGAAGGACTGCGGATATCATGAGGACGGTCATAATTGTGAAGATCATCAGATGTTTGGAAATGGAGCCGGCGCTGTTTGGCCGGATGTAGGAGAGGCCCAGCTGCAGGCAGACAGTGAGCAGCGCTCCGAAGAGGACTGCCAGCAACAGGCTTCGAGTGAGTGTTTTCTTGCTCCACGGTTCCATAACATCATCATCCTTTTCATGCGGGAATGATTTGATGATCTTTGCAGCAATCATAACGCCGAGGAGAACGCCCAGCGAATCGATCAGCACGTCAATCACTTCACAGCTGCGGCCGGGGATAAAGTACTGATGGATTTCATCCGAAGCAGCATAGAATGCGCCGATGGCAAAAGCGAGCCATTTGTGTTTCTTTCGTTTGTCCGGGCCGAACCAGCTTTCCAGGCAGACGCAAATCAGGAAGCCGAGGAGCGCGTATTCAAAGATATGGGCGGCTTTGCGGACAATCCGCTGGGCAGTTTGCCAGATATCGATTTGGGCTTCTGCGGAGAGATCGTTATATTCCGGATGAACCGTATCGATAATGATGAAAGCGAAGGATTCGCTGGTAGTTTCGGATTTTTTTCCCTGGCTGGAGAAGAGAAAAATACCGGTCATGAGGGCTAGGACCAGGATGAGGCTGGTATAGCGGATCCAGGGACGCTGCCAGAAGCCGGTCATGGAGTATTCATCTCCCTTCATTAACTTGTATTGTATCATGAAAGAGTACAAATTGACAAACATCGGCGGGAATGATAGCATGAATTGACCGAAATCGTTTGAAGGATAAGGGATTGTTGGGCAGATGAACAGCATTCGGCGAATCCGGGAGTATATACAGGGCCATGGGGTGAAGTATACCCTGCAGCGGCTGGGAGAGAAAGCCGCACAGCGGTATCTGGGCACGTATGACCGGAAAAGAAAACTGAATATGTGTCCGCCGGAGGAGCTGGCATTGGAGCGGGAAAACCAGCCGGACGCCGGGCTCATCAGCGTGGTGGTTCCGGTCTATAACACCGATGCCCGGATGCTGAAAAAACTTGTTGAATGCCTGCGGGAACAGACGTATGCTGCTTTTGAAGCGATTCTGTATGACGGATACAGTACCCGGGAGGAAACGCTGGAAGTATTGGAAGCGGTGGAGAACAACGGAGACCCACGTTTCCGGGTTATTCACGGAAAAGAGAACAGGGGTATTTCCGGGAACACGAACGACGCGGTTTCTTTTGCACGGGGTGAATATGTTGCCCTGTGCGATCATGACGACCTGATCACGCCGGACGCGCTGTGGCGTGTGGCGGAATGCATTGTTTCGATACATCCGGACATGATCTATTCAGATGAGGACCGGGTGGCGGAAGACGGGCGGAATTATATGGATCCGCACTACAAGCCGGATTATTGTCCGGATACACAGAACAGCGACAATTACATATGTCATTTGTCTGTGATCCGGAAAAGCCTGTATGAGGAGATCGGCGGGCTGCACAGCGGGATGGACGGGAGCCAGGACCACGACCTGGTGCTGCGGATATCGGAAAAGACGGACCGGATCTGTCATTTGCCGTATACGTTGTACAGCTGGCGGGAAGTGAAGAACAGCGCGAGCCACATGGACCCGGAAAAATGCCTGGAGAATGCCTGCAAAGCGGTTGAGAAGCATGAAGCGAAAGCCGGACGGAAAGTGATGGCCAAACCGGTGGATCAGGTGATTCGGCTGTGGTATGATATTCCGGAATACGCGGCGGTGGAAGCAATTGTTTATGGGAAAACATCTAAAGAATGCGGCGAATGTTTCTATGAACTGAAAACACGGACCGGGTGGCAGAACCTGAGCGCGGGCTTTGTCATTTCAACCGACCGGGAAGACCTGATCTCTGAGATCAACCGGTTTACATCTGAGAGCACCTGTGATTATTTCCTGCTGATGGATGCGGGTATTCGAGGGATGAATGAAGACTTCATCCGGGAACTACTCATGTACGCCCAGCGGGATGACGTAGCAGGAGTGACGCCGGCACTGGTGGATTCGGGGGGGGGGATTACGCACGGCGGATATGCCGTCGGGGTGGACGGGATTGCCCGGTGCATCTGCGAAGGAATGCATGCCGGGAACGGCGCCGGGTACAACGCGATGAGAAAAGTGCATAATGTTTCCGCAGTCAGCCTTGGATGTGTGATGGTGAAGAAAGAAAACTGGGTGCCGCTGGACGAGGGGTACAATGGCGGGTTTGCCATGGTGGACCTGGGAATGCGGCAGCGGCAGAACGGGAAATGGTTTGTGTTTACGCCCCACGCGAAGGCAGTCCTAGCAAGGTCAGCGTTGATGCTCAGCTCCGGGATGAGGGAGAACGAAGACGTTTACGCGGATATGAAGCGTTTTGAGGAGAAGTGGGGGAAGGAGATCCACGATCCATGCTATAGTGGACGATTCAGGAAGGATAAGGCAAATTATAAAGTATAAACAGAGTATTCCAAATTATCTGGTATAAGAACAGAACTTTCGCTTTTGTTCAGGATATGATAATATATAATAGTTGAAACAAAGCGTGACAGATGAACAAACCTTTTGGTATAGAACACTGGCATTATAGAAACACGAACCAGAAAACGCGAGGTGGCAAATCCATGAGAGCAAAACGTTTCACAATCTGTCTGTTGTTGGTATCCCTGATAATGGTTATCCTGTTCCCTGCGGTTTCCCATGCAATTCCGGACACAGACGGGTGTAACAGCAACTACGGCACGACCCATAACTGGAGTTTGAAAGAAGGGCAGGGATACTATCAGGCACCCACCTGCGTATCTGCAGGCTATCAGACGTGGGTGTGTTCCTACTGTGGCAAGACAGTAAAGGAAACACTTCCCGCTACGGATGTACACACTTATGAGGAAACGGTTTCCCAGGCGCCGACCTGTACAGCGGATGGCTGGCAGGAATACATATGTACCGTCTGCGGTGCTGAACGCCGGGATCCGGTTCCGGCTACGGGACACACTTGGAAGGAAACGGTTTCCCAGGCTCCGACATGCATAACGGCTGGCTGGCAGGAATACATCTGCACCGGCTGCGGCACGGAGCGCCGGGATCCGGTTCCGGCTACCGGTGTCCACACGTGGAAGGAAACGGTATGCCAGGCGCCGACCTGTGAGGCGGATGGCTGGCAGGAATACATCTGCACTGGCTGTGGCGCTGAACGGCGGGACACGGTTGCATCGCTGGGAGGACATCAGTGGGACAGCGGGACGGTGACCCAGCCCGCGAAATGCCTGACAGCCGGCGTGAAAACCTATAGTTGTACCAGATGCGGCGCGACGAAGACGGAAGCCATTCCGGCCACCGGCGTACACACATGGGAGAAAACGGTTTCCCAGGCG